>OCZU010000934.1_pt1 | contig 19701 bp, 16 predicted proteins | sample 1539001 | NCBI WGS metagenome assembly OCZU01 (sample SAMEA3539306, study PRJEB22396) | soil metagenome | biome: tundra; feature: field; material: soil | place: USA | collected 2010-05 | depth 0.15 m | reverse complement strand
AATGGGTCGGCGTGGCAAGGAGAGACTGGAGCGAGAGTTCTCCTATGAGAAGTTCCGGGCTAGACTGCAAAGGGTGCTGTGCTAGGAAGCCAAACAAATTTAGAATTATGGTCGCGCATACAGTCTCCGCGCTCGCGATTTCCGCCGATTTCTACCCTGAATGACGAGAAGTCTTCAATTCAACTCGGACCAACTGCGGAGGCCTCTGCTACTGGCGGCACTGCTGGGCGGCGCCGGTTTCGTTTGGCCATCCTAGCTTCACACGTGATTCAATACCAAGCTCCTCTTTTTCGGATGCTTGCACGCCAGCCTGAAATTGAGCTTTCGGTATTTTTTTGCTCCGATTGGGGCGCCCAAAGTTACCACGATGAAGGCTTTGGGCGGGAGGTCAAGTGGGATGTGCCTCTGCTCGAAGGTTACCGTTTTGAGTTCTTACCCAACTGGAGTATCAGGCCGAATGCTTCGCGGTTTTGGGGACTAATTAACCCGCGGATCATCCAGCATCTAAGACGCCGAAAATTTGACGCCATCTGGGTACATGGATGGGCTAGATTTACTGATTGGATAGCGTTGCTAGCCGCTTTTAAGTTTAACGTCCCCGTACTCATTCGGGGAGAGAGCAATTTGCTTCCGGCGTTGCCACGCTGGAAATCCGCACTAAAACGGATCGTCTTGCGCAATCTGTTTCGCAGGACTTCTGCATTTCTGGCCATTGGCCGGTTCAACGCTGAGTTTTACCGAGCTTACGGCGTTCCGAAAGAAAAGATCTACATGGTTCCTTACGCTGTTAACAATGACTTCTTCTTATCTCAGGCAGATAAACTCGCCAACTGTAAAGGGAAACTGAAGCAAGAGCTCGGAATTGCTCCCGATTTGCCGGTCGTGCTGTACTCTGGAAAGCTCATCGAGAAAAAGCGTCCCTCGGATCTGTTAAAAGCCTTTGAATGCGTTTCAAAGACTCAGAAGGCCGTTTTGGTTTATGTGGGGGCCGGGTCGCTTGAGCGAGAGTTGAAACAGCAAGCCGAGGCAAAGCACTTGCCCGTAGTTTTTGCAGGATTTCAAAATCAAACGGAACTTCCTAAGTGGTTCGCAATAGCCGACGTGTTTGCGCTGCCCTCTGGGGATGAGCCGTGGGGACTGGTCGTGAACGAGGCAATGTGTTTCAGCTTACCAGTAGTGGCAAGCGATCAGGTGGGTGCTGCAGGAGACTTGGTTCGTGGGGGAGTAAACGGATTTGTGTTCAGCTCTGGTGATGCTCGTTCCTTATCAGAGCATTTGGAACTGCTGCTGTCTGACCCGGTGTTGCGTGCGAGGTTTGGACAAAAGTCTCGTGAGATCATCGAACATTGGAGTTATCGGGAGAACGTGAATGGCATCCTCACCTGTCTGGAACAGTTGGCTCATGAAAAGCAAGAGGCATAAAATGAAGCCGCTCTCATGTTTGTAGTTTTCCACAGACCGAGCTCTGTGGGCGAGAGGGCGGTAGCTTGCCCTGGCCGCGAATCTTGCGCAAGAGGTTTCCGATGGGTTCAAAGTTGAGCATCTGGTTCTTTTGAGGCTAATAACAAGTTAAAATTCAGCATAAAATCTACAAGACGGACGATCCGTCGCAGCGGCCGACGGTTACTGCCGTAAAAATAGTCTATTTGGAGACATACATAGATGGGTAGAACTCACGCAAAATCTGTTCTGATCACCGGTGGCTTTGGTTTTATCGGGAGCCATTTGGTAGAGATGCTTCTTAAAAATCAAGACGTCGCTGTGCATGTAGTCGACAACATGGTAACCAGCCCGATTCATCTCCCGGCTTACTTGGAACAGCTCGGGCACTCAGATCGGGTCAGCTATGACCTTTGTACCGTCAGAGAATTCTTCTCACGGAAAGATCTGCCGGTCTTCGATGAGGTCTACCATTTGGCTTCGGTTGTCGGACCAGTAGGGGTGTTGAAGCATGGCGGTCGGATCCTGCAAGCAACGGTGGATGACGGCTATGCTGTCGCCGACTATTGCCTTCGAGTAAAAGCGAAACTGTGCGATGTTTCTACCAGCGAAGTCTATGGTGGAGGCCGCGATGGCTATTGTTCCGAGAAGGATTCCATGATTATTCCGCCTAAGGTCTCGGTGCGGCTTGAATATGCAGTCGCGAAATTGGGCTGCGAAGTGGCTCTGATGAATCTGAGTAAAGTCACAGAGTTGGATGCGAGAATAGTACGACCCTTCAATGTCGCTGGACCTCGGCAGTCGCCGATGGGTGGTTTCGTCTTGCCACGGTTTATCAAGCAGGCGCTGGCTGGCGAGCTCATTACGGTTTACGGTGACGGAAAAATGATTCGCGCATTCACCCACGTCCGCGATGTAGCCGACGGGATTATGCGGACCATGTGCTGCGGCCGTAGGGGTGAAGCATACAATATGGGGAATCCCGCTAACAAGATCACAATCCTCGAACTTGCGAAGCAGGTGCTCGAAATCACCGGGAGCCGCAGCGAGATTAGTTTTGTTGATCCCAAGACACTTTGGGGCCCGCTCTTCGAGGAAGCCAATGACAAGTATCCGGACGCCGACCGTGCGATGAATGAATTGGGATGGCGTCCACACTACGATCTAAGGAGCACAATCGTCGAAACGGTGGAGTACATCCGCGCCGGGCGGGTCAATTAGCGGAAGTAAAGGATTCCTCAACCTCGCAGTGCGCCGTGAGGCCGCGACCACGATGAACTGCGATCGCCTTCGAACGACAGGCCCATCGCGTCAGTAACGGATGGTATCGGGGCGTGTCGTGATGTGGTCGAGTATAACTTCTGTGAAGAATGCTAGACTCTGCGTAACGTGGGGCAATGTTCGAAGGCCATCGAAAAATATTCCGATTCCCATCATGCCATGAAGGAACTGGATTGCCCCCAATTCGGTCCGGACGCAACCATTTATCCAAGTGTGGAGTATAGCCTTAATGGACCCACTAACTGACCCGGAGCTTCAACTTCCGACACGCAAGATTACAGATGGACCGCGAGTCAGCATTATCATGCCTACTTTCCGCCGGTCGCATCAGATCCGCGAAAGCATTCGTTCTCTGCTAGTTGGTGAACACCAGGACTTTGAGCTACTCGTCCGGGATGATGGTAGCGGGTCAGACGGAACTGCGGAAGCTGTTGCTGCAGCAGCGGCAAGCGATTCACGACTGCGCTATCATCGCAACCCCACGAATCTCGGCATTGCCCGCAATCTCAACGAAGGGATTCGCGCATCTCAGGGCGATTTCATTTCCGTTTGTCACGACCACGACCTCTATCGGCCGGGTTTCCTCAAGGCCATGGTGGCTGTCCTTGATCGCAATCCTTCCGCGCTTTACGTCCACTGCGCGAGCGAGATAATCAGCCAAGAGGGCGAACACAGGGGGTCGAATATCCATGATTTTGCCGAGCTTACCTCTGGTCCCGAGTGGCTCAGGTTCATGCTCAGCAGGCCGGGTTGTCCGGTATGTGCTCTCACAGTCGTGCGCCGTTCTGCCCATGAAAGCTATGGCCTGTATAATCCGGCTGACGGATTCATCGCGGACGTAGATATGTGGATGCGGCTCTCGATGTATGGAGATGTGGCTTATGTGCGTGAGCCCCATCTGCAGCTGAGAGAACGGGAGCGCGACCACCATGCGGGTTCCAATTTCGTTGCGCTTAGGCGCACCCTGGCACGCATTCATGGCCGATACATTCCGGTGGCGTACAGCGGCGCCCAGGTTGCGAAGGCACGCTTACGGTTGTGCTATTGGTGCAACCAAATCATGATGCTCGGAGCGGCCCACCGTTTGAAGCGTTGGCTGGTGGGCGACGAACTGCAGCGTGTACCTGTCGAGGGTGCGTAGTGGGAACGGAAACCAAGACGGTCATCCCTCTCCACGAACTTGTCTCCGTGGCCGACCGACCGGAGCCGCTGATTGAAGGCAGCCCCGAACCCTTAGTTGTCCCCGGAGGATTTCTGAGCCGGGTCAGCCGCGGCGTTGGCGCTCTCTCGCTGGGCGTCTTGGTAAATATCCTATCGCAGGTTATCGTACCGATCGCGCTCTACGTCTGGGGCAAGTTCCGCTTTGGGGAATGGCTCCTTCTTGCCGGATTGGTCCAATTTCTTAAGATTACTGATCTCGGCATCCAAACCTACGTCGGGAACAAACTGTGCGCAAGCTTCGCTAGCGGTGATAGGAATGAATTCCGTCGCGTCCTTCACAGCACATTGCGGATCCAATTGCCGCTCTCTTTCGCTGTTCTCGTCGCTGTAGCCCTGGCTACAGGGCTGCTGCCGGCCGGCCGCATACTCGGATTGCATACGATTGGAGGAGGTGCGCTCTTCGCGGTCATCCTGCTGCTCTCGGTCGAGCTGTTGCTCGGCGTGCCTATGGGAGTGATCGCCGCCGTCTATCGGGCAACGGGTCATCTGGCCCGAGCGGCCATTCTGGGCGCAGGGCAGCAGTTCGCCATATTGGTTTTGACAGTGGTGCTCATTGCCGTCAATTCCAGCTTTGTGAGTGTCGCTGCCGCTCAAGTTGTGGTGAGCCTAGTGTTGGCCGGGCTAATCTTCCATGATTTGCACCGCCTTCATCCCTGGCTGGGTCTTAGGCCGTCTCATGGGTCATGGCAGGAAGGATTGAAGCTGGTGGGCCCAGGATTATTCTTCCTTCTAATCCCAATATCCGACTACATCGCGACCCAATTCACCCTACTTGTGACACAGAGATCGCTGGCGGGCGGGGAGGTGAGCCGGTTAGCTACCCATCGCATGATCGTCAATTTCGGGGTGATGATCAGTTCCTTGGTCACTACTGCGGTTTGGCCAGAGCTGACGGCGATGCACGCGCTGGGCAAGACACAGTCCCTAGTGCGGGTCCACCGCACTCTGGCCAAGCTGAATCTGTGGCTGGTCGGCGGTCTCATGCTGGCGCTCCTTCCTCTGATTTCCGTGCTCTACCCACTGTGGACGGCGCGAAAGCTGACTCTGGATTTTTGGACCCTTAGCTTCCTGATGGCCCGCCTTTTGTTGTGGACGGTCTGGAGCGCCGGCGGGACGGTTTTGTACGCCACCAACCGGCACTACCGGCCGAGCGTTGCGCTTCTGCTGGATGCGCTGGTAACCGGCGCTCTGGCGGTCTACCTGGTGCCGATTTTAGGGATCCGGGGCGCAGCTTTAGCAGCGTTGCTTGCGGATGTGGGCGTCTGTGCCTGGCTTATACCTTTGCTGACCACACGCGAAATCGCCGAGGATTTTGTCGCGTTTGCTGGGATGTCATTGCATGCGGCATTTGCCTTGCTTGCGCCCGCCGCGGTCTGCCTTGTAGCCTGGCACTTCACGCGATCGTTCATGATCCGATACTCGTTCTTTGCCGCTTGCATCGGCGTAGCGCTGGTCTTAATGTTCAGGCAGATCGACGAAGAGGAACGCCAGCTGCTGGGGAGATTTTGGACGGGGATTCGTGCCAAATCGCTAGGGTACACGTCTAGGTCGCGCGGTATGGCGGCCTGAACAATTACTTACCGATCCGGAGGTCAGAGTGATCGTGAACGCCGTGCTCGCGATATTAACGATATTAACAAGGTCAGAATCAACGCTACCGGAGACGCAATCGGTGCTGATCCGCGACGCAGTGGTTAGGGCGGTGAAACAATCGGCGACAACCCTTCCAGTCTATGCCGCACAAGCGATGCAGCGTGCAGCGAAGGTCGAGAATTGATCCAGGACGCGGGAAGAATAGAAGGCCACCAGCTGCGAGGGCCTCTTCTGGTGGGGACTAGTCCGCTAGATTTCATTCCTCGCATCATGAACGAGATCCAGGGGCGGCGGATATTGGATGTGGGCTGTGGAGCTGGCGTTTATGGATACCTGCTGCGCAACAAATGGCAGGATACTCCTCCCGGGAGCATACAATTTCGAGACTTTGGGAACCGGGATGTTAGTAATGATCAGCCGGAGTTGCTGGTTGGGATCGATATCCAGGCAGAGAATGTGCGGCGTTGTCACAAACATGATATATACGACTTCATAGCCTTGGCGAGGGCGGAGCAACTGCCGTTTCCGGAAAACTACGTAGACACCATCCTATGTGTTGAGGTACTGGAGCATCTCTTCAAGGATGATGCTGTGCGGGCTCTGAAACAATTTGAACGAATAGCACGGCAGCGAATCGTTGTAACCGTACCGAAAATGGCAGTCGATCGAATCACGGGTCAGGATGAACGAGCATTTTTGAGAGTCGAAACTAGTGATCCTGACGTGTGCCAATGGGTTCAAGCAGAAACCCACAAGTGCTCCATCAGGGCTTCTGAACTGGCGCGATTGGGTTTCCGCATCGGACGTAGAGTCGGCCAAGGCTGGCGGGCTCCGTTCCGATTGGCTTTGAAGCTTTGGGAGAACCACGGGCCTCGCTCGGGACAGATTCTGGCGGTCAAAGATTTGAACAAGCAGAACAATCTGCCGGGCACTTCGCGACTACCCGAGCCCCTGAAGTGGACGGATGGATTTCCAGATTATAGATGAAGCATCCTTCCGCTTGGGCACCGGTCATGTGTAAATTCTGCTTTGAGGAATGATGAATGTCTGGACGTGGGACAATAGAATGAGTCAGTGCCCCCTGGTGTCGGTTTGCGTGCCTAACTACAACTACGGTCGGTTCCTTCCAGACTGCATCGAGAGCGTTCTCGACCAGACACTCTCCGACTGGGAACTGGTGATCACGGACGATGGGTCGACGGACTCGACCGAGGAAATCGTCAATCGCTATGCCGCAGTGTACCCACGGATTCGCTTCCTGCGTAATGAGAAGCGGCTTGGGATGAGTCCGAACCTGAAGCGGGCTGCCGAATCCGCGCGTGGACGTTACGTTAAGATGCTGTGCGCGGATGATTGGATCGCCCCTCGGTGCCTGGAAGTTTTATGCGGACTGATGGAGCAGCACCCGAGTGTGGTGTTAGCTACATCGGCGGAAATACACACGGATGCAGTCGGCGTGCCGCAGTGTGTGCAATTCTTGTTTGGAGAGCCGGTGAGCCTTATTCGTGGTGAGGTGATGCTGGACCGTATGGCCAAAGGTCTAGGTTTTGGGGGGAATTCCAGCTTCCTGATCCGGTACTCGGCCTACCAGGAGGTGGGCGGTTATGACCCCCGGCTGCCGTACGCCAGCGACTATGACCTGGCGGCGCGCCTTTGCCAGATCGGTGATTACATTCACACCGATGAGGGGTTGTTCTATGGTCGCAAGCATCCCGCGGCCAGTTCCTCAGTGGATCCCGGTAAACTCTTGGATGTGCAGGATTGGTTCGCGATACCAGCCAAAGTTTTCTCCCCGCGCTTTTTCTTGTCGAAGGGTTGGCGCCGATACCAACGGCTGACTGCGCTGCTTACTGCGCGCTACTTGGTCACGGTGGTCACGCAATGGTGGTGTGGTCGGCGGGCATATGCCCGGGGCTTGATTGAGCAATTGCGGCATCACGGCAACTTCCCGTTTGGATTGGCATACCTGCCGCTTCATGCCGCCGGGAGGTTCTATCATCGTATAATAAGAGGGAAAAAGCGCTTCCTGACAGCTCCGCCGGAACCTTGGATGGGTATTCCTTCACGAGGGAAGAGCCGGGGGGGCGCGCAGGTTCCCAATGCATAGCGCGACTCCACACGTTCAACAGTTACGGCTTCGCTCCGGTGGTTTGTTTCGAGCGACTATCGAACCGAGGGTGCCCTCGAGATCCTGGAGCGGGGTTAAAGCGCACGCAATCGTTGTGTTGATCACTGCAACGGGACTGGTTTCGGATAATCCCGTAGTTCCGCTGCTGCTTGGTGGTTTGCTGGTCGCGCCAACGCTTATCGCCCTCGGAATCCTGGAGGCGCGAAGGACGCCGCTGAGGATCGATCCTTTATCATTCTTGTTCTTTTGGAACGCTATCGATTTAGGAATCGCTGCAGTGTACATCGGATGGAGGATCAACTCCGGGGAGTGGCTCGATTTCTCCGTGGCACTAATTTCACCCGCGGACCTGGCCAAAGGATACGTAATCTACTTGTTGGGCATCCTGTCGTTGCATGTGGGGATGCAATATATGCGGCCGCTGCAGCAATCACCCGCTACGAAGGGGTGGGCCAATTCCAAGCAACTGCCCTTTGCTTGGCTGGCTGCAATTTGGGGGCTCGGGTTGGTTTACCTGCTCAAATCGCTATGGTTCAGCTTTCTGGGAACCTTGGTCCAGCCTTTGCATTGGGCCCCGCTGGCGGCGGTGACGATCTTCGCTCTGGTACCGCGCACCTATTTCGGCGTCTCGAAGCGGATGTTCGGACCCTTATTCGTAATTGGGATATTAGGTTTGCTCTTCGCCAACTTGGCAACAGGCTCCAAGGCATATATCATGTTCTCTTTCCTGCCGCTAGTCTGGATGGTGGTCGTGCGGCGCGACCTGTGGCGGTGGGGCGCAATCCTCGCATTGGGATTAGGGGCCACATACTTTGGCGTGCTAGCGCCTACTCTGCAGAACTCGCGCCACGAACTTTCCCGAGAAGGCGAGGGTCCGCTCTCACATATCATTAGTTCGTTCCGGGTAATTGGCGGGTCTGACTCGAACACAGAACTAAAAAATTCACTCTCTGATCAGGCTGAAGGGTTCTTGGTCCGCCAGTTCGATCCTACTCCAACAGGATTCCTGGTCGGGGAGGTCAGGAAGGATGGATTTCAGTGGGGCGAGACAATGCGATATGCGGCCTATGCATTCATCCCGAGGTTTTTCTGGCCAGACAAGCCGAACGTGAGTCGTGGCGCATGGTTCACAATGTACTTGGGAGCGTCTAATCGAGAATCGGAGTCCACTTCCTCAACTGGAATCACAGCGGTCGGGGAATTGTACTGGAACTTTGGTATCGCTGGGGTAGTGATTGGAATGCTGGGGATAGGTCTCGGCTACGGGCTGCTGTGGCGCATGGCAGGCGAAAATCCCGTTTATGAACCGCTTCGCATGATACTTTACGTTTCCGTTGTAATCGGCGGCATGATCGATATGCCAGAAGCCGTGACGGTCTACGCGGGTATTCTTTCCCAAGTTCTAATGTTCGCTCTCTTGTTTCACATCTTAGAAGTTGGTCGCCGAAATTCGCGAGTGCGGTGTGGGCTTTCTGCATGACGACAAATCGAAAACCAGAGCCGGAGCCCTACCTTTCACTGCATGACGAAATAGGACAACAGTATTATCGCACCACAAGTTCTCGCGGACATCGCCGAACAAGCGAACACTACGAGGTTGCTGCTGCTCTGCTGAAGCGAAGGCTTGGTCCGTGGGTTCCACATGTCAAGGATGCCCGATGCTTGGATCTCGCCTGTGGCTGCGGAGAAATGCTTTATTGTCTGGAACGCGAAGGATTCCGAAACACTGCAGGGGTAGACATTTGTCGCGAAGAGATCGAGGAGGGGAGAATCTTTGTCAGGGGAGATCTGGTCCACTCCGATGGGCTCGAGTTCTTGCGCCACACCGATTCGAAATCCTTAGATTTCGTTACGGCGTTCAATTTTCTTGAACACCTGCCTAAAGATTACTTGAGGGACGTGCTGCTCGAGACCCGGCGGGTGCTGCGGCCCGGGGGTACACTGGTGGCAATGGTGCCCAACGCGATTTCCCCGTTCGGCGGAATCACGCGATATTGGGACATTACACACGAGTGGGCTTTCTCACCAAATAACTTCTGTCAACTTGCGGCCCTTACTGATTTCGATCCGACAGTGGAGTTTCGCGAGTGTGGCCCCGTGCCTCACGGGCCGGTTAGCGGCATCCGCTATCTTATTTGGCAATTGATTCGGTTGGGCGTTGCCGGCTGGCTGCTAGTGGAATTAGCTGATCGGAAGGGAAGTGTCTACACAATGGACATGCTGGTGCGGTTACGAGCGCCCGGCGCAGCGCAGGACCACCAATGAACCTCTGGGCGAGGGCGATTCGCTCACCGTTGCGAGTCCTGCCGCCCGGCTTGGTTCTGCCGATTCTTACTGGCAGGCTGCGCGGGCGAAAGTGGATCGTAGGTTCAGGCGTCCACAGTTGCTGGATAGGCTCGTACGAGTTGGAGAAGCAGCGCGCATTCGCACAAGTGGTTCATCCGGGCGATACGGTATTCGATCTGGGTGCTAATGCCGGGTTCTACACGCTCCTGGCTTCGCAATTGGTTGGCTCGAGCGGTCACGTATATGCGTTCGAGCCGGTGCCCCGAAATCTACTCTACCTCCGGCGGCACATGGCCTTAAATAACCTGACGAACGTGACGGAGATCGAAGCTGCCGTTTGTGATGCGAGCGGCCGCCGCCGCTTTCAACTCCATCAGAGCACCGCTATGGGCCACCTTACCGATGATGGTGCAATCGAAGTGAGCACAGTCACTCTAGACCACTTTGTATTCGAGACCGGGGTAATACCGCCGAATGCTATAAAGATCGACGTCGAGGGCGCCGAATTTTCCGTGCTCCAGGGGGCTAGGGAAGTCCTAGCGCAGAATCGCCCAGCACTTTTTCTGGCGACCCACAGTCAAACTCTGCGGACTCAATGTCTGGAATTGTTGGCGGCACATGGATACAGGGTCCGACAGCTCGGGACACGCAATGACGAATTCCTTGCCCTTGGAGTCTTCTGCAGCTAGAGTGTAAGCGTGGCCCTTCAGCACCACCTCTCGCGACCTTACAAGCCTTGAGGGCATCTGACTCCCCCTGGGGAGCACATAATTTTCAGTGTGTTCGCTCTGCTGTTTGGAGGATTATTTTCTATGTTCGCTGAGACACTTTTGGAAACACAGTCGTGTTATATCGTGTCACGGCACGGTCCATTCCGCGGCTGAGGCGAACTAAGGGAGTCGGTCGGAAACAGTACCGCACTAGTAGCTAGGAGTTCTGAAGCCGGTATGTTGCGAGTCCTTTTTTTGGGCGAGAATTGGTACGGGAGTTGCGCCCGCGCGTGTTGTTATGCCTTGCGTCGTCTGGGCTGCGAGGTAATGGACGTGGATGCGCAAACTATTTTCCCTCAACTTCGAATGAGGAGCTCAAGAGTGGCGCTTCGTCTGATAATGAAGCACCTCATTCGCGAATACAATCAGCAGGTTGTCGACGCTGCTAAGCAGTTTGAACCTGACCTACTGCTGGCATTCAAGGGTAGTTACGCCACTGCAATCACGCTTCGTGAATTACGTCGGTGCGGCATTGCACTTTACAACTACTATCCCGACCGGATGGTGTTTGCTTGTGGCACCCTCTTAGAAGATGCGATCCCAGAATATGACTGTGTTTTCGATACAAAACGATTTTGGGATGGCGGTGCAGGTAAGACGATACGCGTGCGCAACTCTGTGTTCGTTCCCCACGGTTATGACACCGAAGTACACCGCCTCACACGAGTTGATGCGAGGGACACTCGACAGTACGGCTGCGATGTCGGTGTAATCGCCACCCATGTGCCAATGAAAGAACAAGTTTTGCATGAGTTGCTCAAGCTTAGGCCGCGTCTCGACTTACATATCTGGGGAAGACAATGGAACGAATATTGTCGGTCCAATGGGGTTCGAGAATGTCTGCGTGGGGCGGCCTTGACTGGTGTGGGCTATACGAAGGCAATCCGTTCCACGAGGATTAGTCTCGGTATCCTTGGTGTGACTCCTGAAGCCAAAGACGAGACCACCACACGCACATACGAAATCCCGGCCTGCGGCGGATTCATGCTGCATGAGCGCTCATCAGAGGTGCTGGAGTTGTACAAGGAGGGTGAGGAGGTTGCGTGCTTTTCGTCCCCCCCCGAATTGGCAGAGAAGATCGACTACTACCTGGCGCACCCAGAAGAACGGGAAGCGATCGCTGGCGCCGGACATCGAAGGTGTGTGCCGGCCTATTCGTACGATAATCGTATGGCGGAAATCCTGCGTTGGCACGAGCAACACCGGCAGGAAGACTCCGAAGAGGCAGCAGCCGTAACCGATCGGAACTAGGCGGGAGCCAAAGCATAGACAACAATTCTGAGCTGTATTAATCTCGTTGAACGAGAAATCTTCAGCGAACAACTAGACCGATTTTGTTTCCGCGAAGAGAATTCGGCAGGGCCGTGCCCGGATCAAGAGTTGCGCCTTGAGGGTCCTGCTCAACGCCGCTTCAGCCAAGAGGGGCGGAGCTTCGCTGACTCGAAGTGGAGTGTGATGCTGGACCATTCTTCCATCCAGGGCTCTCGAGTGTCCGTGCTGATCCCCACGTTTAACGAGGAGGTCAATCTACCTGACTGCTTGGCTAGCGTTGGCGGGTGGGCAGAAGACGTGTGGGTGGTCGATTCCTGCAGCGCGGACCGAACGGTCGAGATCGCGCGCGAGGCGGGCGCCAACGTAGTGCGGCACGTTTTTGCAGGATATGCTCAGCAAAAGAACTGGGCCCTTGAAAATGTGCCGTTCCGCGGCGACTGGGTGCTAATCCTAGACGCGGATGAGCGCGTGCCACCGGAGCTAGCGGCGGAAATCAGCGGTGTTGTCGCAGCTGACGGGAACGGCTGTGAGGGCTTTTACTTGAACCGGAAGCTGATTTTCTACGGCAAATGGATCCGGCACTGCGGGTGGTATCCGAGCTGGAATCTGCGTCTGTTTCGACACGGTCACGGACGATATGAGCAGAGGGAAGTGCATGAACATCTGCTTCTAGATGGTAAAGCAGGTTATTGCCAGCATGACTTGATCCACGAAGACTTGCGCGACATGAGTTTCTGGATCGCCAAGCACAACCGCTATTCCAGCCAGGAGGCACGCGAATTGGACTTGGTGCGGCGCGGTTTGGGCACCATAGGACTTCAAGCTTCCTTATTCAAAGGGAGCGTGGAGCGCAAGCGCTTTATCAAGGAGCGAATCTGGCCGCATCTGCCAGGCCGTGCGTTTTTGGCGTTCCTCTACTGGTACTTCTTCCGTCTCGGTTTTTTGGACGGCAAACACGGCTTCCTCTTCTGCCAAATGCATGCCATATTTGAGCAATTCACCACGGCGAAGCTCTGGGAACTCGAGCACTACAAACAGGATGCGCGAGAAGGTGCCATCAATGCCGCAAAGGTATTCCGGAGCACTGTAACAGTGGACGCCGAGCATTCGAAGAAATAAGAGGGGTAATCATGTGTGGCATCCTGGGAGCCGTTGGTTCCCCAGACGAGGTTCGGGAAGAATGCCTGTTGCAAGGATTGGCAGCGCTGGCGCATCGGGGTCCTGACGATTCCGGATGGCACGTGATACGTCAAAGCGGCCCGCAACCCATCTCCATCTTTCTCGGTAACCGGCGTCTCGCCATCCTCGATCTCTCGTCCGCGGGACACCAACCGATGCAGGACCGTGATACCGGTAGCTGGATTATCTACAACGGCGAGATCTACAATTTTCGAGAGATTCGCTCCGAACTAGAGTCCCATGGCATCACCTTCAATAGCCAGTCCGACACCGAGGTCATCTTAAAGGCTTACCGTAAGTGGGGCGCCGGATGTTTAGACCATTTCCGAGGCATGTTCGCCTTCGCCATCTGGGATGCGCATACCAGGGGGTTGTTCTTGGCCCGCGACAGGTTTGGTGAGAAACCACTCTATTACTTTCATCGCGACGGTCTCTTCCTGTTCTCTTCCGAAGTTCGTTCCTTGTTGCAGACAGGTCTGGTGGCACGCCAGCTTGACGAGGTTGGGCTCACAGAGTACCTAGGCTATGGGTCGGTCTCAGATCCCGACACCCTGGTCAGGGGAGTTCGCTCGCTGCCCCCAGCACACTATCTTCTGCTTAAGGATGGCAAAGCCACACTTAGGAAATATTGGGACTTGAACAGCGCAGAGCGTGAACTCGCAGCGCCTATGCCTGTACGCCACATAGATGGGGAAACTGTCGCCGAACTCCGAACTCTATTGGAGGAAGCGATTCTCTTGCGCACGGTGAGCGACGTGCCCGTGGGCATTTTTCTGTCGGGCGGCATCGATTCCAGTTCCCTGGTCGCGCTGCTGAGCCGCAGACATCCTGATCTCAGCACGTTTTCTGTTGTTTTTAAGGAGTTGGACTACAGCGAGGCCCAGTACTCGCGGTCGATCTCAACGCGATTTGGCACCGATCACCACGAAATCGTAATCTCCAGCCATGCTGTGATAGCATCACTACCTAACATCATCGGCGCCATGGATCAGCCGACAGTAGACGGCGTCAACACCTACATTATTTCGCGTGAAACCCGGCGCATGGGGTACAAGGTTGCCCTGTCCGGGCTTGGGGCCGACGAGATTTTCGCCGGCTACGAAACCTTCAAGACGGTTCCGCGAATGGAGCGTTTTGCCTGGAGTGCTAGTACCGTTAATCCGAGGTTGCGGCACATGCTGGCCTCCATTATCAGGGTGGCAATCTCAAAGCGCAGCTCGAGGGCGGAAAAGCTGGCGGTCCTGATCGAAGGCGATGCCAGCATTCCACATCCTTACGCGCTCGCTCGCATGCTGTTTATGCCCCGCCAATTGCGGCAGTTGAGTCTAGCTACTGACGGCATGGATGTTCACACCGCGAAGGCACCACTCGCCGACATACTGAAGTGGGCCGAGAGATTCGATCCAGTCAATCGTAACTCTTACCTTGAACTCCGCCACTACATGCCTAACACGCTGTTGCGCGACTCGGACTTTATGAGCATGGCGCATGGCTTGGAGTTGCGCGTACCATTTATCGACCACAAGCTAGCGGAATTTTTGTTCCGGATTCCGGGCGCTTCCAAGCTCGAACGGGGACTGCCCAAGTGGTTGTTGATCGAAGCAGTGCAGGGTCTACTGCCTCAACAGGTGGTGCACCGGCCAAAACGTGGCTTCACTTTTCCCTTTGAGCTTTGGTTGAAGAAAGAGATGCGCCAGGACATGGAGGACGTCTTGCTCGACACTAGCGCGAACCCACTAACCGGCATCGATCGCAAGTTCGTTGCGACAGTATGGAAGGACTTTTTGGCCGGAAAATCGACATGGTCACGGCCTTGGTCGCTGTATGTCCTTAAGCGGTGGGTGGACATGTTTCTGGAATCCCGGCCTTCAAGTTCGATAGTAGATATTCAAGAACTGGGGCGGCGCCAAGCCATGGCGCCGAATTGATCACCAGAGGTAGCCTAAGCTTTTGGAAAACCATCGAATGCTGCACGGGGGGCTATCGTCGCGGGTCTCTGAAAGCTTGCATGTGCCAAAGCACACAATCGCCCAGGGATATAGGCTTTCCTGCAGAAACTCCTTGACCTTTATGAAAACCAATTTCAACGAATTGTCTTCGAACCGAGGAGTGGGGCACTGAAATGTGTGGTATCAGCGGATTAGTTAATTGCGGAGACCGTGAAACACTCGCACGCATGAATCAAACGCAGGTTCATCGCGGGCCCGACGACGCCGGCTTCTGGGAGCAACGATTTCCCGACGGTTCCTACGTTGGACTTGGAAGCCGTCGACTTTCCATCATTGACCTTTCCACCAGCGGGCACATGCCCATGTGCAACGAAGACCGAACTGTCTGGATCACCTACAACGGCGAGGTCTACAATTTTGCTGAGTTGCGCCGCGATCTGGAGATGAAGGGCCATCGATTTGCGTCGGAGACCGACACGGAAGTCATCGTTCACCTCTATGAGCAAGAAGGCCCAGACTGCGTTAAACGCTTGAACGGTATGTTCGCATTCGGCATTTGCGATCTGCGCTCCGGCAGGCCCACTCTGTTTGTGGCACGTGATCATTTCGGAATCAAACCTTTCTACTACGTGCAGCAGGGACGCCGTTTTGCCTTTGCGTCCGAAATCAAGGCCCTGCTGCAGGTTCCTGGGGTTGAAGCGCAGATCGACGAAAAAGCACTCCATCAATACTTGACCTTCCTTTGGGTTCCCGATCCAAAGACGATGTTCCGCAACGTTTTCAAACTTCCGGCCGGACATTACGCTGTACTACGTAACGGCCAACTCGAAATAACCCAGTACTGGGATCTCAAGTTCCCAAGCGACGGTCTTCCGTTCTCTCGTTCGGAAGCCGACTTGAAGGACGAGATTCGGGAACGTTTCCGCCGTTCTGTCGAAGCACAGATGATCAGCGACGTACCGATCGGCGCTTTTCTCAGCGCTGGACTGGATTCGTCGAGCATCGTGGCCATGATGTCGCAAGCCACTCGCCAGCCGGTGCGGACTTATACGATTACTTTCCCGGACAGCTACCGCGTCGGTGAAACGACGCTGGATGATCCCAATGTGGCGGCGCGGTTCGCGCGCCGTCTCGGGTGCGAGAACCATCGCATCGTGGTGGAACCGGATGTCGCCAATCTTCTGCCTAAACTCATCTGGCACATGGATGAGCCTACAGGGGACCCAGCGATCATCGCGTCGTACCTTGTCTGCCGGGAGGCGCGCAAGCACGCGACAGTCTTACTCTCCGGCGTGGGTGGAGACGAATTATTCGCGGGATATCGGAAGCACTACGCACATTATTGGGCACAGGGCTATCAGCGAGTCCCCTCATTAGTTCGGCGCTTAATTGATTCGTCACTGCTGAGACTTCCCAGCCTGCGCGGAACTGCGATGAAAGGAAGACTTCGACTAGCAAAAAAGATGGCTCGCAGTTCCTGCTTGCCGCCAGTCGAACGGTTCTTGATGAACTGCACGTACCTGGACCAGGGACAGAAAGCTGCGCTTTACACATCTGCGCTGTCGGGCGAAATCTCCGGTGAAGATGCTGCGAACCAACATCGAGCGAGGTTCGAACAAGTCAAAGACGCCGACTTTCTCAATCAGATGCTCTACTTGGATACGAAGATTTTCATGCCCAGCTTAAACCTGACCTACACCGACAAGATGAGCATGGCCTCATCCGTGGAAGTCCGCGTGCCCTTCCTCGATCGCGAACTCGCTGAGTTCGTGGCTTGGAATGTGCCGCCGAACATGAAGCTGAAAGGCTTCTTCCGCCCAACCACGAAGTACATCTTCCGGAAGGCTATGCAGGACGTTTTGCCGCGCGAATTATTACAGCAACCGAAAGCGGGCTTTGCCGCTCCGGTAGACTACTGGTTGGCGCGTGACCTGAAAGAAATGGTGGACGACCTGCTTTGCGAATCACAGATCCGGAAGCGCGGGTTGTTCCGATCCGAGGCCGTGCGCGCATTCGTTGATGAGCACCGCAGCGGGGCACAAGACTGGTCCATGCAGATCTGGCAGCTTTTGACACTTGAGCTGTGGATGCAGACTTTTCTCGATGGCGACAGCAAGCATTCGGCGGCAGATTTGATTCACGGGCAGCGGGCCACGGCATGAAACAGATTCTACAGCAGGCCCGGACGGGCGAGATTACAGTTTCAGAGGTTCCGGCGCCTCAGCTTGTGCCTGGGTGCGTTTTGGTGCGCATCGCTGCGTCCCTGGTCTCTGTTGGAACCGAACGTGCTTCGTCAGAGTTCGCCAGAAAGAACTTGCTTCTGAAGGCCCGGGCGCGGCCCGACTTGGTGCGGGAAGTGGTTGGCAAGGTTCGCCGCGAGGGCTTGTTCTCTGCCGTGCAAGCGATCCGCAGCCGTCTGGACCAACCGTTGGCGTTGGGATACAGCAGTGCAGGCAGAGTGGTAGGCATTGGGGAAGGTATAACCGACATTCGCGTCGGCGATCGCGTGGCGTGTGCGGGCGCGGGGTACGCAGTTCACGCGGAATTAGCTTGCGTACCGCGCTTGCTGGTCGCAAAACTTCCAGAGCCCTCGCCCGTTACCTTCGACGAAGCCGCCTTCGCGACTCTTGGCAGCATTGCCCTGCACGGCATCCGCACAGCGGATGTGAAGCTGGGCGACACAGTTGCGGTGATCGGCCTCGGCTTGCTGGGCCAACTTACCGTACAAATTCTGAAAGCTGCTGGATGCCATGTACTGGGGATGGACATCGCACCCAACCGTGCCGAACTTGCCTCCCGGATGGGCGCAGACGCAACTGCTGCCTTGCCTTCGGAGTTCCGTGATCTGTGCTACATGCGTTCTCGCGGTACCGGGGTCGATGCGGTGCTAATCACAGCCGAAACTCAAAGCAGCGATCCCGTTAATCTCGCCGCAGAAATCGCGCGCGACCGTGGCATCGTGGTCGCGGTGGGTATGGTTGGCATGGACATAGAGCGGAGGCTCTATTACGAAAAGGAGCTCGACTTCCGAGTCTCACGCTCGTATGGTCCGGGACGCTACGATGCTGCCTACGAGCAGAAGGGACACGATTATCCTATCGGACATGTGCGCTGGACCGAAACACGCAATATGGAAGCGTTCCTCGAGCTCTTGACTGACGGCAAGCTCGACCTGAAATCGCTGATTACACACCGCTTCTCGATTGAACGCGCGCTTAGCGCTTACGACTTGATCACCGGAAAGACGGGAGAGCAGTTCCTCGGAGTGCTCATCATTTATCCCGAGCAGCCGAACCAGAGCCAAGTGCTCGAATTAACGCGACGAGGCCGCAGTAGTCGCAGTGCAACACCGGTCACAATTGGGTTGTTGGGCGCTGGCAGCTTTGCCGTGAGCACTTTATTGCCTGCCATCAAGCAAGTGAGTGGAGTTGAGTTCGTCGGTGTCTGCAACGCCACTGGAATTCGGAGCCGCCATGCCGCGGAGAAATTTGGATTCCAGTACTGCACGACTGACGAGCAGGAAATTCTCAGCGATGCGCGCATCAGCACAGTTGTGATCGCTACACGTCATCACCTGCACGCGCGTCAGGTGGTGAAAGCTTTGAACGCGGGAAAGCACGTGTTCTGTGAGAAGCCGCTTTGCTTGAGCCAGGAAGAACTCGCCGACGTTGTTCGTTCCTATAGTAGGTCAGCGCAAACTCAGGAACCCTTTCTAATGGTCGGCTTTAACCGGCGCTTTGCGCCCATGACCCGGAAGATGAAAGCATTTCTATCAGAGATCCACGAACCCCTGGCAATGCACTACCGGGTGAATGCTGGGTACCTTCCACTGGACCACTGGGTGCACGATCCCAAGCAGGGCGGTGGGCGTATTCTCGGGGAGGTATGCCATTTCATCGATTTTCTGATGTATTTGGCTGATTCCCCTCCGCTCGAGGTGCAAGCGAGCAGCCTGTCCAATTCAGGCCAGTACAGCGGAGAGAATGTGGTCGTCTCTCTGCGGTTCGCCAACGGTTCGCAGGGCACGATTGATTATCTGGCCAACGGTGACAAATCATTTTCGAAAGAGCGCGTCGAGGTATTTGGCGGCGGCGCAGTCGCCGTACTCGAGGATTTCCGGCGCCTCGAACTTGTTCGCCACGGGAAGAAGCAAGCCATGCATGCTCGTTGGCGTCAGGATAAAGGTCATCGCGGCGAATGCGAGGCTCTGGCCAGCGCGATTCGGGAAGGTCAAGCTGCGCCAATTCCGTTCGACCAGATTGTCGGTGCTACGCTTGCCGCTTTGCGCATCCAAGACTCGCTCGCCTTGGGGCGTTCGATGTCTACAGACGTTGCCGCCTTCGTTAGCTCGGTTTTAGATTCAACGGCTTCTGACGAATGATTCCACCGTGGAAAAGGAATACTGCAGTCAACAGTTGTAGAATGGCCGACAGAAGGCGATCTGTAGGTCACGCTCGAAGAGTGTGAAGGCTGGTGCACGAGGCTCGCAGCGCCTGCTTCATGCTATAGTTGACGAACTCAAACAGCTCCCACTCAGCATGTCGTTTGCGAACCGCCTTCAGTATTACCGGCGCATTTTCAG
>OCZU010000932.1_pt1 | contig 19715 bp, 20 predicted proteins | sample 1539001 | NCBI WGS metagenome assembly OCZU01 (sample SAMEA3539306, study PRJEB22396) | soil metagenome | biome: tundra; feature: field; material: soil | place: USA | collected 2010-05 | depth 0.15 m | reverse complement strand
GTTGCTCCGGCGGAATCGACGGGCGCCCCGTCTGCGCATACAACGAATCGAACCAACTCGACAACTCCTGCAAGGCCCGATCCGTCATCTCCCGCACCCGCCGCAAGGGATGATCCTGCGGCACTCGCTTCTCCAGCGGTATATAGCTGAACACTTCCTCTTGCTCGTCCTGGTTTCCTCGCATCCCTCCTTCTATCTCATCCCTCACAAAATACAAGTGAGTTTTTCCGCAACCTCTTCAGTCGTGCCGTAGGTTGCAGCAGAAAGTTTCGGCTTTAGCCGCTGAGGTAGGCTCTCGGCTAAGGGGCATTCATTAGCCGCGCACTCCTTCAATAGATCGTATATCCCGGCGCCGGCGTGCGCAGATCGGGCTTCGAAGCCATCAGCAGCAGCGCGCCCTCGCGCTTGAACGCCTTCAGATCGTCCAGGCTATGAAACGATTTCGTCTTATAGTCATCCGGCGTGGGCGTGTCATCGGGAACACGGCACGCCTCCACATTCTCGAAGGCATGTTTCTTCAGCAACGCCACGTACTCTTCCGCCGAGCGCACGTGTACCGGCACCTTCAGCATGTCCACCCACTGCAGCGAGTATGGGTTGTCTTTGTATAGATTGATGAGGATGAATAATCTGCCTCGCGGCGCCATCACGCGAAACAGTTCCATCAGTGCGCGATCCTGGTCGGCGTAATAGTAAAACGACTCGACCGACAGCACCTTGTCAAAGAAATTCTCTTCCCACGGAATCTGCTGCGCCGATCCCCAAATGTAAAGTACGTTGTCAAAATCTTTCGAAGCCGCACGCGCCTCGCGAATCATCTCGTCGGCGACGTCGAGGCCAACCACCTGCCCGAAACCATCCGGCCCTTCGCCCACCAGCCGCGCCAGCAGCCGCGTCGCCCACCCCGAGCCGCAGCCCAGGTCAAGCACGCGCTCACCCGGACGCAGTCTCATGCGGCGAATCGTCTTCGCCGTGATGTCGAGATGATGATTCTCCATCTTCGGGCCTTCGCCGGCAGCGGCCCAGCGGTTGAATTCCTGCTGCAGTTTCTCGTCGGGGGTGAGGGATTTTTCTGGCATGGGAAGGATTTTATCGCGTCGTGGAGCGCTGCGGTTGCTCCCAGTCTATCCGTGAGTATCCGGACCGGTCCCTTCTCAGAGGTGGGTGCTGTGGTCTGATTAGGTCAATCAAGGCTTCACAATCTCCGTTGTGCCGTATACTCAATCCGCTATGAATTGGAGAGCGAGCTGGGAGGGTAGGGCTGCGAAAGCGCTCTTCGGGTTCGCGTTCCACGCAGCGCTCGCCATACTGGGCGGTCTGACACTCGGTTTCATAATCAACTTTGGTACCTCCGCAATTGCTCGAAACGCATCCAAGGAGGTGCAAGATCTGGTGGAATTTCTTCCCTTCATTAGTTTCGAGCGCATTTCTCGCCTCGTTCGGAACATCCAGATGGTTCAGCCGCTCAGCCCCTTGGGTCGGGTTGTTAGGATTGGCCGCGCTCTGGGTTGGAGGACATGAGCTGTGGCGGGGCTGGAGTCCCAGTTGGTCCCATCAAACGCGCGGTGACTATGTGCTGTCGCAGTTATTTTGCGTGAGTTCCGGTTGTAGCGGCAGTGAGGGCCTGTACGCATTCCTTTTCGGATGGCCCTTTGTCTGCCTAACTACATACTCGTTAGCTGCTTTGATCACACTCTGGCTCACGAGGAAAGATCGGGTGGGCAACTGAGCGGGCCGTTGCAGCTCTACCGTAAGACTACGGCCGTCTCGTTCGAAGATAATTGGCACTAAATCGCCATATCACTCGCAATGCCAGAATCGGGTCGTCACTGGGCAGTCGGAAGTCCAGAAGGTGAACTGCCGCCTCGTCTCACCGCTACCCCTAACCCCACCTCTATGCTACAGTTTTCCTCTTCATGGCGACACGTCCTCAGAATCCTCCACCTGACCCCGGCCCCGGATCGTTCTACTGCCCGAACTGCGCCGAAGAGGTCAACGATCCCCTAACCTGCGGCGACTGCTCCGCCGTGATCTGCCGCCGCTGCGGCACGCCGCTCGAATCCCCCGACGAACTCGGAATCGGATAATGGAAACTCCCGCTGCGCCTACTACCGAGACTCTCGCCGACAACTCGCAACCCACGCTGGTTCGCGGGCTCAGCCTGCTCGATTCCGTGCTGCTGCTGGTCAGCGGCATCATCGGCTCCTCGATCTTTCTCACTGCCAAAGACATTGCGGGCCCGCTGCCTCAGCCTATTTTGTTTTTACTGGTGTGGGTGATCGGCGGCGTAATTTCGCTCTTTGGCTGTGTCGCCTTCGCCGAACTGGGATCGATGTTTCCCGAGTCCGGCGGCCAATACGTTTATCTTCGCGAGGCCTACGGCGATCTGGTCGCCTTTCTCTACGGCTGGATGTTGTTCGCGGTCGCCAATGGCGGCAGCATCGCAGCTCTCGCTGTCGCCGCGGCGGTCTACACCGGACAAGTTTTCCCTGTCGTCTCTCAGGAACACGTGGTGCTCCAGCTCGCCGGAATCACTATCACCCGCGCACACGTGTTCGGCCTATTTCTGATCGCTGTCCTCACCTACGTCAACGTCGTGGGCTTGCGCTGGGGCACGCTGCTGCAGAATCTTTCTACCTGGACCAAGTTCGCCGCCATGGCCGCTTTCGTAATCCTCGGATTCGCCATCGGCAAAGGCGACTGGTCTCACTTCCGCGCGCACGGCGTCGGCCTCACCATGGGACTTCATCCCACCCAGTTGATCTCGGCTATGGGCGTCGCATTGATTGCCGTCTTCTGGGCATACGACGGCTGGGTCTACATCACCTGGGTCGCGGGCGAGGTCAAAGAACCACGCCGCAACGTGCCGCTGGCCATGGTTCTGGGCGTGATTGTGGTCGGGGCGATCTACATGGCGATGAATGTGACTTACCTCTACGCCCTGCCGCTCGGCGAGATTGCGCAACACGAAACCATCGCCCACGCCGCCGCGGCCGCATTGTTTTCTCCGCATGCAGCCGTGTGGTTGTCGCTGATGATTGCGGTTTCATGCTTCAGCGCCGCCGCCACCTGCACGCTCTCCGGCGCGCGCGTCTACCTCGCCATGGCGCAGGATGGCGTCTTCTTCAAGCGCATGGCGGTCATTCATCCCAAATGGCGAACGCCCGCCTTCAGCTTGATCGGACAAGGCATCTGGGCCGCATTGCTCACTGTGAGCGGCCGCTACGATCAGCTTTATACGTACGTCATCTATGGCATGGTGCTGTCTTACACGCTTACTGTGATCGGAATGTTTCTGCTGCGCTGGAAGCGTCCCGACATTCCGCGTCCCTACCGCTGCACGGGATATCCGTGGCTGCCCGCGATCTACGTGTTGGTCGGTACGGCCTGGACGCTGAACACCATCATCACGCGCCCAACGGAAGCTTTCTGGGGCACCGCGATTGTGCTGGTCGGCGTGCCGGGATATCTTTATTGGAAGAGAAGCAGCAGGAGGACAGCCGCGTCGTGAAGAGCCGCTTCACTGAGATTGAAAGAACACGGCATCAGCCGTGCCGTAAGAGCTTGCCAGACGTGGGCTCTAGCTCCTGAGGGTCACCCGTCCGGCCCCTCATTTTTCTCGCAGATTTCACGTCAAATTCCTTTGACAGGCGCGAACTCCGCTGTCATACTCCCTTCGATCTGTCGCAGTTCCCCCCAAAAGGCTTATCAGGCCAGTTATTTCCCAGGGAGTCGTTAGCCATGAAAAAAGGAATGAAAGGGATTTCCCTACTATTTACACTTACGCTTTTTCTCGCTCTACCGGGACAGGCTCAGAAGTCTGCCGGTGAGCCGACGCTTCCGCCTGTATTGGATGCCGGGGCACGCCTCAATCCTAACAAGATCGCCCTGCTGCACTGGTACCTTGCCGATATGTCTTCTCCGTATTTTGATGTGGGGACCCAGCCGTACGGACTTTGCTTTGACGGCGCAAATATATGGGCGGCTAACTTCGGGGTGAACACGGTAACGAAGGTCCGCGCAAACGACGGAGCAATTCTAGGCACGTTCACCGTGGGATTCGAACCATACGGCGTGACTTGTGACGGGGCTAACGTGTGGGTGTCGAACCAGCACGATAACACGGTAACCAAGCTACGGGCCAGCGACGGCACCCGAGAGGGAACCTTCGCGGTGGGGAAGGCCCCCGGATGGATGGCATTCGATGGGCAAAACATCTGGGTAACGAACGGGGTCGATAACACTGTAAGCAAGCTCCGTGCGAGCGACGGTAAGAACATGGGTACGTTTACGGTTGGGAACGACCCGATAGCAGCGGCGTTCGACGGAGCAAATGTCTGGGTCACCAATTATCTCGGAAATAGCATAACCAAGCTGCGGGCTTCAGACGGGACCGTTTTGGGGACGTTTTCGGTTGGAATAAACCCGCTTGGGATTGCCTTTGACGGGGCAAATATGTGGATTGCGAACCGGAACGGCAACACCGTCACCGAGCTGCGCGCGAGCGACGGCACCGTTATCGGCACCTTTTCGGCACCTGACGGGCCTTACGGAGTCGCCTTCGACGGGCACTATATCTGGCTGTCGGGAGATCTCTACATGCGGGTCCTGCGGGCTAGCGACGGCGGTGCAGTTTTCTCGCTCACGGTTACCGGGACTGGCATTGCTTTCGACGGAGCAAGTATTTGGATGGCGGAGCCGCTCGCCAATGCCCTCCAAAAATTCTGACGTGAACTGAAAAACTACGTTTACCGAGGACAGAATGAATACACGCCATGCCACACGCTTATTGTCGCCGCTGTTCCCCAGCTTGATCGGCCTATGCCTGACCCTTACGCCGTCCCTTTCATCGGCTCAGGATCCGGCCCCGGGCTCGCCGGTCAACATAACGACGTGGCACCAGGACATCCCGTCGATCACTAGTTGCCCGACCTGCGTCTACCGCACCGGCCAAAACCTGCTCGAAAACGCGATCACCGTCGGGGGATCCACCCCTATTTCGCCGCAGTATTTTGGTCAGCAATGCGCCAGCAGTAGCACCACCCAGCTGGATGGCCAAATCTATGGGCAGCCGCTCGTCGTCACTAACGTCAAGTACTCCGGGCAGACGTACGCGAGCGTCGTCTACGTCGTTACGCAAAACGGCAGCATCTATGCATTCGACGGCACGCCGCCAACAACGGGGCAAACATGCAACCTCATCGCCGGTCCCGTGCCTCTTTTCGTTAACTCGACATATACGGCGGTGAACTGTTCGCGCGTCGGCGGCGGAGCCTGCCAGACCATCGCGCCGAATGCGAGCATCCTGGGGACACCGGTCATCAGCGCCAACACCGGCGGGAGCACGACCACGGGCACCATCTACGTCGTTTCGGAGGCGCAGGCGGGCAGCGATCCGAGCGTTAGTTACTTTCACTGGCTCTTGGGCTCTTGACATAACCAACTTGTCCGCAACGGTGACCCCCATCCAGATCTACCCGCAAGGAAGTGCGTGCCCTACTGACCCGAATTTTTCGAAGAACCATATCCAGCGCCCGGCTCTTCTCCTTCCTGGGGACGGGTATCTGTATGTCGCATTTTCGATGATGGATGGGAATTCTTCTCCTTATCCCAACGGGATGATTTTTGCATACAACACCGTGAACTTATCGGCGACACCGCTTTGCCTGGCGATGGCTCCAGGTGGTACGCAGGGAAACGGCGCTGGCATCTGGCAGGGGGGAGCCGGTCCCGCCTACGCCCCAGACGGCCTTGGAAAGAGTTACGTCTTTTTCAATACCGCCAACGGTACGTTCAATCTAAACACCGCCGGGGGGAGCGCCGGGGACAGCTTCGTAAAGTTGTATAACAGCGGGACGGCCCTGAGCATTAAAGATTACTTCACCCCCATCGATCAGAGATTCCGTTCCGATAAGACCTGCGGCACTGGCAGCGGCGACGTTGACTTCGGTTCCGGAGGCCCGATGATCATTCCCTACGCAGAAAATTCGGGCTACGATTACCTCGCAGTCGGCGGCGAGAAGGAGGGCTACCTGTTCTTCATGAATCTGCAACGCCCTGGAGAGTACGGCAACAGCAGCACCGACGGCTCGTGCCTTGGCATGGGAACAAACGGTAATGTGCAAGCCTTCGCGACCAATGGCACTCACGTTATCCATACGAACCCTGCATACTGGGAGACTGGGACCGGTACGAATTACCTCTATATAGGGTCGCAATGGGACACTTTGCCGGACACCTCCGGCGAGCTCATGCAATATCAGATTTGTGGGACGGGAACCACGCCCATTACCTCCGCCAATGGGTGCAGCAACTCTGTCACCTACGCCACCGACGGGGGCGTGCAGGTCACCTTCCCAAATGGGACGACTCCATCTGTATCGGCGGCAAGCACATCGCAGAGCGACGCCATCGTATGGGCCATTTGGGCGGACGGCAATGTCGTGCCCAATACATCGACTATTACGTACTCTGTCAACAATCACAATTTCACTGAGTACCCGTCGCAAAATGGCAGACTCTATGCTTTCGACGCGGTCAGCATGACGAAGCTGTACAGCAGTGAAGATTGCGTGGTTGGTGGGACTAACGTTGACAGGATTAACCCGGCGACTAAATTCTCGATCCCGACCGTCGCGAACGGCCATGTTTATGTAGGAACGATGGGGGCGCGATGCCAGGATCCGAAAACAGGATTATCCGGCATGGACGACAGCAGCGGCTGCTACAACAGCGGGACCTTTTACATCTTTGGGAAACTCAGCTCCCAGCGGACGACCTGCCAATAGGCGACGGGAGCCTGCCCCCACGCTTCAAACCGCGAAGCGTGGGCAGCCCATTTCGCGGTGAGTCAGGGAAGTAACTCCACTCAACTAAGCCCTGAAAACCCACAACTTGTGGCAAGATAGGCAGACGAAAGGCGGCACTTCTTGCCGAAGAAACTATTCGTCGCGCTAGCTACGTTAACTCTTGCCATCTCCGGCTGTGGGGGCCACGGCAATAGCATAGAAACCTCCGCGCCGCCGCCACAGAAATTGCACTCGCTGGTGAATCAGCCGCCGGACGCTGCCGGATTAGGCTTCCTTCTAACCGACGGCACTGTGATGTTTCAGGGCAACGGCTTATCCGACTTTCTCAAGCTCACGCCCGATATTTCCGGCAGCTATCTCAACGGAACCTGGTCGCAACTCGTCAGCCTGCCCGCCGGATATGCGCCCACTGACTTCGCTTCCGCCGTACTCGCCGATGGCCGCATCATGATTGTCGGCGGCGAATACAACTTTGGCAGTTTTGTACTCACCAACCAAGGCGCGATCTACGATCCGGTCGCCGATACCTGGACCACGCTCACGCCCCCGGCCGGCTGGGACTATATCGGAGACTCGCCATCTGCCGTGCTCCCGAATGGTCAATACCTCGCAGGAAGAAAACTCGATACCCTCATGGCGGAATTGGATCCCAATACTCTTCAGTGGACGGCGATGGCATCCACGGGCAAGAGCGATTTCAATGCCGAAGAAGGCTGGACACTTTTGCCCGATGGCTCGATCTTGACCGTCGACGTAAAGAATGCCCCAAATTCCGAGCGGTACATTCCTTCCATGCAAACCTGGTTCACTGCAGGCAATACGCCGGTGGATTTGCACTCGCCCGGCGGCGGCGAGTGTCTCTCCTACGGTGGCGGTTGCTACCATCCGCCGGGCGAAATAGGTCCCGCAGTGCTTCGCCCAGACGGTACTGTCTTTGCGACCGGCTCCGCCTTGACAGGTGCCTCCGGACACACCGCCGTCTACACTCCACCGACGATTTCTACCGATCCTGGCACCTGGACGGTCGGTCCCGACTTTCCTGGCAACGATAACGCGGGAGATTCGTTCGCTGTCCTGTTGCCGAGTGGCAACGTGTTGGTGCTGGGCAATTCCGGAACCCTATACGAGTTCGATGGCCACACACTGACCGCCAACGGAGAAGTTCCATCCGGCAGCAGTCTGCTCGTGCTGCCTACCGGCGAGGCGATCGTTGGCGGCCCGACTGTTCAACTCTACACGTCCACTGGGCAACCTTCAGCCTCATGGGCTCCCACCATCACGGCGTTTCCGGCCGGCGTGACGCGCGGCTCCACTTACAGCATCTCCGGCACACAATTCAATGGCTTGTCGCAAGCCGCTGCATTTGGAGATGAAGACGAGACCGCGACAAACTATCCTCTCGTGCGGATCACAAATCAGTCTACCGGCCACGTTTTTTATGCGCGAACGCACGACCACAGCACTATGGCAGTGGCCACCGGCAGCGCCATCGTCTCGACTAATTTCGACGTTCCCGCAGGCATGGAGACCGGACCAAGTTCCCTCGAAGTAGTCGCCAACGGAATACCCTCCACCAGTGTTAGCGTCACCGTCAACTAGCGGCCAAAAAAAACACCCTGAGAAAAACTCAGGGTGCCAGTAGCGCCGCCGTCCCGGCGGCCCAGTGGGCGGGCGAATGCCCGCCAGAAAGCCGGCAAGATGCCGGCGCTACAAAGACCAGATCGTTTCTCTACTGGGGCTTTTTCTTCTCTTCCTCCTGCTTTTTCTTCTCCTCAGGAGTTTGCGGCTTGGGCTGCTGTTTCGGCGGAGGCGGTGCCGGCTTCGCGGCTGCCGGAGGAGGAGTGTGCTGCGCTGGACGCTCGGCCGCCGGAGGTGTTTGCCGCGGCGCGGGTTGAGCCACAGGCGGTCGATCATTCCGTGCTGGTGGCGGAGTCGCATGAGTCGGCTCCGGACGATTTTCCGGTGGAGTCGGCGCGGGCTTGTTCGGTTGTGCCGCCGGTGGCCGATTCGTCTCCGGACGATTCGGAGTTGCTTCCGGCCGGTTGGCTGGCGGAGTCGGCGCGGGCTTGTTCGGTTGTGCCGCCGGTGGCTGATTCGTCTCTGGACGATTCGGACTTGCTTCCGGCCGGTTGGCAGGTGGAGTCGGTGCGGGTTTGTTCGGTTGTGCCGCCGGTGGCCGATTCGTCTCTGGACGATTCGGAGTTGTCTCCGGCCGGTTGGCAGGTGGAGTCGGCGCGGGTTTGTTCGGTTGTGCCGCCGGTGGCCGATTCGTCTCTGGACGATTCGGAGTTGCTTCCGGCCGGTTGGCAGGCGGAGTCGGCGCGGGCTTGTTCGGCTGTGCTGGCGCTGGGCGGTTTGGCTCGGACGGATGCTCATTCGCAGCCGGAGCAGTGCCCGGACGATTGGCCGGAGGCGTGGCTGCAGGTTGACCCGGTCGCGCGGCGTTTGCAGGATGGCCCGTGGTCGGCGTCGCGGGTTTTCCTGCAGGCGCCACCTTCACCGTCGGATGCACCGTTGCCGCTGGACGCAGCGTTTGCATCTGGCTGCGGGCCAGCGGTTCTCCAGGATGCGCGGCCAGGGCCTGCTGCTGTTTCGCAAAAGGTACGGGCTGCGGAGGTGGAGTCTTCTTGGCGACGACTTGCCGGTTCGCAACTGCCGCTGGTGGCGCAGTCACGTGACCTGCGGTCGCAGCTTTCGATCCCAGTACGCTTTCGCGCGTTGGAGCCACAGCAACTCTTCCACTCAAAGGCGCCGATGCGATCTGCTGCGCGCTTACTTGAACCCTCGCCTTCGCCACGGGCTGTGCGCTGGTGAATGCGTGCTGCGGAACCACCATCACCGCACCTTGGACATTCCGGTTCGCGTAAGTAATGTTTGTGATGTTTGTTGTGGTGTTGTTAATAATCGTCGTGTGATAAACGTTGGTCACCTGAGTGACGTTCACGGTCGTATTGCTGATATTGACTCGATTCACATAAGCTTCGCTCACGCGATAAGACGGCACATAGACTTCCCGCGGACCTAGAGGAAACCAGCCGACGTTGCCGCCGAAACCACCGGGTCCTCCACCAATAAAGACAACCAGCGCGGGGGCGTAGACGGCTTGCACTGCCACCGGACCGGCCACCCATCCCCAGCGCCCGCTGACGCTTACCCAGCGGCCATAGTGGAAGGGGGCATAGCCCCAGGAGGAATCGTCGACCCAGGTCCATCCCCAGGGCGAGATCCAATCCCAGTGGCCTTCATGGTAGGGAGCCCAGCCGGCGTCCACGTGACTGGGGAACCAGACGTGTCCGTAGTTGGAATCGTCGCGCCAGTCGCCGTTGTCGTCGAGATCGTCGTAGCCCACTACGTCGTGCGAGAGATATTGCGCGGAACGGGAATAGTCATAGCGGTGGTCGCGGGTTTCAGACCAGCTATCGAACTGATCGGCGCCGCCGATTTGCTCCACGTCGGCATTCAGGGAATCGGTGCCGCTGAAGGTGCCGCTTTGTCCGCCATGCAAGGTGTAGGTCTGGCCGTTGCCGGTGGCTTGGCCCTCGCCTTCGTGGATCGTCACGATAGTGTCGCTGCCATCTTCGCCGGCGTCGAGCCGATAGTGACCGGGTTGCGAGACGGTGAACGCGAGGTTCGGCGTATCGACCTCGAAGTCGTCATTGTTTTCCAGTCTTCTCACCGTGATGCTGAGTGAACCGGAGCTGAGTTGGATCTGAACCGTATTGTCGTCGAGGTTGAGAAAGGAGAATCCAGTCATGGGCGCGAGGCGGATGACGGCTGATCCGATTTGCACTTCGGCGCGCGAATCCTGATCGGCCCAGAGTTTGTCGCCGGTGGTCATGGGACGGTTGGCGACGGCTCCGACCCAATCGTCTTCTCCGGCGGGCTGGAAGGAAACGGAACCCTCCAGGTAGCCGAGGCGGGCGACGCGGCTGGGCGGATCGTCTTGATCCTGATCTTGAGCGGATGCTGGTTTTGGTATTGCGATGGTGGCCAGCGCGAGCCCGAGCACGGCGCTGCACCAGCCGAATTTCTTCAGTGTTGTTTTCATAGAAGGTTTATCTCTCCCAAGCTTGGTTTGTGTGTTCTCCACGAAACTGTCTTCGCCAACCCGATGCTGGCAGAATTTCACGTCAACGTTGGATGCCAGAAATGGCGGCTGCAGCCAGAACTTCTTAGCGTGCCTTACAGCGAATGAGGACTACCGCCATGAAGTGGCGAACTGCTTTTGGTCGGCACGCTCGGTGGGATCAAGGATAGCAGGTTGGATTGGAAGCAACTATTTGGCCTGTGGATATCTGCTCCGATGTCTATTTGATTGACGCCGTTTGCTGGAGCACGTAATATTGTGCTACACGTAAATATGTGCTTACTATGAAATCCAACATTACCCTGAAACTGGACGCTGATTTACTCCGTGAGGCTCGGATATTAGCGGCCGAAGAGAACACGTCGATCAGCGCCTTGCTGGCCGCGCGTCTGGAGCAAATCGTGCGCGAACGCAAGAACTATGATCGTGCGTGCAAGCGTGCGCTGGTACGGCTGCGGGAGGGAATGGATCTGCGGTGGACGCCTCCTGCGTCGCGTGACGAGCTTCATGAGCGGTGAACGGACGGATTGGGAACGATGGCCGACAAATATTTTGTTGACACCAACATTCTGATCTACGCCCATGACCGCTCTCCTATTCTTCATCCCTCCGCTCATGACCCCTCCAGGGACATCAAGCATGAGCGCGCGCGCCAGCTCATCGAGCGCTTGTGGACGAGCGGTCAGGGCGTGTTGAGCACGCAGGTTTTGCAGGAGCTATGCGTAAACCTGCGGCGCAAGGTGGCACAACCTCTATCGGTCGACGAAATCCGCAAACTGGTGCGTGACTACATGAGTTGGGAAGTCGTGGTCAATACTCCCGAGGCCGTGCTCCAGGCTCTCGATATTGAGGCACGGTATAAGACTTCTTTTTGGGATGCCCTCATCCTGCAAGCGGCAGAGCAATCGGGCGCGGCGGTTCTCTACTCGGAGGATCTGGCGGTGGAGCAGAATTACGGGCCGGTGCAGGTGACTAACCCGCTGGTTGAGTAGTAGCTTAGGAAATCGGTACGGGATCAGTTTGATCTGGAAACGAATACTGGGGAGTTCGTTGTGCTTTGCCTTTAGCTAAAGCGCAGGAATTGCGCGCCCACAGCCCGGTGCCACCGATATGAGGTGCCGATCCTTCCAGTTCTGGCGTCGCGCTCATTGATTGGTCTGCAGTCCACTTCGCCAGTTGGTTCGGATCACCCGGACGTTTGCCCTTGCCGATGGTCAAAGCTTAGGCGTCGTGCCTTTCTGTGGCAGGTATAGCGGCTAGATTGAAGTCCTCGGAGTGTTTTAGCTTAACGTGTGTGCGGAACGCCTCAGAGAGGATTTCATTGGTTTTTCCCTGCGTACTTGGTCCATCGGTCACGGCCTTTTCGACGCAGATGATCTCATGGCAGTTGGAGCACTTGCCGAAGCGATGACTGGCGCGATCCATTTCGTCCCTCGGCCCAAGCCAACCTGCATCGGTCAATTCTGGTGTTTTCATACTCCCAAGTGTCCCACAAGGCCGGACGGCTTGGCTACCCCTGTGAGTATCCAAACTGACCTACTGCCGGCGCGGATCACGTCTGATGGGCGGTGACGGACAGGAGTGTCCGTCACCCACAATCAAAATCCCGGCCCCTTCGGCTTCGCTCAGGGCTTAGATGCTTTGGACAAACGATCCTCGGCTGGTGCAACATGCCCACGTCAATGACAACCGTGGAGAGCGTCGGGGTTGCGGAGTGGAGCGGGATCGAGCTGGCCGTCGTCGTCCCAACGTATAACGAACGCGAGAACGTTCCCGTTCCGGTGGCCGCGCTGGAAAAGGCCCGGTCCCTCCGACAAACTCAGGGAAGGCTCTTCGTCGGGAGTCGCTCGCGATTGCGAGCGATTCCGCTTCCTCAGGATGACAACGCACGTCACCGTGATGTCACCGGTGATTGCGCGGGCCTCGCTTTCGTGTTACCGTTGTGCGGTTTAGAAGCGCTTCTGTTCTCCCCCCTCAACCCCCATACATCAGGAGAAGTGTTCCATGAAGCATGACACGCGCGTTTTTATCGGCACAGCGATCGCAACGGCTGCACTGGCTGTGACGTTAGCCACCGCAGCCTTGGCCCAGACCGAAACGGTTATATATTCCTTTACCGGCGGCAGCGATGGAGGAGACCCGAATGGTGGCGTAATTCTTGATGCCAAAGGGAATCTATACGGCACTGTGGTTTTGGGCGGAGCGAATGCAGCCGGCGCAGTTTTTGAGTTGACCCCGAATACCGGCGGGGGTTGGACCGAAACCGTACTCTATTCGTTTAGTTTCAGCAGCGGTGATGGCTACCTGCCAAGCTCTGGGCTTATCTTTGATACCCACGGAAATTTGTACGGTGAGACGACTGGCGGTGGAACTGTCGGAGCGGGGACGATATTTGAGCTTTCTCCCGGATCAAACGGAATTTGGACGGAGAAGACCCTGTACAGTTTCGCTGGAGGCGCCGACGGGAACGCTCCATATTCCCATACTTTGGCCCTCGACCATTCGGGAAATCTTTATGGAGTAACCGAAGGCGGCGGCACCTCGGGTTTCGGAACTGTCTTCGAACTAGTCGCGGGTACAAACGGGACTTGGAGCAAGAATATCCTCCATAGCTTTACACAAGAAGACGATGGCGGACTTCCTTACGCGGAGCAGCTTGTTCTCGACTCCTCCGGCAATGTTTATGGAACGACACTCCAAGCCGGCGCTCACGACTATGGGGTGGTCTTCGAACTGGTTCGTGGATCCAATGGAAGCTGGAGCGAAAAAGTCTTGCACGCGTTTGCCGGCGGCGCAGACGGCTCGAGCCCGGAGGGCGGACTCATATTCGATGCTGCGGGAAACCTTTACGGGGATTCCGCTTACTCCGTCTTCCAACTGGTGCCGGGGTCGAACGGAAAATGGACCGAGAACATTCTCCATACATTCCGTGGCGGCAGTGATGGTTCGGGTCCGGACTCGGCGATCACTTTCGATAAAGCCGGCCATCTCTATGGCACAACTTACGGAGGAGGACTGCATCGTGGAACGGTATTCGCACTGACTCCCCACTCCAACGGAACCTGGACAGATACAGTCCTCCACAGTTTTTCTTCGACCGGCGGTGACGGTGTCTTTCCCGGTTTTTCCGGGCTCGCCATAGACTCGCATGGAAACTTGTTCGGAACTACCGGCGAGGGCGGGAATTCCAACGCTGGCGTGGTTTTTGAAGTTTCCCCGTAAACGGGGGCGATGGCGGGTTGGCCCGGGCTTACGCCACAACGACAGAGGTCCCATCTTTCGCGGGTTTTCGAAAAATGGGTAGCCACGGCCTCGACGATCCCGCGAATAGTTTCGATGTACCCATCCTTGCAAGAGCGCCCTGTGGTTAAGCTGAGCGTGGAGTTGAGACGCCGGTCTCATCATGAGACGATGAGCTTGCCCAGGGCCTCGGCGTCCCGTCCACAGTAACGTTAACTCGCTGAAAACTCTAGCGCCTGAGTGCTAATCCTTCCGTTCCGGGTGATGGTCTCGGTCGTGCTCCTGATTCTGTCATAACCGCGTGTTCTGGCTCCCCAAGGCTCTTCCTAACCGGGAAGAGGGGGAGCCCAACCGCACTTTCGTTGGGAGTTTAGGCCGGAGGGAAACCGCAGGTTCCTCCACTGCGCTTCCCCTTTCCTGTCGGGAAGGGAAAGCTTCGGCCGGAATGACAAGTCTGAATCTGGAAGCGAGAAAGGCACTAACGCTTGGGGCAAAGCGGGACAGCGAAGGGGCGGGTGAGGGAGGCTAGCACGGTGGCCGACCTGGCGCGCTTTTTCCCGGAGGCGACGCCGGTGCGAATTCCGGTGGAGCTCACGCGCAGCCAGCAGACGAGTGACGGCAAGCAACCGGCCGGAATGGGATTACCCGGTAGCGTCGTGCCCGAGAGCGCCGTGCCAGAAAATACGGTAATTGAATTTGGGACGTCCCGCGAAGTTTTGTTTGCCTGCACTACGCCGCTGGAGTTTGCCGACGTGCTGCGGCTGCGCAATTCCGATGGCTCGCTGGATACGGAAGCGTCGGTGGTGGCGGTGCAGTACCATCCCGGTGCGACCGTGGTGGCGGCGCGGTTTCTCAAGGCAGTTCCCAACTGGATCGTGAAATCATGACAGCATCTTCAACCTCGCCGCCGGCATCGCCGGCTCCGGATTTCGCGGCGCTGTGGTCCAGTGCGCGCCGCCTCCACCCTATCTACGTTGAGCTGGCGCGGGAGTTTGTGATTGAGGCGCCGGCTTTCGCCGCGCTGGATGAGCCGGTGGACGCGCCGGACCGCGAGACGGTGGAGCATGCCCAGCAATGGCTGCAGGATATGGATGAGCGCATCCAGGTGCACCAGTTGCGGCAGTTTCTGCAGACTAGTTCTCTGGTCGATAACGACGGCTTGGTCGCGCTGTTGCAACACTTTCTGGGGACGACGGCGCACACGGATTCTGCGCGCGACAAAATTGATTTCCTGCTGGTGCAATATTTCAGCCAGGTTGCGCCCACCGAACTGGACGATAATGGAGCGGATATCGCTTATGTGGCTGCCGGATTGGAGCCGGTGTTGGGCCAGGTGGAACTGAAGGCCCCGCTGTGGTTGAACGCGCTCGATCGCGTACTGGAGTCTGCCCGGCACTGCCGCTCGCTGGACGAATTGCTGCACGGCGGCGTGCTGGAGCAGGGACGCAAGGCCAAGGCGCAGGCGGGCGATTTATTTTATTTGCCGATTGCGCTGGTGGCGTTTACCCGCTTTGGATATCTGATGCGGCGCGCCTTTTTCCGCCTGATGCTTGCCGACCTCAACAACATTCTTGATGGGCTTACCGAGTTGGAAGAAAAAGGCGTGGAGACGATTGACTGCCGGCGGGCACAGTTCTCGGCGGAGGAGCCGATTGTCAGGCTGCGCATGATTTGCCAGTCGTGGAAAGTGATGTTCCAGGCTGAGTATTCCTCTGGACAGCCGCTGCGCATGCTGGTGGATCTGCGGGCGTCAGTGGATGCGGCTCTGGGACGTGGTTCGGAGACTGAAAGCGCTGAGCAGGCGGCGGAAGCGACGGCCGCTGCCCAGTCCGCGCCTGCCGAAACTGCGGCGACAAAAATTGCGGCGACAAAGGGCGCTCCGGCAAAAACTGCTGCACGGGCAGCTGCGGCTGCCGCGGCGGGAGCATCCGCCGCGGCGAAGGCTGCTTCCGATGCGGCCGCTACGCCGGAAGGCAAGTTCACCGTCTCCCACCAGGATGCTCCGGAGTTTGATGTCTCGGCAGCGCCGGAGTGGAATCCGGAAGCGGATTCACAACCGGGGCCGAAGAAATAAAGCCGGGGAAATATATAAGCGATCGATGGCTACCGCGAATGGCGCGTGAGTCCAGGCAAAGGAACCTTGCAAGTGAAACATCCGACTGTACTGGTTATCTCCGACGATGTGGGATTTTCGCGAAGTCTGACCGCACGCTGGCAGGCGGAGCGCCACGTGCCCACGTTCACCATACTCAGCGGAGATCTGTGGCCGCGCACCGTCGAGGATTTTGAAGTGGCCATTGTGGGCCCGCTGCGCCGCGAACTCTTATCTGTAATTATTGAGCCGCTGCACTCGACTTTGCAGCCTCTGTTCTGCGTCTGCGAGGATGCGCCGACGGCGAAACTGGTGCGCGAGCGCTGGCCGCGCACCTCGGTATTGCGCTTGGATGAAAATTGGCTGGATGTGTTGATCCTGGCCGCGGGCGAAGCGGTGCACCGCGCCGCCGCCGAGGCGCGCGCGCGGGCTGCCGAACAGCACTGCTCGGCGCTGGAACGGCAGGCAATGCTGGGGCGCTATATGCTGGAAATGCGGCACGGCTTGAACAATGCGCTGACCTCGCTATTGGGAAATTCGGATCTGCTGTTGCTGGAGCCCGGCAGTCTGTCGGCTCAGGCACGCGGACAGATTGAAACCATTCGTAACATGACGCTGCGCATCCATGAGGTGATGCAGCGTTTTTCGTCCCTGGAAAAAGAGTTGAACGTGGTGGCTCTGCAGGCGGAACGGGACTCCGGCAAAAGCCGGGTCGCGGCCGTTGCGGGCAACACAAATTCATTCTTCCCGGCAAATGTGCCGATTTGATAGTGGTTGGCGTCTGAGTTTTCTTGCTGCGCTTTGGGGAAAGGCCCTATGCATAAGTCAATTGCGACCAGCACCATCCTGGAGCACGAACTTTCGGAGTTGCGCCTACTGGTCGAGCGCCAGACCGGAGTGGTTTTGGATTGTCCCAACAGCGCGCTGGCGGCGCATGTCGCCGATTTCATCGAGGCGCAGCAGTTGGACTCATCCAGCACTGTGCTGGAGCGGCTGCGTTCTCCGGAGCAGGATCACTCGATTCTGCCGTCGCTGCTGGACGGGCTGTTGAGTGGGAACACTGGATTTTTTCGTCATCCCGGAGCTCTGCATGCGTTGACGCGGCAGGCGCTGCCGCAACTCTGCACTCGCAAGTCGGCGGATAGTCCGGGACCAATCCGCATCTGGAGCGCGGGCTGCGCTACCGGAGAAGAAACTTACTCCATCGCAATGGCCGTTTGTGACGCGGTCAATCCCGTGAACTTGAGTGTGGCGAATAACGGCTGCGGGTCCGGCAACGGCGCAGGCAAGACGGCGCGCAACGGAGGCATTTCCGAAAATTCTCCGGGCACCGCGGCACAACCTGCTGCGAAGCTGAGTTCGGGATGCTCGATTCACATCGTGGGCAGTGACTTGCTGCCGGGCAACATCGAAGTGGCGGATCGCGGGGTGTATCGGCAATCCGCGCTTGACGGACTGCCGCCGGCCACGATTCGCAACTATTTTTCCAAGATCGGTACGCCTGCGGCGTCGTCGACTGGCGTTCACGGCGAGGCCGAGTCAGATACCGACTCTTCCAATGCAGCTCAGCAGCCCGCGGTGACCGCGCACCTGCTGGTAAAGCCGCGCCTGCGCAGCCTGGTCACGTTCAACTGCATGAACCTGGCGCGCCCCGGCTACATCGGACGCTTTGACTGCATCTTCTGCATGGATGTGCTGCCACACTTCTCTCGCGTCCAGCGCCTCGCCGTACTCGAGCGTTTGCATCTCTACCTGGAACCCGGCGGATATCTTTTTCTGAGCCAGACCGAAAAGCTTGCCGCATCGAATCTGAACTTTCGTTCGGAAACCTTCGACGGCTACACCTTCCACCGCAAGCCGCTGGCGGCCAGCGCGGCCTACGGACGATAAATTCAAGAATCGCGGTTGTTCTTTGGGTCGGCTTGCGATAGACTAAACCAAGTTAGTTTAGTCTATCGCTAACCCATGAAAACAGTTAATATTCACGAAGCCAAAACCCAACTCTCCAAGCTCGTTGAAGAAGCGTTCGAGGGAGAGCCTTTCGTGATTGCGAAGGCTGGCAGGCCGATGGTGAGAGTCACAGCGCTGGACGCTCCCGTGGGAAAAGAAATCAAGCGCCTTGGCTTTATGGCTGGGCAAATCTCGGTGCCAGACGATTTCGACCGTATGGGTCAAGAAGAAATTGAGCGCATCTTTACGAGCGGAAAATGAAGCTTCTGCTTGATACCCATCTCCTGCTATGGGCTGCAGGGAAACCAAATCGGCTCTCTGCGACCGCCAGAAGATTGATCGACAGCTCGGCGAATGAGCTCCTATTCAGCGCAGCTAGCGTGTGGGAAGTGGCAATCAAGCGCGGACTCGGCCGCAGCGACTTCCAAGCCGATCCGCGGCTGCTGCGCCGCGGGCTGCTGGACAATGGATATACCGAGTTGCCAATTCTCAGCGACCACGTAGTCGCCATTGAAAGTCTGCCGCCGATCCACAAAGACCCTTTCGACCGGTTGCTAGTGGCGCAGGCTACTGTGGAGGGAATCACACTTCTCACAGCGGATTCTGTGGTGGCGGAATATCCGGGGCCGGTGCGGATGGTGTGAGAAGAACCGTGCGGGCTCTCGGTCGCGCCCACAGACGTCGGAACACTTTTATCATCTCTCTGCCATCGATGAAGAACACCTGAAGTAAAGAGGTTTCCGCGACCAACAGGCTGGCGATGAAGGGAGCTCGCCACCAGCCTGGGAAAACGGCGATGATATAGGCCCGCCATAGGGCCCAAACCGGAAGAAGAAAGAACAAAATATAGCTAACGAGCTTGAGACTCGCATAGTAGCCGACGCTCAAGAGACGCAGCCATGTTGGGCAGTCTCCGCTAGACGAATAAAACTGATATTTTCCTCTTAGCAACTGCGCGAGAGGAGCTACGCGGCTAAGACTCGGGGTTCGTAGCATGTCGAAAAGCTCGCGCGGATGAACAGCGTCACTTGGGTCCTGATTGATCAGCGACTCAATCACCTCTTGTGCGAGCATTTGAGCTCGAATCTGCTGGGCGTGAGCCGCTACGAAAAATATGGCGAGGACCGCCAGGATAAAGAACGCGATCGTGTGAAACCACGCTGGACTAACCTCGCCGATGTTCCATGGAAGGGATATGTTTCCGCCGTTCGCCGGTACTCGAGGCAATACAGCGAACAGCGCAACGGTTACCAATGAGAGCCAAGCCCGGTTCGCCACCTTCGCCTGCGTTGAAACGGCTTCTGCAAGGTCAGTGGTAAGTGCTCGTCTTTCGGACTCGGTCATGGCTTTGCTCCTCAGTCCAGACGCATTGAGCAGGGCACTCGCGGGAAAGGCAGGCGGGCGCGTGCCCCAGCCTATGCGAACAAGAACTCCTTCGTCCTCAACTCCTTAATCGTATCCCTCAACTTCGCCGCCTTCTCAAACTCAAACCGCTTGGCCGCTTCGCGCATGTCGCTTTCGAGTTTGCCGATGTAGC
>OCZU010000931.1_pt1 | contig 19719 bp, 14 predicted proteins | sample 1539001 | NCBI WGS metagenome assembly OCZU01 (sample SAMEA3539306, study PRJEB22396) | soil metagenome | biome: tundra; feature: field; material: soil | place: USA | collected 2010-05 | depth 0.15 m | reverse complement strand
CAAACAAACCACTTATTGGCTTTGTTCGTCCAAAACTGCGCATTGGCCGCGTTCACCCGCCGCGCACAAAACCGCACAACTCTGCCCAACAATCCGGATTTCGCCGCAGCCCGCCAAGCGCGGCGCTAAGACACGCCTCCCGGGGGGCGCAAGCGCCCTGTAGCGGGTCTGGAGACCCGCCGCAGGCGTAGACGGCCGCCCCACATGGAGCGACCCACACTGCGCGGGCCTCGCAACAAGGTGCGCGCTTCCGCTACCATATAAGAGAACCCCTCGCCCCGAAGCAGGCCTAAACGCAACCCATGAACAACGGTACTCATCCGATTCGCAACATCGCCATCATTGCCCATGTGGATCATGGCAAGACCACGCTGGTGGACGCCATGCTGAACCAGAGCGGGATTTTCCGCGAGAACGAAGTGCATGTCGAGCGCGTGATGGATTCCAACGTACTGGAGCGCGAGCGCGGCATCACCATCCTGGCCAAAATCACGGGCATCCGCTATCAAGGCGTGAAGATCAACATCGTGGACACGCCCGGCCATAGCGATTTCGGCGGCGAGGTGGAACGCGCGCTGAAGATCGTGGACGGCGTTATGCTGCTGGTGGACGCCAGCGAAGGGCCGCTGCCGCAGACGCGCTACGTGCTGATGAAGGCGCTCGAAGCCAAGCTGCCGCCCATCGTGGTGATCAACAAAATCGACCGGCCGGACGCGCGCGTGCCGGAAGTGTTGAACGAGATCTACGATCTGTTCATCGATCTGGACGCCACCGAGGACCAGCTCGATTTTCCGGTGTTCTACACGGTGGCCAAGACCGGCGTGGCGAAGACTTCGATGGAAGACGATTCGAGCAACCTGAAGCCGCTGTTCGACGCCATTTTGAAATACATTCCCGCCCCGGCGGGTAATCCGGACGAAGTACTGCAAATGCTGGTGGCGAACCTGGATTACAGCGACTACCTGGGGCGGCTGGCCATTGGGCGCGTCTTTGAGGGCACGCTGAATTTCGGCGACACGGTGGCAATCTGCAAGCTGGACGGTTCCCAGCACAACACCCGTATCACGAAGCTATACTCGTTCGAAGGCTTGAAGCGGGTGGACGAAACCATCGGCCGGCCCGGCGACCTTCTGGCTATCGCCGGCGTTGAAGGCATCACCATCGGCGAAACCGTCACCAGCGCCGAGCAGCCCCGGCCGCTGCCCCTGGTGCAGATCGACGAGCCCACCATCGCCATGACGTTCACCATCAACACTTCGCCATTCGTCGGCCGGGAGGGCACGTACGTGACCTCGCGCAATCTGCGCGACAGGCTCGACAAGGAACTGCTGACTAATGTTTCCATCCGGGTCGAGGAGTTGGGCCACGATACGTTCAAGGTGATGGGACGCGGCGAGCTGCAATTGGCCATCCTGATCGAGATGATGCGGCGCGAAAGCTATGAGCTGATGGTGGGCAAGCCGGAAATCCTGACGCGCACCATCAACGGCAAGTTGAATGAGCCAGTGGAATTGCTGGTGATCGATTGCCCGGAGGCTTTCATCGGGGTGGTTATCGAAAAGCTTGGCAGCCGCAAGGGCAAGATGAATAAGATGGTGAACCACGGCTCCGGCCGCGTGCGGCTGGAGTTTCACGTGCCTTCGCGCGGCCTGATCGGGCTGCGCAGCGAGATCCTGACCGATACGCGCGGCACGGCCATCATGAACTCGCTGTTCCACGGATACATCGAGTGGCAGGGCGATATCCCCACGCGCCCCACCGGCTCGCTGGTGGCGGACCGCGCCGGCAAGGCCACCGGTCACGCCATCTTCAATCTACAGGAACGCGGAGAGATTTTCGTCAGCCCGGGAACCGAAGTTTACGAAGGCATGATCGTGGGCGAGAATGCGCGCACGGCCGACCTGGACGTGAACATCGTGAAGGAGAAGAAGCTGACGAATATGCGCGCGTCCACGGCGGATGAAGCCATCCGGCTGGTGCCGCCGCGCATCCTGAACCTGGAGCAGTCCATCGAGTTCATCCGCGACGACGAATTCGTGGAAGTGACGCCGACTTCGATCCGGCTGCGCAAGAGGGTCCTGAAGGCCAACCAGAGATAGCCGCACATGTCCAAGGCGCGGTCGAACGCGGTGCTGGTTCCGATCGCGGCATATGCGGCGCTGGTGTTCGCGGTGCTGGGGATCGCGCCGCTGTGGTTCGATGAGTTGCAGCAACTCGCGGTCGGGCGCGAGAGCGTGGCGGCGCTGTTGCAGTGGGTGCAGATGAATCCGGGCGCGTCGCCACTGCCCTACCTGGCGCAGAGGGCCGCCGTCGATCTGTTCGGCGCGTCGGCGTTTGTGGTGCGCATTCCGGCGGCTCTGTGCAGTATCGCGGGGGCGGCGGTCTTCGCGGCTCTTTGCGGGAGGTTCGGGATCCGCTCGCCGGGGTGGGCGACGGCTGTGTTTCTGGCTCTCCCGCTACAGTTCCGGTACGCACTGGAGGCGCGCGGGTACTCGCAGGGCCTGCTATGCGCGTTGGCGTCGCTGCTGCTGTTGCTGCGCGCGCGCGAGCGGGGCACCGTGGGGGCGGCGGCTTTCTATGGAGGATCGGTGGCATTGGGGCTGTATTCGCAGCCATTGACGATACTGCCAGTATTCGGCGGCCTGCTCTGGCTGATCGGGGAGCGGGATGTGGGTTCGCAGACCAAGCGGCTGGTGCTGGGCGCGGCGTCGATCGGGGTTCTGTCGTTCGTTCCGTGGTACCTGCTGCAACGCCAGACGCAGGAGGCGTTCGGGACGATGGCGTTGTACTTCTTCTCGTGGCGGCAGGTCACTCCGCTGGGATTGCTGCACGAGTTGAGCGGGGGCGGATACGTCTGCAGCGCCGCGTTGTTGTTGGGGGCGGCTGTGGGGCTGGCGAAGGTGCCAAACCGCCGGTTGCTGGCGTGTGTGGCGCTGGCCGCGCTGGCGGGGCCGATCCTAATCGACGCGCTGGTGAACTATTTCTTTGCGGCGCGGCAGCTTTTGTTTGTGGCGCCCGTGTTGGCTCTGTGCGCGGCGGGCGGTATCGAACGGCTTCGCGAGGGAGGGCGCCGGTGGGCAGGCTATGCGGTGCTGCTGGCTTTCTTTGCGGCGGCGGCGGTAAGCGACTACCGCTTGGCGACTGTTCCGAAAGACGGCTTCGGGGCGCAAGCCAGCGTGCTGGCGGCGCATCTGCCGGCCGACGCGTGCGTCGCGGTTGCGCCGCCCAATTACGTGTTGTACTACTTGTTCCTGCGGCCCGAGTTGGAGGGGAGGATTTGCGCGGAACCTCCGAGTGCGGCGCGGGTGATAGCGGTGATGAGCCCGTACAGCACAGCAGGCGAGCGCGATCAGTTGTCGCGGTTGTTGGACCGGAGCTACGACGAAGCGGGCGTGTTGCAATCCGGCTCGGGGGAAATTGTGGAATACCGGCGGCGTTAATGGGCGGCCGCTTCGGTGGCTGGCGCCTTCTCGAAAGACTGCAGCGCCAGATAGCTCGGGCCGAAGCGTTTGATATTCTCCAACTGGCGGTCGAATTGGGCGAAGTGGCCTTCTTCGTCGCCAATGAGCCGCTCGAAGATCTGCTTGGAGGCGGCGTCGGCGCCCGCGGCGCACTCCAGGGCGGCCTGGTTATAGGCGTTCGCGCTGGATTCCTCCATCTGGCGGGCCTTGGCCAGCATGGCGGCGGGATCGGTAATCTTCTCAACCGGGGCGGCCAGGGACATTTCGACGTCGCCCTTCAGGAACAGGATGCGCTCGGCGAGCGCTTCGACGTGGCCCATCTCGGTGATGGCGGTGCGCTTGAACAGCGCGGCCAGCGGCGCGAAACCCTGATCGTCGAGATGGATGTGGAAGTACATGTATTGGTGAACGGCCAGCAGTTCGTCGGCGACCGACTGGTTCAACAGGGCGATGCTTCTTGCAGGGTTCATAAATAGTATTATCGCACCGTGATAGCTGAAATATCGCGTGGATGTGACGGGGACTAATATGCTCCTATGGCGGCGATCAAATGGTCAGACTCGCGGCTGAGCCGGGTTCTCGACAGGATCGAGCGGCATTACGGCAGCCCCACGCCGCCGCCAGTCGCCGGGCCGTTCGACATGATTCTTTGGGAGGTGGTGGCCTACCTGGCGGACGATGCCCGCCGCGGCATGGCCTTTGATGCGCTGCGAAAGCAAGTTGGTTTGACCCCGGGGAAGATCCTCGCGGCGCCGAAGACGCTGCTCTGCGACATCACGCGGATGGGCGGATCGATTGCCGCGGAAGAGCGCGCCGAACGTTTGCAGGCGGCCGCGCAACTCACGTTGGATGAATTCGGCGGCGATCTCGCCAGCGTGTTGAAACTGCCTCCGCAAAGGGCGAAGAAGCTGCTGATGCAGTTCCCGATGATCGGCGAGCCCGGCGCGGAGAAGATTCTGATGTTCTCGGGCGTGCTCGGAGTGCTGGCGCTCGAATCCAATGGCCTGCGCGCGTTGGTGCGTCTGGGCTTTGGAGAGGACCGGAAAAGCTATTCCGCTACCTATAAATCGGTTCGCGAGGTCACGCTTGAAGAGTTGCCGGCGGACTGCAAGCTGTTGACGAAGGCCCACCTGCTGTTGCGGCAGCATGGCCAGCGGTTGTGCCTCCGGAACGGACCGGAATGCCACGCCTGCCCGGTGAACTCAGACTGCCGGTTCTTTCGGGGCCGGGGGTGATTCATGGATCGTGTTCACCCTATGCCTTTGTGAAGTCGCGCGCGCCGTGGATTAACGCGAGAACGTAGATTTGCTTTGGAGCAACGTTGTAGACGAGGCGATAGCTTCGCACCAGGAGTTCGCGGATATCGGGCTGCCCGAGTTCCGGAACTACACGGCCGCGCTCCGAAGAAACGCGGAGCGATCGGGCCGCCGCGCGTACTTCGCGCACGAAGGCTGCCGCGTAGTACCGCGAATCTCTCGCGATGTAGCCAGCCGCTTCTTCGAGATCGAATGACGCGGCCTCGGTCCAGACTACGCGCCGAGCCATTTCTGCATTCTGCGGTCCATCTCCTCCTCGGAAACGACCCGGCCTTCTTCGACGTCTTTGAGCCCGCGTTCGATCTTCTCCCTCACGTAGATGTGATATTGGATGTCTTCGAAGGTAGCGTCGTCGGGGATCCCGTCTAGCAGCAAGCGCACTTCTTGTTTGGCTGTGCTCATCTTGATATCAGATTACACAATCCTGGCGGGCTTGTACAGCTTAGGGCAGCTTGCTGGAGCCCATCAGGTATTGGTCGATGTTGCGGGCGGCGTGGCGGCCTTCGGCGATGGCCCAGACGACCAGGGACTGGCCGCGGCGCATGTCGCCGGCGGCGAAGACGCCGGGGACGGAGGTCATGTAGTTCCCGCCGGCGTGGACGTTGCCGCGGAGATCGAGCTTCACTCCTAGACTGTCTAGGAGACCGGTTCCGACGGGGCCGAGGAAGCCCATAGCGAGGAGCACCAGGTCCGCGTCGAGGGTGAATTCCGTGCCGGGGATGGGCTCAAACCTGGGCACCGGGCCGACGCGCGTGGCGTGGAGTTGTTTGACGTTGCCATGTTCATCGCCGGTGAACCGGGTGGTGGCGACGCTCCATTCGCGGATGCCGCCCTCTTCGTGCGAGCTTTCGGTGCGGAGCTGCATGGGCCAGAGGGGCCAGGGGGTGGACGGGGAGCGCTCGAGCGGGGGTTGCGGCAGCAGCTCGAACTGATGCACGGAGAGGGCCTTCTGGCGGTGGGAGGTGCCCAGACAATCGGCTCCGGTATCGCCGCCGCCGATGATGACGACGCGCTTGCCCTCGGCGGACACGGGAGACGAGCGTCCGAGGAATTGCATGGCGAAGTAGATGCCGTTCAACTCGCGGCCGGGGACCGGGAGATCGCGGGGCTGCTCGGCGCCGCCGGCGAGCAGGATGGCGTCGTAGTCGCGCCGCAGATCTTCAACCGGGATGTCGCGGCCGATGTGGGCATTGGGAATGAACTCGACTCCCTCGGCGCGCATTTGCTCCAGACGCCGGTCGATGTGGTGCTTCTCCATCTTGAAATTCGGGATGCCGTAGCGGAGGAGGCCGCCTAGCGCCGCGTTCTTTTCGTAGACGGCGACGGCATGGCCGGCGCGGCACAACTGCTGTGCGGCGGCGAGGCCCGCGGGGCCGGAGCCGACGATGGCGACGCGCTTGCCGGTGATATTGACGGGCGGCTCGGGCGCGATCCAGCCTTCGGCGAAGGCGCGATCGACGATCGTCTTTTCGATCTGCTTGATGGTGACCGGCGGCTCGTTGATGCCGAGCACGCAGGCGGCTTCGCAGGGCGCGGGGCAGAGGCGGCCGGTGAACTCGGGAAAGTTGTTGGTGGCATGCAGGACGCGGATGGCTTCGCGCCAGCGGCCGCGGTAGACGAGATCGTTCCAATCGGGAATGATGTTGGTGAGCGGGCAGCCGGTGTGGCAGAAGGGCACGCCGCAATCCATGCAGCGGGCGCCTTGCGCGCGGATTTTTTCTTCGGGGAAATCGAGGTAGATTTCGAACCAGTCGTTGACGCGCTCCGTTGCGGGGCGGCGCTGGGGCAGTTCGCGGGTGTATTCGAGGAAGCCGGTGGCTTTACCCACGGGCGACCTCGCGGAGATAGGGGCTAGGGGCTAGGGGCTGGGGGCTGGGGAGTGGTAGATAGGGGCTGGAGGCTAGGGGCTGGGGGCACGGGACTCGGTGCTGGTTAAGCACTCGCTTGTATTCATGGGGGAATACCTTGACGAATTTTGGCTGCATGGTGGACCAGTTTTCCAGTATCCATTTGGCTCTTGGGCTTCCGGTGAATTCGAAGTGGCGCTCAATTAGTGAGTGGAGAAGCTGGGCATCTTCGGCGATTGGTTCCAGGTCTACGGCGGCGGTGTTGCAGCGCTTTTCAGCGAAGTCGCCGGCTTCATCGAGGACGTAGGCGATGCCGCCGCTCATGCCGGCGGCGAAGTTGCGGCCACACTTGCCGAGCACCACAACCAAGCCTTTGGTCATGTATTCGCAGCCATGGTCGCCGAGTCCTTCGACGACGGCGGTGGCGCCGGAGTTGCGCACGGCGAAGCGCTCGCCGGCCATGCCGTTAAAATACGCTTCGCCGCTGGTGGCGCCATAGAGGACTACGTTGCCGATCAGGATGTTCTCTTCGGGCAGGAAGGTGGAATCGCGCGGCGGGTAAACGACCAGGCGGCCGCCGGAAAGTCCTTTGCCGACGTAATCGTTGGCGTCGCCCTCCAGTGTGAGAGTGACGCCTTTGGCCAGGAATGCGCCGAAGCTTTGGCCGGCGGAGCCGGTGAATTCGAAGCGGATGGTATCGTCGGGCAGGCCGGCCGAGCCGTAGCGGCGGGCGATTTCGCCGCTGAGCATGGCTCCCACGGTGCGGTGCACGTTGCGAATGGGCAGCTTGATCTCGATGGGGCTTTGGTTTGTGAGGGCCTCGCCGGCCAACTCGATCAGCTTGTAGTCGAGGGCCTGGGCGAGGCCGTGATCCTGCGACTGGATGCAGCGGCGCGCGATGCGGGCGGGCACTTGCGGGCTGTGCAGGATGGCGGAGAAATCCAGGCCCTTGGCCTTCCAATGGTCCAAGGCCTGGCGCGGTTCGAGCATATCGACGCGGCCTACCATTTCGTTGAACGTGCGGAAGCCCAGTTGGGCCATGTACTGGCGGACCTGCTCGGCGATGAAGAAAAAGAAATTAATGACGTGCTCGGGCTGGCCCTGGAACTTTGCGCGCAGGGCGGGATCTTGCGTAGCGATGCCCACCGGGCAAGTGTTCAGGTGGCACTTGCGCATCATGATGCAGCCCATGGCGACCAGGGGGGTGGTGGCAAAGCCGAATTCCTCGGCTCCGAGCAACGCGGCGATGGTGACGTCGCGGCCGGTTTGCAGCTTGCCATCGGTTTGGACGCGGATGCGCCCGCGCAGGTCGTTCATGACCAGCACCTGTTGGGTCTCGGCGAGGCCCAATTCCCACGGGATACCGGCGTGCTTGATGGAACTGAGCGGAGATGCGCCGGTGCCGCCGCTATCGCCGCTGATGAGCACGACGTCGGCATGGGCTTTGGCTACGCCCGCGGCCACCGTGCCCACGCCCACCTCGGCCACCAGCTTGACGGAGATGCGGGCGCGCGGATTGGCGTTCTTGAGGTCGTAGATGAGCTGGGCGAGGTCCTCGATGGAATAGATATCGTGGTGCGGGGGAGGGGAGATCAGGCCCACACCGGGGATGGAGTGTCGCACGCGCGCGATCACTTCGTCGACCTTGTGGCCGGGGAGTTGGCCGCCTTCGCCGGGCTTGGCGCCCTGGGCCATCTTAATCTGCAGCTCGTCGCAATTGACCAGGTAATTGGTGGTGACGCCGAAACGGGCGGAGGCCACCTGCTTGATGGCGCTGCGGCGCCAGTCGCCGTTGGGATCGCGCTGGAAGCGGGCTTCGTCTTCGCCGCCCTCGCCGGTGTTGGATTTGCCGCCGATGCGGTTCATGGCGATGGCCAGGGTCTCATGGGCTTCCTTGGAAATAGAGCCGAAGGACATGGCGCCGGTGGCGAAGCGCTTGACGATTTCCGTAGCCGGCTCGACGTCTTCGAGCGGAATGGGGCGGCCGGACTGCTTGATTTCGAGCAGGCCGCGAAGGGTGCACAACTGGCTGTTCTGTGTGTCGATCAGGTCGGTGTATTCCTGGAAGGTCTGGGGGTTCTGCTGGCGCACGGCGTGCTGGAGCTTGCTCACGGTGAGGGGATTGAGCAGGTGATATTCGCCGCGCACACGGTATTGGTAATTGCCGCCCACGGGCAGTTCAGTGTCGTAGCCGGTGATGGGCCGGAAGGCCAGCGCGTGCTTCATCTGCGCTTCGCGGGCCAGCACCTCGAGACCCACGCCTTCGATGCGGGAGGCGGTGCCGGTGAGGTATTTGTCGATCAGCGATTTATTCAGCCCGATGGCTTCGAAGACCTGCGCTCCGCGGTAGCTTTGCAGCGTAGAGATGCCCATCTTGGAGAAGGTCTTCAGCAAGCCTTTGTTCACGGCCTTCTTGTAATTGGCGAGAGCCTTTTCAAAGGTCAGGCCTGGGGGCAGGTTGCCGCGCATGGCCATGTCTTCGAGCGTTTCGATGGTCAGGTAAGGGTTCACGGCGCTGGCGCCATAACCGATCAGGAGCGCAAAGTGCATGACCTCGCGCGGCTCGCCGGATTCGACGATCAGGGCGACCTGGGTGCGGGTTTCATCGCGGACCAGGTGGTTGTGCACGGCGGCGAGGGCCAGCAGGCTGGGGATGGGGGCATAGTCTACGTCGAGGCCGCGGTCGGAGAGGATGAGCAGGCTGTAGCCGGACTTGATGGCCAGCGAGGCGCGGCGGCAAAGCTGATCGAGGGCGCGCTCCAGGCCCTTTTCGCCGTCTTCGACGGGGAAGAGCGTGGGTAGCGTGGTGGCCAGGAAATCGCCTTGCGAGACGCGGCGCAGCTTTTCGAGCGAGCGGTTGCCGAGGATGGGGTGCGGCAGCCGCAGGGTGTGGCAGTGCCGCGGCGTCTCATCCAGGATGTTGCGCTCGGTGCCGATGTAGCTGATGAGCGACATGACCATCTCTTCGCGGATGGGATCGATGGGCGGGTTGGTGACCTGCGCGAAGAGCTGTTTGAAGTAGTGGAACAGCGGCTGCGGGCGGTCGGAGAGGCAGGCGAGGGGCGTGTCGCCGCCCATGGAACCGATGGGCTCTTCGCCCTTTTCGGCCATGGGGGCGAGGATCAAGCGGAGATCTTCGTCGGTGTAGCCGAAGGCCCGCTGGCGGCAGAGGATGGTGTCGTGATCGGTGCCGTGCTCGCGGGGCGGGTCGGCAAGTTGCTCGAGGGTAACCTGGTTTTCGGCGAGCCAATGCGCGTAAGGGTTGCGCGAGTAGAGGCGCTGCTTGATCTCCTTATCGGAGACGATGCGGCCGGCCACGGTATCGACCAAAAGCATCTTGCCGGGCTGGAGGCGGCCCTTCTTTTTGACGTTTTCAGGTTTGACGGGGAGCACGCCGGCTTCCGAGGACATGACGATCAAGTCATCGTGGGTGACCAGATAGCGGGCGGGGCGCAGGCCATTGCGATCGAGGGTTGCGCCGATGACGCGGCCGTCGGTGAAGGCGATGGCGGCGGGGCCGTCCCAAGGCTCCATGAGGGAGGCGTGATATTCGTAGAACGCCCGCTTCTGCTCGTTCATGTGCGGATTGCTGGACCAGGCTTCGGGGATGAGCATGGCCATGGCGTGGGGCAGGTCGCGGCCGGCCATGAAGAGCAATTCCAGGGCGTTATCGAAGTTGGCGGAATCGCTGCCGCCGGGCGCGATGATGGGGAAGAGTTTCTCGATATCGGCCCCGAACAGCGGGGAGGCCAGGACGGACTGGCGGGCGTGCATCCAGTTGACGTTGCCGCGGAGAGTGTTGATTTCGCCGTTGTGGGCGACGTAGCGGAAGGGATGGGCAAGCTGCCAGGTAGGGAAGGTGTTGGTCGAGAAGCGCTGGTGGACGAGGCAGAGGGCGCTCATCACGTCGGGGTCGGATAGCTCGCCGTAGAAGTGCGCCATCTGGGGGGCGAGCAGGAGACCTTTGTAGACGATGGTGCGGGCGGAGAGCGAAGGGAGATAGAAGTCGCCTTTGTTGGGCATGTTGGACCCGGCGACTTCGGATTCGGCGCGTTTGCGGACGATGTAGAGCTTGCGTTCGAAGGCGTCGGGGTCGAGGGGCTGGGCACAGCCGATGAAGATTTGCTGGATGTAGGGCTGGGAGGCGCGGGCGACGCGGCCGATGGCATCGCCATTGACGGGGATGTCGCGCCAGCCGAGGACGGTGAGGCCTTCCTCGCGGACGATACGCTCCAGGATGCCTTCGCAGGACAGGCGTTGGTGCGGTTCGACGGGCAGGAAGGTCATGCCGACGCCGTATTCGCCTTCGGGGGGCAGGGTGAAGCCGAGGGCGGCGCACTCGCGGGCGAAGAACTTGTGTGGGATCTGGATGAGGATGCCGGCGCCATCGCCGGTTTCGGGATCGCAGCCGCAGGCTCCGCGGTGGGTGAGGTTGATGAGGACCTGGATGCCTTTGGCGATGATGTCGTGGGATTTGTGGCCGCTAATGCTGGCGACGAAGCCGATGCCGCAGGCGTCGTGCTCGTTGCGGGGGTCGTAGAGGCCTTGGGGGGCGGGCAGGGAGGAGGGCGTCGGGGGCTGGGGGCTGGGAACTGGTGGCTCGTGGTTCAGACCGGGGATACACTTGGATTCGGCCATGTTTTTCTCCCTGGAAGGCTTTAGTGTAGCAGTCCTTTTAGTATCACGCAATAGGCAGTTGATAATTATGCAGTATTAGTAATTATGATACTAATGGCCGGTTGTAGTATCGCTATTTATAACGCTGCTAAGCAGATATCGGGCGATGCGCATCGGGGATGGGGCATTTTGTTGTCGATGGGTTCGCACCAAGCTTAAGCAGCACCTTGACGGGGTGTTATTGAGGCTGCGCGCGGCGACGTGCGTTTTTGAACAAACAAACCCGATTTCACAGTGCTTTCTTTACGCGCAGCCCGTTGTCATGTTTGTGACTGCCGAAATCCGGAGCAGCGGGCTGAGAGGAGCCGGTTGCCGTGGACCCGGAGGCTAGTGTCCTGAGTCATAAATTCGTTGAATAAATCGGCGACTTGCCCTCCTATACTGATCTCTGACCGCCACACTGGGAGAACGAGCATGCGAACTGGCCGACCGCTGAAGCCTCTGACCTTGCGGGCCGAGGAGGAAGAAAAACTGGGGATGTTGGCACGGCGCCGCAAGATCGCAGAGCAGTTAGGAATCACCGGCGCCACAGCGGGCAAGTGGCGCAGACGGTTTTTGGAGGCGCGTTTGGATGGCTTGTGGGACGAACCGCGTGCTGGGGCACCCCGCCAGATTACGGATGCACAAGTCGAGGAGGCCGTCACGCGCACGCTGGAGAGTACCGCGGTGGCGGCGACCCACTGGAGCACGCGCACCCTGGCCCAGGAGTTGGCTTGTCGCAACGCGCCGTGGTACGAATCTGGCACGCTTTCGGGTTGCAGCCGCACCGCCGCGAGAACTTCAAATTGTCCACGGATTCTTTCTTTGTGGAGAAGGTACGGGATATCGTGGGCTTGTACATGAACCCGCCGGACCACGCGATTGTGCTGGCCATGGATGAGAAGTCCCCGATACAAGCTCTGAACCGAACGCAACCGATTCTTCCGCTGCGTCCGGGGTTGCCGGAGCAGCAAACGCACGATTATGAGCGGAACGGAACGACTTCGTTGTTCGCGGCTTTGGACATCGCCACGGGCAAGGTGATTGGTCAGTGCTATCAACGGCATAGACATCAAGAGTTTTTGAAGTTTATGGACTTGGTGGATTCTAAACTGCCGCCTGGCACCGATGTGCACTTGGTGCTGGATAACTACGGGACGCACAAGACGCAAAAAGTGATCCGCTGGTTCGTGCGCCACCCCCGATACCATCTGCACTTCACACCGACCAGCGGGTCGTGGCTGAATCAGGTGGAGCGGTGGTGCGGAGAGTTGACGGAGAAGCGCATCCGGCGCGGGTCGTTCGACAGCGTACGGAGTTTGGTACAGGCGATCCAGGAATACCTGGAGCACAAAAACAAGGAGCCCCAGCCGTTCGTGTGGACCGCGGACGCGGACCTGATCCTGGGCAAGGTGCGAAGACTTTGTGAACGAATTTCTGGCTCACCAGGAGCCTAGCGAATAATTAAACGAATCAGCGATTCAGGACGCCCAGGTCGACCCTTTCCGCTGCGATTTCTCCGCCTAAAATCGGCCATTTAAGCCCCGCCCCCGGCCGCCCCTGCAAATGGTGGTTAAATATTCGACATGCCCACTCGCAGACGTTTTGTCGGACTGGCCGCCGCCAGCGCGGCCGTTGCGCTGCCCCTGAAATCACAGACGCCCGCTGCGCGGCCCGCCATGCAGCTCGGCCTCATCGTCTCCGCCGGCACCGACCCCGAAGCCGCCATCCGCAAAGTCCACAGCTTCGGCATCCCCACCTGTCAGGTGGGCATCGGCGCGTTCGACCCCGGCATGCCCGCACGCCTCCGCGCCGCCCTCGACCAATACAAAATCGAGGCCACGTCGCTAGTCTCCGGCGGCCCGGGCCCCGAAGTCTACGACTTCTATAAAGGTCCGCTCACCATCGGCCTGGTGCCGCGCGAATATCGCGACGCGCGCATCGCCCAAATCAAGAAGGCCTCCGATTTCGCCAAACAGTGCGGCGTCCCGGCCGTCCAAACACACTGCGGATTCATCCCCGAAAATCCGAACGATCCCATTTACAAGGAAGCCGTCGAAGCCATCCGCACCGTGGCCGACTACTGCCGCCGCAACGGCCAGAACTTCCGCTGCGAAACCGGCCAGGAAACGCCTATCGCCCTCTTCCGCGCCATCCGCGACGTCGGCCTCGACAACGTCGGCGTGAACTTCGACGCCGCCAACCTCATCCTCTACGGTAAGGCCAATCCGGTGGACGCCCTCGACATCCTCGGCCCGCTGGTGCAGGGAGTCCACGCCAAGGACGGGCTCTACCCGACCGGCCCCCGCGAGTTAGGACGCGAAGTCCCCATCGGCCAGGGCAAGGTCAACTTCCCCGCTTTCATCAAGCGCCTGAAGGAAGTTGGATACCGCGGCCCTCTCACCATCGAGCGCGAAATCTCCGGCGCCAAACAGGCCGAAGACATCCGCGCGTCGAAAGCTTACTTGGAAAACTTACTATGACTGACAATCCCAATCCAAATCGCCGCGCATTCCTTGCCGGCGCCACCGCCGCCGCCGGCTTCATGATCGTGAAGCCGCAACTCGTGCGCGGCTCTCAAGCCAACTCCGCCGTGCGCGTGGGCCTGCTCGGTTGCGGCGGTCGCGGTACCGCCGACGCCACCAGCATCGCCACCAACGGACCGGCGCGCATCGTCGCCCTGGCCGACCTGTTCGAAGACCGCCTCGCCACCGCCAAAAAGCATTTCGACGACGTGGCCGATAAACAACATCACGCCGGCGTCGCCGCCTCCCAAATGTTTCAAGGCCCGCATGCCGCCGAGCAGATTCTCAACTCCGCCGAAGTGGACGCCGTAGTCGTTGCCACGCCGCCCTATTTCCATCCCCGGCACCTGGCTGCCGCGGTCGCCGCCGGCAAGCACGTCTATTGCGAAAAGCCCGTGGGCGTCGACGTGCCCGGAGCCCTGCGCGCCATCGAAAGCGGCAAGCGGGCCGAGGGCCGCCTCAGCCTGGATGTCGGGTTCCAGATCCGCAAAGCGCCGCCGTTCGTGGAATTGGTGCGCCGCATCCATGCGGGCGCCCTTGGCGAGATCGCCTGCGGCGAAGCCTACTACTATTGCCCGTTCCTGAAGATGCCCGATTACCCGAAGGCGTCCCCGGCCGAGCTTCGCCTCCGCCACTGGCTGCACGACCGCGTCCTGTCCGGCGACATCATCGTCGAGCAGGACATCCACGTCGTCGATATCTGCAATTGGGTGCTCGAATCCCACCCCGTGAAGGCCATCGGCGCCGGCGGCCGCCAGGGCCGCACCGAATCGCCGGGCGATAACTGGTCGCATTTCGACGTGGTCTTCTATTATCCCAATGACGTCCATGTCAGCTTCAGCTCGTGCCAGTTCGGCAAGACGGGTTTCGAAGCCAGCGAGCGCTTCTTCGGTACGCGCGGCAGTTCCCAATCGCCCTACTCCGGTCCCCTCCAGATCGCCGGAGATGAGCCGTGGACTTGGAGCGGCAGCGAGAAGCCCGACAAGCCTAAGCCGGGCGAGTTCTCCGTTACCGGCAATTTCTCGGACAACCTCGCGCAGGCCGACTCCGAGAAGCACGCCGATTTCATCCAAAGCATCGTCACCGGCAAATTCCATAACCAAGCCGCGCTCGGCGCCGAATCGGCTCTCTCCGCCATGCTCGGCCGTACCGCCGCCTACACCGGCAAGGAAGCCACCTGGGACGAACTGCTCCGCTCCAACGAAACCTGGGATGCCGGCCTCGACCTAGATAAGCTCGGTAAGTAGGACAGGCCTCCGGACCTGTCCCGGCCAGCCTCCTGGCAGACCGGCTGCGGACGAGGATCGCTCCGCAGTATGAGCGAATCACAGCAGCCGGTAGTTCACTTCGATGGTTGCGGCCACCTTCACCGGCCGGCCGTCCTTGAGGCCCGGCTTGAAATGCCATTGGCTCACGGCTTCGATGGCATTCTCGTCCAAGCCGAGTCCCAGGCCCCGCACGATCCGCGGGTCGTGGGCGAGGCCGTCGGTTCCGATCACTACCTGGACCACCACGGTGCCCTGCAACCGCGCGGCACGTGCTTCATCGCTGTACTGAGGCTCCCCTCTCTGCGCTACCGACGGAACCGATACGTCTTCGCTCACGAGATACGCGTCCGCCAGATGGGCAGGCGCCGGCTTCGCATTTGCCTGCCGTATGGCTGCCGCGCGCGCGTCGACCTCGCTCGCCTGGTCGTGGCGGCCTTGCGCCCGCAGGAACTCGGCGTAGACCTCCATGGCAACACGCGATCTAAACTTTCCTCTTGACTGGTTCAAACAGATGTTTTAAAATGCTGTTTGATCCATGCCGGACCGCAACAAATCGCACAACGGCCTCCCTGCCGACGCCACTGAAGCCAGGATACTCGAAACCGCCGGGCACGTCTTCGCCGAAACCGGCTTCCAGGCGGCCAAGGTGCGCGACATTTGCGCGCGCGCCGGAGTCAATCTGGCCGCGGTGAACTATCACTTCGGCGACAAACTGGGGCTCTATACCGAAGTCTTGCGCTATGCCGCGCGCGCGGCCGGCAACGTCGCCACTTTCGATCCGGCTCTGCCGGGCCGCACGCCCGAAGCCAAACTGCGCGCGTTCGTGCTTGGCCTGCTGCAACACATGTACGGCGAAGACCGGCCGGCCTGGCCCGTGCGGCTGATGACCCACGAACTGGCGCAGCCCACACCCGCCTTCGATGAGGTGGTCGAACAGGCAAGCCGTCCCCGGTATGACGCCATACGCGCGCTGGTGGGCGGCGTCATCGGCCGGCCGGCGGACGATCGCCAGACGCGGTTCTGCGCGCAGAGCATCCTGGGGCAGATCAGCATCTATGGCCATGGCCGCGAGGCCCTCAAAAGATTGTGGCCGGAGTTGCAGTTCAACCCCGAGACTCTGGATGAGATCGCCGGCCACATCGCCTCCTTCTCGTTCACCGCGCTGAAGAGTGTGAGCCGGCGCAACGCTGCCGGAAAACGAAAACGAAAGCAAACCGCGAGGTGAGTCATGGAGAATTCCCCTTTTATACATGCGCAAGCCGGCCGCGCCCGGACCGTGATTATTTTGATAGTCGTCCTGCTGGCCGCCGGCGCCATCACGGTCTGGCGGGTGGTGTTGGCCAAGCCGCGCGACCCCGTCAACGTCATATTTCTGAGCGGGCGGATTGAAGGAGACGACTCGGCGGTATCGTCCAAAGCCACGGGCCGGCTGCTCGAAGCCAAGGTGCGCGAGGGAGACGAGGTCAAGGCGGGAGATGTCATTGCCGTCCTGGACGACCAGCAATTGCGCGATCGGGAGGCGCAGGCGCAGGCCAGCGTCGCGCAATCCGAGGCGCGTCTGCAATATTCCCGGCGGCAAATCGCGGTCCTGGAAGACCAGTTGCTCCAGAGCTCGGTGGAGAACGGCCAGTCTAAGGTGGATTCCAAGGGCCGTGTCAGCCAGGCGCAAGGGGAACTGGCGGCGGCGGAAGCCGAGTTGGCCCAGCAGGAAGCCGCCTATAAGCTGGCTCTGTTCGATAAGGACGCCTATACGCGGCTGGCACAAACGGGCGCGGTATCCGAACGCCAGGGCAAGCAGGCGGAAACCACAGCGGAGACTCAAGCGGCATTGGTGGCCGCGTCCAAACGCCGGGTGGAGGCCGCGCGCGGCGCTCTCGCCACGGCCGAAGCCACTTTGAGCAATCCGGATATTCGAAGCCTGCAAGCAGCCGCGTTGCGCCAACAAATCGCGCAGCAGGAGGCCGAGATCGCCAGTGTTGCCGCCGATGAACAACACGCGCGGGCGACACTAATGGAGGCCAACGCCAACCGCAAAGATCTTACCGTTACCGCTCCCTTCGGTGGAACGGTAGTGACCCGGACCGCCGAACCGGGCGAGGTGCTCACTGCCGGAACGCCCATTGTCACGATGCTCGATCTGCACAAGGTGTATCTGCGCGGCTACATTCCCGAAGGCCAGATCGGACGCGTCAAAGTGGGCCAGGCGGCGCACGTGTACCTGGATTCGAATTCCAAACAGCCGCTGGATGCTTACGTGGTGCGCATCGATCCGCAGGCCACCTTCACGCCTGAAAACACCTACTTTCGCGACGACCGGGTGAAGCAAGTGGTAGGGGTGAAGCTCGGATTGAAGAGCGGGTTCGGCTACGCCAAGCCGGGCATGCCGGCCGATGGTGAGGTCTTGGTGGCGGGCGACGCGTGGCCGCCGGAAAGCCATCGGAGATGAGGGGTGATCGCCATGCCGATGACGCCGGCGCCGCGGCGCTGGCTGAACCGGCCCAGATCCACGCGCCGGATCGCGTGGTCATTCATACGCACGACTTGCGGAAGAACTACGGTCCCGTCGAAGCGGTCAGGGGCATCGATCTGGATGTCCACGAGGGCGAGATTTTTGGCCTCATTGGCCCCGATGGCGCCGGCAAGACGACCACGTTCCAAATCCTCGCCGGGATCATGGAGGCGACCTCCGGTGTGGCGGAGGTATTCGGCAAGCCCGCTCGCGAGTCGCGTTCCGCGGTAGGCTACCTGACGCAAACGTTTAGTCTGTACCCCGATCTGAGCGTTAACGAGAACATCCGGTACGTGGGCGATCTGCGGCGCGTGCCGCCGAAAGAGATCGTCGAGCGGGGCGATCGCTATCTAAAGATGTTCGACATGGACCGTTTCAAGGACCGGCTGGCGGGACAGTTGAGCGGCGGCATGAAGCAGAAGTTGTCGCTGGTCTGCGCGCTGGTCGCACAACCGCGCGTTCTGCTGCTCGATGAGCCGACCACGGGCGTCGATCCAGTCTCCCGGCGCGAATTCTGGGACGCGTTGGCGCATCTGGCAGCGGACGGCCTGACGATCGTGGTCGCCACGCCCTATCTGGATGAAGCCGAGCGCTGCCACAAGGTCGCGCTGATGCATCTCGGCCAGATCCAGCAGACCGGCACGCCGGCCGAATTGCGGGAGAGCCTGGGCATGCGGCGCCTGGAGGTCCACACCGCCAATCTGGAGGAGGCGGAAGACAAGCTCACCGAAGCCGAAGACGGCGCGATCGGCGACGTGCAGCGATTCGGCGACCGGCTGGACGTAATTGTGAAGGATCCCGAGGCAGGCCGCCAAGCAGTAGAGGCGACGCTGGCGAAGGCGGGGATCGCCGTGCGGGATATCCGGATTGCGGACCCCACGCTGGAGAACACTTTCGTGGCGAAGCTGCGGGCCATGGGGCAGGAAATGAACGCGCCGCCGTTCCCCGGCAAGCACCCGCATCGCAATCTTAAGGGACAGATCGCCATCGGCGCGCAGAATCTGACGAAGCGGTTCGGCGCGTTCACGGCCGTACACAACGTGAATCTGAACGTGCGCTACGGCGAAGTGTATGGCCTGCTGGGCGCCAACGGCGCGGGCAAGACGACCACCATCAAGATGCTGTGCGGGCTGCTGGATCCCACCGAGGGCACGCCGCAACTTGCGGGCAAACAGGGCGCCATCCGATCCGAAGAAGTGCGCGCGCTGGTGGGCTACATGTCGCAGAAGTTCTCCCTGTACGACGATTTGAGCATCGATGAGAACCTGGACTTCTTCGCGGGCGTGTATGGCGTGGCGAAAGACGAGATCGCGGAGAAGAAAAAGTGGGTACTGGCGTTTTCCGGCTTGACAGGGAAAGAGCAGCAGATTACGGGGAGCTTGCCGGGCGGTTGGAAGCAGCGCGTGGCGTTTGGCGCGGCCACCATGCACGAGCCCAGCGTCCTGTTTCTGGACGAGCCCACCTCGGGCGTGGATCCGCTGGCGCGCCGCGCGTTCTGGCGGATGATCAACCGGCTGGCCGATATGGGCACCGCCATTCTGGTGACCACGCACTATCTGGAAGAGGCGGAGCAGTGCAATCGCCTGGGCTTCATGGCGGGCGGAGAATTAGTGACCGAGGGCGCCCCCAGCGCCATCAAAGCCCGGCAGGGCGGGCACCTGCTGGAGTTGCGCGTGGACCAGCCGCAGCGCGCGGCCGATCGGCTGAAAGAGCAGATGGAGCGCTGGCGCGTGTCGCTGTTCGGCGACCGGCTGCATGTGATAACGGACGACGATGTGGCATCCGCTGAAAAGCAGCTTGGCGAGAGGCTGCGCGACGCAGGCGTGGCCGTGCACGAGATGCACGAGGAGAGCTACTCGCTGGAAGATGTTTTCATCGCGGTGGTGGAGAAGGCCCGGCAAGAGGGCAAGTTCGCTTCGGAGGATTGAATGAGGATTACCGATTCGTGGGGCGGGACTCCAGTCCTGCAGCCGGCGTCCACGCCGGCCTGTTCGTGTCCGGATACGGCTGATCTACGCCAAGAGCGTCCGGCGGACCCGCATGGACGAAAATCCACTTCTCTGTTGAAACCAAGGCTGGGCGGGCTGAGAGCCTGCCCCACCAGTGGGTCTTCATCCCGATTGGTGGGCGGCAAGCG
>OCZU010000930.1_pt1 | contig 19726 bp, 17 predicted proteins | sample 1539001 | NCBI WGS metagenome assembly OCZU01 (sample SAMEA3539306, study PRJEB22396) | soil metagenome | biome: tundra; feature: field; material: soil | place: USA | collected 2010-05 | depth 0.15 m | reverse complement strand
GGAAGGTCCTGGCCCTCGCCGCCGCGGCCGTGGTGGTGACCGCAGGGGGCGGGTACCTGCTCTCGCGCCTGCCGTCGTCCACGTCGGGGACGTCGGCCTCCAGCGCGGCTGCGCCCGCGCCCGCCAAGGGCCCGGCCGCGCGGCCGGGGGGACAGGTGAATGCCCCGGCGGGAAGCGGTGGCTTCACTGTCATCTCCAGCGGCACGGATTACCAGCCCGCGAGACTCCCGGCTCAGATCGCGGCGGTTCTGACCCGGTACGGTCTGCGGCCGACCGGCGCACATGCCTCAGGGCCGACTGCCTCAGGGCCGACTGCCTCAGGGCCGACCACGCAGGCCGCGCCGAAGCAGACCCCGACCCAGCAGGTGCTGGAGCCCAGCAGGCTCGCCGCCCTGCAAGGCTGTGTGGCCAGGATCACTGCGGGCCAGCGGCCATGGATGGTCGATGAGTCCCGCTACCAGGGCCGGCCTGCCACGATCATCGTGCTGGCCGCCACCGCACGATCGCTGACCGAGGTGTGGGTGGTCGGGCCGGCCTGCTCGGCTTCCCGCAGCGATGTCCTGGCCCGCACGGCGCTTCCCGCCGCAGGCTGAGGGCGCCGCCGCACGCTTGCGTGCCTGCTGACGGCGGGAATCTCCGCGGCCTAGGATCGGTTGACGCCGGTGCAAGTCGAGGAGGGCATGTAGACGTGACCGATATTCGGGATGTCATCATTATCGGGTCGGGTCCGGCCGGGTACACGGCGGCGATCTATGCCGCGCGCGGGCGGCTGAATCCCCTGGTGTTCGAGGGCTCTGTCACGGCCGGCGGCGCGCTCATGAACACGACGGACGTCGAGAACTTCCCCGGTTTCCCGGACGGGATCGTCGGGCCGGACCTGATGGACGGGATGCGCAAGCAGGCCGAACGGTTCGGTGCCGAGCTGGTGGCGGACGACGTGACGGCTGTGGACCTCAAGGCGAATCCCAAGGTGGTCACGGTCGGCAACGACACCTACCTGGCCAAGACTGTGATCATCGCCACTGGCTCGCGCTACAAGGAACTCGCCACCATTGAGAAGCGGCTGGCCGGGCACGGAGTGTCCTGGTGTGCCACGTGCGACGGTTTCTTCTTCCGCGGGCAGGACATCGCGGTGGTTGGCGGGGGCGACTCGGCGATGGAAGAGGCGACGTTCCTGACCCGGTTCGCCGAATCGGTGACGGTGATCCACCGCCGGGACAGCCTGCGGGCTTCGAAGATCATGCAGGACCGGGCGTTCAGTAACCCGAAGATCGGCTTCCGCTGGAACAGCGAGGTCATCAAGGTTCTCGGCGAGGACAAGGTCAGTGGGCTCCGGCTGCTCGACACGAAGACCGGTGAGGAGAGCACGCTGTCGGTGAATGGCCTGTTCGTAGCCATTGGCCACGAGCCGCGCACCGAGTTGTTCGTCGGCCAGCTGCCGATGGACGCCGAGGGTTACCTGCTCGTCGAGCAGCCGTCCACCCGGACGGGCGTCGATGGCGTGTTCGCCGCCGGTGACGTTGTCGATCACACCTACCGCCAGGCGGTCACAGCGGCCGGGACCGGCTGCGCCGCCGCCTTGGACGCCGAACGCTGGCTTACGGACCACGAGTCCTGACGGCCCCTCGCCTCCAGACCAGTCACCACCAGAAACGGAAGGGAAACACCTCTGTGGGAGCCACCAAGATCGTGACCGATGACAGCTTCGAGGTTGATGTACTGAAGAACGAGAAGCCGGTCATCGTGGATTACTGGGCCGAGTGGTGCGGACCGTGCAAGCAGGTCGCTCCGGTGCTCGAGGAGATCGCCAAGGAGCACGCCGACAAGATCGACGTGGTCAAGCTCAACATCGAGGAGAATCCGCAGACGGCGCAGAAGTACGGGATCATGCTTATCCCCACGCTGAACGTCTTCTCCGGTGGCGAGGTCGTCAAGCAGGTCGTCGGGGCAAAGTCCAAGTCAGCCCTGCTCCGCGAGATCGCCGACTACATCTGAACCGGCGGGCCGCCCGGCCCGCCGTCAGCGGCGACGAGCAGGAGCCTGGGTGGCCAACGCGCAAGCGAGCGATCCTGACATCCGCACCATCTCCTCCAGCCTGGTGTACGAGGACGCCTGGATGGTGCTGCGCCGGGATGAGATCGAGCGCAGGGACGGCAGCCGTGGCAGCTACGCCGTGGTGGACAAGCCCGACTTCGCGGTCGTCATCCCGGCCGAGAGGGACAGGTTCTGCCTGGTGGAGGAATACCGGTATCCGGTCGGGCGCCGGTGCTGGGCGTTCCCGCAGGGTGCCTTCCCAGGGGGCGCTACTGGGGAGCCAGAGCAGCTGGCCCGGCTCGAGCTGGCCCAGGAGACCGGGCTCAGCGCCCGCCGGCTGACCCGCCTTGGTTTCCTGCACAGCGCGCACGGCCTCACCAGCCAAGGCTTTCACGCCTTCCTGGCGACCGGGCTCACCGCGGGCGAACCGCAGCGCGAGGCGGAGGAGCAGGACATGCGGCATGAGTGGGTGTCCCGCGACCGGTTCCGGGCCATGATCCGGGAGGGGGCGATCACCGACGACTCGACCATCGCGGCGTTCGCGCTTCTCCTGCTGCATGAAAATTCCGCTGCCGAACGCTAACCAGCGTTCCCCGTCCATATTCTCCGCCCATATTCCCGGGCCAGTGTTCCCAGGGAACTGCTACGCCAGGCGCAGTGCCCGTTCCGGGGTCATCGAGCCGAGCAGGCGCTCCAGTGCCACCTCGACGTCCTCGCGCCACGACACGGCGGTTTTCAGCTCCAGCCGCAGCCGCGGGTAGTGCAAGTGCGGCCGGACCGTCTTGAACCCCACCGCCAGCAGGTAGTCGGCGGGCATGACGCAGGACGGACCCTCCAACCGAAGGTCGCCGAACGCCTCGATGGCCTTGACGCCGCGCCGCGTCAGGTCCTTGGCCACGCCCTGCACCAGCATGCGGCCCAGACCGCCACCTGCGAACTCGTCGAGAACATGCGCGGTCATCAGCAAGACCGCGTCCGCGCTGACCGGGCTGGTCGGGAAGGCGACCGACCGCGGGACATACATGGGTGGGGCATACATGACGTATCCGGCTGGCGCGCCGTCCACGTAGACGATCTTGCCGCAGCTTCCCCATTCCAGCAGGGTGGAGGATATCCACGCCTCTTTCTCCAGGGCCGGATCACCCACTTCCTGTGCGCGGGCGTGCCCAACCGGATCGAGTTCCCAGAACACGCAGCGGCGGCAGCGGTGTGGGAGATCATCGAGATTGTCGAGAGTGATGCTGACCAGACGGCGCGGCACTGGCACCCCTGTGGTCGTGGCAGCGGCAGTTTCCTGCGGCCGCCGGTGGCGGGAATCCTGGGTAGCTCCGGGCACGCCCCCCGACGGCCCGTACCCTGACATGGTACCCACCCAACTTAAGGAGATACCCGTGTCATCCCAGCCCTGGCCGCCAGACCGCCCGCAGGTGCCCGCGCCCACGGCAGCAGCCGTGGCCGCCGCCGCCGCGGCTGGCCGCCGGGCTGAGAGCCACGCCCATGGTGGTGCTGTGCTACAAAAAGCTGTGCCACAAGAGGTGCAGCAGCCACAGGGCTCTCAGCAGTCCCGCGGGTCACGTGTTGACCGGTATGTGGATCACTACGCGGCCCGGGCGCGCGGGATGGTCGCCTCGGAGATCCGCGCGCTCTTCGCGGTAGCGGCGCGGCCCGAGATCGTTTCCCTGGCCGGTGGCATGCCGTTCATCGCCGCCCTGCCGCTGGACGCGGTGGGTGAGATTGCCGGCCAGCTCATCGCGGATCGCGGGGCGGTCGCCCTGCAGTACGGCTCCGGACAGGGTGACCCCGGCCTGCGCGAGGAGATCTGCGAGGTCATGTCCCTGGAGGGTATCCGGGCGCACCCCGATGAGGTCGTGGTCACGGTCGGCTCGCAGCAGGCCCTTGACCTGATCACGAAGATATTCGTGGATCCAGGGGATGTCGTGCTGGCCGAGGGTCCGTCTTATGTCGGCGCTCTCGGCACCTTCGCCTCGTACCAGGCGCGGGTGGTGCACGTTCCGATGGATGACCATGGGCTCGTGCCCGAGGCGCTGGAGGAGGCGATAACCCGTCTGGCGGCCGAAGGCCGGCGGGTCAAATTCCTCTATACCGTCCCGTCATTCCATAACCCAGGAGGAGTCACCCTTGACGCCGCGCGCCGGGCGCGCGTACTGAGCATCTGCCAGCGTGAGGGCTTCCCGGTGATCGAGGACAACCCGTATGGGCTGCTCGGCTTCGACGGCGAGCCGCAGCGGGCCCTTCGTGCCGACGATCCGCACGGCGTGGTGTACCTGGGCACGTTCTCCAAGACCATCGCCCCCGGCCTGCGGGTGGGCTGGGTCGCCGCTCCTCCCGGGGTCCGGGACAGGCTCGTCCTCGCGGCCGAGTCGGCGGTGCTCTGCCATTCCAGCCTGGCGCAGCTCATGGTTCGGGAGTACTTGGCGACACAGCCGTGGCGCGAGCAGGTGAAGGTCTTCCGCGAGCTGTACCGGGAGCGCAGAGACGCCATGCTGGAGTCCCTGGCCGCCCTCATGCCCCCCAGTTGCCGGTGGACCAGGCCCGGCGGAGGGTTCTACGTATGGCTCCAGCTTCCGCCCGGCGTGGACTCTAAGGCCATGCTGCCCCGGGCCATATCGTCGCGGGTGGCCTACGTCCCCGGGACGGGTTTCTATGCGGACGGATCCGGCGCGGACCATCTGCGGCTGTCCTACTGCTTCCCTGAGCCGGACCGGATCAGGGAAGGTGTCAGGCGGCTGGCCGAGGTGGTTGGAGCCGAGGTGGAGCTGTTGTCTACATTCGGCGTGGCCCCCCCGGCAGGCGCGGCGGTCAATTCTGGCCCAGTCGGCCCCGCTGGTGGCGATGTGCCCCGATGAGCGACCTGGGGCATGTCGTCATCCTGGCCGGGGGTCTGTCCCCCGAGCGTGAGGTCTCACTGCGGTCCGGGGACAGGCTGCGCGACGCGTTGCAGGAAGCGGGCGTGGATGTGACGACCGCGGACGCTGACGCGGCGCTGATCCCCTCCATCATCGCCGACCCTCCTGATGTCGTTTTTCCGGCGATTCATGGGGCGTGCGGCGAGGACGGGTCGATAAGGGAAGTCCTGGCGCTGCTGGGCGTGCCGTTTGTCGGTTCCACCGCGGACGCCAGCCGGTTCGCGTTCGACAAGCCGACGGCGAAGGCTGTCGTCAGGTCGGCTGGGCTGCGCACGCCGGAATCTGTGACGCTGCCCCGCGAGACGTTCCATGACCTTGGGGCCAGCGCCGTGCTCGACCGAATCGTGGCGACACTAGGCCTGCCGCTCTTCGTCAAGCCCGCGCGCGGCGGCTCCGCGCTGGGCGCGGCCCGGGTAATGACCGCTGAGGAACTCCCCGGTGCGATGGTCGGCTGCTTCGCGTACGGCGATACGGCGCTTATAGAGCGGTACGTCAGCGGTACGGAGGTTGCCGTTGGCGTTTTCGATCTTGGCCCGGGCCCGGAAGCTCTCCCAGCTGTGGAGATTTTGCCGGTCGGCGGCGCCTTCGACTACGCCGCCCGCTACACAACAGGTCAGACAGAGTTCTACGCGCCCGCCCGGCTTCCGGCGGATGTGGCGGCGACCGCGGCTGCGGCCGCCGTCACGGCGCACAGCGTGCTCGGCCTGCGTGACCTGTCCAGGACGGATCTCATTGTCTCCGGCGGTGAGGTGTTCTTCCTGGAAGTCAATGTGGCGCCCGGCATGACGGAAACGAGCACCCTGCCGATGGCTTTGGAGGCGGCCGGGCGTGATCTCGGCGCGGCCTGCCGGGATCTGCTCTGCCTGGCCGCTGCCCGCGGGAGCTGACTCTTCCGGCACCGTGCCCATGCAGCGCCTCCGGCACCGTGCCCATGCAGCGCCTCCGGCACCGTGCCCATGCAGCGCCTCCGGCACTAGGCTCGGGGCCGTGACTTCACGGAAGAGCTTCGGCAGTGACAACCATGCAGGGGCGCACGACTCGGTCCTGCGCATGATCTCCGCTTCCAACGATGGAGACGCGCCCGCGTATGGCGCCGACCCGTGGACACAGCGAGCCACGGCCGACCTTCGGCATCTCTTCGCGGCGCGCGGTGGCGTGTACTTCGTCTTCACCGGCACTGCCGCCAACGTGCTCGGCCTCAGCCTGCTCCTGCGCCCCTACGAGGCCGTGATCTGCGCCGAGAGCGCGCACCTGAACGTGGACGAATGCGGTGCCCCGGAGCGGGTGCTCGGCAACAAGTTGCTGCCCGTTCCTTCCCGGGACGGCAAGCTGACGCCCGATCTCGTCGCCACCCGGCTCGTTGGCCGCGGCGACGAACATCGGGCCCAGCCCCGGGCGGTCGCCATCACCCAGGTCACCGAGCTCGGGACCTGCTACACGCTCGACGAACTGCGGACGCTCGGCGAGTTTTGCCGGGCCCAGGACCTGCGGCTGTACATGGATGGGGCGCGGCTCGCGAATGCGGCTGCCCATCTCGGCTGCGATCTGGCCGATCTGGCCCGGCATGTCGATGTGCTCAGCTTCGGAGGCACCAAGAACGGCGCTGTCGGCGTGGAGGCTGTTGTCGTGATGACGGAAGAGCTGGACGGCAGAGTCCCCTTCCACCGCAAGCAGCAGATGCAGTTGGCGTCCAAGATGCGCTTTCTGGCCGCGCAGTTCGTGGGCCTGCTGGAGGACGGGGTCTGGCTCCGGAATGCCCGCCACGCTAATGCGATGGCTCAGCGCCTCGCGGACGGCGTCCAGGGGATTCCCGGCATCGAGCTACGCCAGGCTGTCGAAGCGAATGCGGTGTTCGCGGCGATGGACCCGCGGGATATCGAGCCGTTGCAGCGCAAATGGGGATTCCACGTCTGGGACGAGCGGGACTATGTGGTGCGCTGGATGACCGCCTTCGACACGTCGGAGGCTGATGTCGATGAGTTCGTGGCCAGCGTGCGTGAGGTGGTCTCCGCCCGGGTGTAAGGCTCGTTTCACGTGAAACCGCGGGGCCATGGCGAGTCTTGGTTTCACGTGAAACCAAGACTCGGGAATTCATGCGCTCAGCGTCTGGCCCCAATCGGCGGACATCGTTGCGACGATCCGCTCCAGATCCTCGATCGACCCGAACTCGACCACAATCTTTCCCTTATGGCGGCCGAGCTCCACCTTCACCCGTGTCTCGAAAGCGTCCGACAGTCGTTCTGCCAGGTCGTTCAGCGCAGGCGTCAACTCCTGCTTTGCTTGAGTGCGCCGTGGCTTAGCCGGGCGTGCACCGCCCAGCGCAACGATCTCCTCGACCGCCCTGACGGACAGGCCCTCCGCCACGATCCGGTGCGCCAGATGGTCCTGCGCTTCCGGATCGTCCAGCGTGAGCAGCGCCCGGGCATGTCCTGCGCTCAGAACGCCAGCGGCAACCCGCCGCTGAACTGCCGGCGGGAGATGCAGGAGCCGCAGCGTGTTGGAAATGTGCGGCCGCGAACGGCCGACCTTCCTGGCTAGTTCTTCGTGCGTCGCGCCGAAATCGTCGAGCAACTGCTGATAGGCCGCAGCCTCCTCTAGCGGGTTGAGTTGCTCCCGGTGCAGGTTCTCCATAAGCGCGTCTCGCAGCAGGTCATCGTCCGCGGTCGCACGCACGATCGCCGGGATCTGCTCCAGTCCCGCGCGCTGGCTCGCACGCCAGCGCCGCTCTCCCATGATCAGCTCGAAGCGGCCTGGCATGACCCGGCGGACGACCACAGGTTGCAACAGGCCGACCTCGCGGATGGAGGCGGCCAACTCATCGAGTGCATCCTCGTCAAATGCCTGCCTAGGCTGACGCGGGTTAGGCGTCACCGAGCCAATCGGCAGTTCGTCGAAATAAGCGCCGCCCAGGGCGTAGTGCTCTGCGTCTGCTGAGCCGGCTACCCCGGTCAGGCCGGCCGCCGTAGTCGCGGCGCCGCGGCCGCCTGGTACTTCCGGTGCCGCCCGCGATGAACCGGGTGGGGCAGTCGGTATCAGCGCTCCAAGGCCCTTGCCGAGCCCTCGCTTCTGCTGAGCCATCGCCTCTCCTCGCAGTGCAGTACTCCTTCGCCGGGCTGTCCGTGCAGATGTCGCTGGCGAGGGAGCCCAGCTTCGCCGCCATCTGCCAGGAGCATCCTCCCAGGCGGCGCAGACGTCCAGCCCAGTCAGCCAGCGCGGTCCATCGGATCCGCCCGATGCGCCATCTCCCTAGCCGCCTCAAGGTAGGCCAGCGCGCCCGTCGACGCGGGATCGTAGGTCATCACGGACTGCCCATAACTCGGTGCCTCGGAGACACGGACGTTGCGCGGGATGACGGAGCCAAGCACCACATCCCCGAAGTGCTCGCGGACCTCGTCTGCCACCTGCGAGGCGAGCCGGGTTCGCGAGTCATACATGGTCAGCAGGATCGTCGACACCGACAGCGTGGGGTTCAGATGACTCTTGACCAAGTCCACCGTGCGCAGCAGTTGCTCCAGTCCTTCAAGAGCGTAGTACTCGCACTGGATCGGGATGAGCACTTCCTCGGCGGCCACGAGCGCATTGACCGTCAACAGCCCAAGCGACGGCGGGCAGTCTATAATAATGTAGTCGAGCTGTGACGAATCGTAAGCGGCAAGCGCGCGTGACAACCGGGACTCACGCGCCACCAGGGGCACCAGCTCGATTTCCGCACCGGCGAGGTCAATTGTGGCGGGGGCGCAGTAGAGGAGCGGAATGTCATCTACCGCCCGGATAATCCCGGCCAGCGGCCGGTCCTCGACGAGGACGTTGTACACCGACATAGTCCCGGCACGGTGGTCGATGTCCAGCGCGGTGGACGCGTTTCCTTGCGGATCCAGGTCCACGACGAGCACCCGCGACCCATGCTGCGCCAGTGACGCCGCCAGGTTGACCGCTGTCGTGGTCTTGCCGACGCCGCCCTTCTGGTTGGCGATCGTGATGACCCGGCACGCACCAGGCCGGGGCCAGGGCCGCTCCCGGCCGCCGCTTGGCGCGGACCCAGCCTCCGTGACACCTGGAACCGTGACACCTGGAACCGTGACACCTGGAACCGTGACACCTGCTGGAACGGGGCCCCCGCGGTCTCCTCCGTCGCTCACCGCCGGTCCTCCATCTCGGGGGGAGACATCCGCCCCGGATTCACGTGAAACCGCCGCCGACACAGCCCGCCGTACCCGCCGAGCTGACGCGGTTTCGTCGTGCGTGTCCACCTGAGCCATCGACGCTCGCTCCTTGCCCGCCGCCGCAGCCTCCGGCCTGCCCGCGCCGAACCCGCGATCCGCTCCCTCCGCCGGCCAGCCGAGACCTCTCGGAGCAGGCGGCGGCTTGCCTGTGACCAGATCCCGGGAGCCCGGCCACGGTCCTTCCGGCCATCCCAGGCCGCTTGCGGAAGCCACCGCTGCGCTCCTCTCCCTGCCTGCCCCCGGCGCTCGCCTTGTCAGTGACCGCCCGCAATCAGCCGGACCACTGTCGCAGCCCGATCGACCTTACCGCCCCCGACCCGCAGAACGGTCACGTCTCCAACGCCCAGCCGACGCAACTCGGGACCCGCCCGGGCTACTTCGTCCTCTGCGCCGGCTCCTTTGATGGCCAGGACCAGGCCGCCCGGCCGCGCCAGCCCCAGTGCGAGCCCGGCCAGCCGCTCCATGGGCGCAACGGCGCGAGCTGTCACCACATCCGCCGCGATCTGCCCCGCCAGGTCTTCCGCCCGGCCGCAGCGGACCAGGGCGTTACGCAGGCCGAGCACTCGGACACACTCCTGGAGAAACGCCGCGCGCCGCTCCATCCGCTCCAGCAGGATCACCTGTACGTCCGGCAGCAACAACGCGAGTACGATCCCTGGCAGCCCGGCACCCGACCCAAGATCCACGAGTGTGGCCAGGTGCGGGGGGGCCAGGTGCGGGGGGGCCAGGTGCGGGGCGGCCGGGTGCGGCACCAGTTCCGCCACGGCCGCGCAGTTCAGCACGTGCCTACTCCACAGCCGTGGCACCTCCCGTGGCCCGAGCAACCCTTGGGCCACGCCCGCGCCCGCCAGTAGCCGGACATACTCTTCCGCGACCGGCAGGCCGGGGCCAAAGACATCCCGGGCTTCCGGGGGAGGGTCAGGTGCCGTGCCCCGCCACAGTGGGGACGGTGACGCAGCGGAAGGCCCTGCCAAAGAGCCGACAACCCTGCCCGGATCAGCCGGCAGGAAAAACGACCACCCGGCGGTTCGGCTCCTCGCCCTCCGACTCACTGCGCAGCCCGGCGGACGCGACGGCATCGTGCACAACCTTGCGCTCGAAGGGAGTCATCGCGCCAAGCCGCTTCGGCACGCCACTGCTCCTGACTTCCTCTGCGGCATCCTTGCCCAGTTCCGCGAGCTCGAAGCGACGGCGAACCCGGTACCCGCCGACATCCAGCATGATCCGGGTCCGAATACCGGTCTGCCGGTGCACCGCTAGCCGGGTCAGTTCTTGCAGTGCTTCGAGTACCTCGCCGCGGGAGCCGATCAGCTCCTGAAGCGTCGCCCCAACCACCGAGACAAGCGCCCGGTCCCCCTCGACGTCCATATCTATGTCTCCGTCAAGATCGGCCACGTCGAGCAGGCCTTCAACGTAGTCCGCGGCGATCTCGCTCTCCTGCTCGAGATCGGCCGGATCCGCCTCTGGCCGCGCTTCACCGGGATCGGCGCCGACGCCCGCTTCTTCCTGGCCAGCCACGAAATTTTCACCCTCAACGGACAGGACGGCCGGCTCATCCAGATCGTCCGGCTCGTAGTCCTCCGGCTCATCCAGATTCTCGAGATCGTCCGGGTCAAAGTCCTCCGGCTCATCCAGATCGTCCGGCCCTACCACGCCGTCCTCCGCGACCGCCTCACCATTGGTGGGCTCGCCGCCATTCGGGGCGCCACCAGCCTGCGGCAGGTCTGCGACATCGTCGCTGGTCACGGTAGGGGCGTTCTCCCCTTGGCTCACGACCGGGTCCTCCTCGCTCCGGATCCGTACAGTCCAGGGATCATGCCGGTCCGGGGTATCGTCCGATGCCTCACCGCTTGCCAGAGCGCCGGCTGCGCGGCTGGCGCACCGGCTGCTGCCTGATGAGCTTAGTCTCGGGCGGGGGCGGCTGCGCCTCGGGTTCCGCCCGGCCCTTCACCAGCCTGCGCAGCGCCCCGCCGGCGCCACCACCACCGCTGGCGCTCGCGCCGTTGGCGGACGGCGCCGCCGTCTTGGGCGCAGCGGCCTTGGCCCCGGCCGCCTTGGGCACCGTTCCCTTGACCGCCGTTCCCGTGGGTCCTGGGTCGCCGGCCCCGGAGTCGGCAGGCTGCTGGGCCGCCGCCTCTGGCTTCTTGTTACTTCCCCTGAGCTGGTTCACGGGCCTCTTGGACGCGGGCCTCGCGGCCGCCCCGGCTGGCTTATTTCCGGCCGCAGCCGCAGGCTTGCCTGCCACCGCCGGCCGCCTGGCCGAGGACTTCACGATCTGCTGCTTGACCGCCGCGCCGCCACCTGCGCCGGCTGCCGCACCCGTGGCACCGGCGGGAGTCAGCGGCGGGAACCTCTTGAACAGCACGTACTGCTGGCCGAGTGTCCACAGGTTCGTGGTCACCCAGTACAGAACGAGTCCGTACTGCCAGTAAAGGCCGGAAAGCGCGAAGACCGGCACGATGTAGGCCATGAATTTCTGCGACGACGCCATCGGGTTGTCGGGCGTCATCTGCGGATTCATCCCGCGCTTCGTGCTCTGCCGCACGGTCAGGAACGTGGTCACGGCACTCACCACGACGGTGGCTATGATCACCAGCCGGCTGGCGCCTGAGATCGGGTACAACGTCGGAGGGTGGAACGACTTCAGGAACTTGTCCGCCACGGTGACGCCGAAGATCGACGCATGCTGGGCGCTCGCCACGACGGCGCTGGTCAGCCCGTACTTGGCGTGGTCCTGGGAGATCGCACGAAGCACGCCGAACAGCGCGAAGAAGACGGGCAGCTGCGCTGCGATCGGCAGGCAGCCGGCCAGCGGGTTCGCCCCGTTCTCCTTGTAGAGCTTCATGGTCTCTTCGTTGAGCTTCTGCTTGTCGTTCTTGTACTTCTTCTTCAGCTCCGCGACCTGCGGCGCGAGCACGGCCATCTTCCGTGTCGCGTGCATCTGCTTGATGAACAGCGGGAGCAGCAGCAGCCGCATGAGCACCACGAGAACGACGATCGTGAGGGCCCAGGCCCAGCCGCTGGCCGGGCCGAACAACGCGCCCAGCCCGGCATGGAGGCGCATGATGACCCACGCGACCGCGTCGTACAGGGGGTTGAGGGGGTTCACGAGCTAGCTCCCTTGAGATGGCGTAGATAGCCGGTCGGCGCGTCCTGGCGGTACCGGATCGAAGCCACCCCGGTTGAACGGGTGACAGCGGGCGACCCGGCGCACGGCGAGCCAGGAGCCCCGCAACGCTCCATGTTTCTCTACGGCCTCGAAGGCGTACAGACTGCACGAAGGCGCAAAACGGCACCGGGATGGCAGCAGAGGGCTGATAAACCCCCGGTAACCGCTAATCAGTGTCAGCAGTAGCCATGCGCCGACCGATGGCCGGGCAGCGGCCAGCCGGTCGCCTGACCTGGTCATCGGCTCAGCGCCCCAACCTGCCGCCGCAGCAACGTGGCTATCACCAGGTCAAGTTCGGCGGCGAGATCCACCTGGCGCGCGGTCGCGGCCTGTGGATTGGCTCTGACCACAAGCAGGCTACCTCCCGGCAGCGAGTCCAGGTACCCGAGCACGGCTGAACGCAGCCGGCGCCGCACCCGATTCCGCACCACGGCGCCCCCAACGGCGCGGCTGACCACAAACCCCACCCGGGCCGGCCCATCATGATCGGCCCGGATAAGCAGGTGGCCAGTCACCAGCCGACGGCCCGCACGGCTGCCGCCACGGGCGGCCGCCGAGAAGTCTTCCCGTCGCCGCATCCGGGCCGGTGCGGGAAGCACGGATGACCTCCCCCGCTGTCGGCGACCGCAGAGTGATCAGACACTGACCCGGGCGCGGCCCTTACGGCGCCGCGCGGCCAGGACCGCTCGTCCCGCCCGGGTCCGCATCCGCAGCCGGAACCCGTGCGTCTTCGCGCGCCGTCGGTTGTTCGGCTGGAACGTACGCTTGCTCACAGGAACTCCAGGTGCGGTGCTCGGGTTGCCCCGCCACCTAGAACGTCGGCCACTGGGCCGACGGCGCGCAGGCGCGCAGCTACGCGGGCCATGGTGGCAGGATCTGTTAACGTTACGCGCCGCGCTGACCACTGGTCAAACCAGCGCCCGGCGGCCAAGCCCGCGCGCCCCTCGCAACCCCGCCGTTTACCGAACGTCCACCGAGTGCGGCCCCTAGGCTGTGGACAACGAATCCAGCCGCGGCAGCCGCCGCGCGGAACGCCACTGGCTCCACGGACACTGTTCCTGCGCATTTCGAGTACTCCACGACATGCGGCGTGCACAACCTGTGGACAAAGCTGTTGATCACATTGTGGGGGCGCGAGGTGGACAACTAATGAGTGAAGCGGACCTCGCGGCGGTCTGGGCCAGGTCTCTGGACGAACTCGCGACCATGCACATCGAGCCGCACCAGCGGGCGTGGCTGAAGCTGACCAGACCGCTGGGACTCGTCGAGAACACGGCACTGATCGCCACTCCCAATGAGTTCGTCAAGGAGCAACTCGAGACCAGGCTGCGGGCGCTCATCACCCATGCCCTGTCGCGGGAACTCGGCCGCAGCATCCAGCTTGCGGTGACGGTCGATCCGACCGCCGCGGCGATGGCCGCCTTCCCGCCCGCCTCGCTCGCCGAGGACGCCTTGCCGCTACCCGGCACCGCTGCGGCCGACCCGTCTGGCCGCCTGGGCACGCCACCCTCCGCCGGTGCCGCCAACGGCACTGGCACCAGCACCGGCGAGGTGCCTGCCCAGGCGGGCGGCGCACACGACAGCACGATCTCTGCCTTTGACCGAGGTGCACCGTACAATCCGGTGGGGATTCGCGAACACTCGAATGCCGGGAGTCCGGCCGGCGCCGGGCCCGGCGCGCCTCGCCCCACCCAGGCCCGGCTCAACCCCAAGTACACGTTTGAGACGTTCGTGATCGGTTCGAGCAACCGTTTCGCGCATGCCGCAGCCGTCGCGGTCGCCGAAGCGCCGGCGAAGGCATACAACCCGCTGTTCATCTACGGCGACTCGGGGTTGGGGAAGACCCACCTGCTCCACGCCATCGGCCACTACGCGCAAAGCCTCTATCACGGCGTCAAGGTGCGCTACGTGAGCTCGGAAGAATTCACCAACGACTTCATCAACATGATCAGGGACGGCAAGCAGGACGGCTTCCGCCGCCGCTACCGCGATGTCGACGTGCTCCTGGTGGACGACATCCAGTTTCTGGAGAATAAGGAAGGAACGCAGGAAGAGTTCTTCCACACCTTCAATACCTTGCACAACGCTAGTAAGCAGATAGTCATCTCCAGTGACCGCGCGCCCAAGCGGCTGGTCACCCTGGAAGACCGGCTGCGCAGCCGGTTCGAGTGGGGCTTGCTCACCGACGTACAGCCACCCGAGCTCGAGACGCGCATTGCCATTCTCCGGAAGAAAGCGGTGCAGGAAGGCCTCAACGCGCCTCCCGAGGCCCTTGAGTACATCGCCAGCCGGATCTCCACCAACATCCGCGAACTCGAGGGCGCTCTCATCAGGGTGACCGCTTTCGCCAGCCTCAACCGGCAGTCGGTGGACCTCCAGCTCGCCGAGATCGTTCTGAAGGATCTAATCCCCGAGGCTCACGGCCCCGAGATCACAGCCGCCACCATCATGGGGCAGACGGCCTCCTACTTCGGGCTGTCCATTGATGACCTGTGCGGCACGTCTCGCTCCCGGGTCCTGGTCACCGCCCGGCAGATCTCCATGTATCTGTGCCGCGAACTGACCGACCTGTCGCTGCCGAAGATTGGGCAGCACTTCGGCGGGCGGGATCACACCACCGTGATGCACGCGGACAGGAAGATCCGGTCGCTGATGGCGGAACGGCGGCAGATCTACAACCAGGTCACCGAGCTCACCAACCGAATCAAACAGCAGGCACGGTCAGGGTGAACAAGCACATAACAGTGCTGCCGGTCACTATCGGTACACACAGGCTGTGGACATCTCTGTGGACAGGCTTGGGACGAACAGAGGACAACTCCAGAAAATCAGCCGGCAGCCACTGGATAACTGTGGGCCCAGCGACCGCCCTCCACAGCACTTCCCCCGCGGGAAGCAGCCGCCGCACAGGCTCTGTGGACGCCGAAACATGCTCTGACCTGGGGAATCAGGCACTTTCCCCAGTGTCCACCGACCCTATGACGACTACTTATTGTTCTCCCACTGAATGCCAACTACCCAGTAGGCCGGGTCTCGCTCGTCCAGCCGTCCCAACACAGGCATCCGACTCTGGACCTCCGCCAGCAGCCCTGCTATGGCTTGGCATACCCGGCCCTTCGGCTGCTTGAACAACACGACGTCCGAGAACGCACTTTTCCAGAACGGGAGGCACCTTCCTGTGAAGATCGAGGTGGAACGCGACGTGCTGGCCGAGGCCGTGGCCTGGACAGCCCGCGCCCTGCCCAGCCGCCCAGCCGTCCCGGTGCTGGCCGGCATGCGTCTCCAAGTGGATACGGAGCTCACTCTCTCCAGCTTCGACTACGACGTGTCCGCACGGGCCCGCGTCCCAGTGGCGGTGGCTGAGGATGGGGTCGCGCTGGTATCCGGGCGCCTTCTGGCCGAGATCACCCGGAGCCTTCCGGCCAGGCCGGTGGATATCAGCTCGGACGGCACACGTACGACTCTCACCTGCGGGAGCGCCACGTTCTCGCTGCTTACCATGCCCGCCGAGGACTACCCAACGCTGCCGGACATGCCCGCCCCGGCCGGCACCATAGGCAGTGACTCCTTCGCGTCGGCAGTTGGCCAATCCGCGGCGGCCGCCGGCCGTGACGACACGCTCCCCGCGTTGACCGGCATCAGGATAGAGATCGCCGGCGACACCCTGACCCTGGTCTCCACAGACCGGTACCGCCTGGCGGTCAGAGAACTTCGGTGGAGCCCGGCCCGGCCCGACCTGGCTGCTTCTGTCCTGGTGCCTGCCCGGGCGCTCGCTGACACCGCCCGCGCACTTACGGCGGGTGCGGAAGTATCGATCGCGCTCGCGCTGCCAGGTGAGGAAGGGGCCGGGGGTGAAGGCATGATCGGCTTCGAGGGGGCCGGCCGCCAGACCACGACCCGCTTGCTCGGTGGAGACTTCCCCCGCTACCAGGCGCTGCTGCCCACCCATGTGAACGGGGTGGCGGAACTCGCGGCCGGGCCGTTCGCCGAGGCGGTCAAGCGGGTTGCGCTCGTCGCCGAACGCAACACCGCGGTGCGCCTGTCCTTCTCCGCCGGCCAGCTCGTCCTTGAGGCCGGAACCGGGGACGAAGCTCAGGCGGTCGAAGTGTTGGAGGCTGGCTACGAGGGAGACGACATCCAGATTGCCTTCAACCCGCAGTACCTGCTTGATGGTCTCACTGCGATCGACTCAGACGTGGCCCGTATCGCCTTCACCGAACCCGGTAAGCCTGCCCTGCTCACCGGTAAGCCTGCCCCGGATGAACAGCCCGACTACCGCTATCTGCTGATGCCGATCCGGCTCGGCGGCTGACGAGCCGGATCGGTGGAGAGTCACGCTGGGTTGGTTACCAAGACAGGAGCGAAGTCTCCGTGTCGTCGCTACGGAGCGGGTTCGGCGAGCTAGCCAGATGATGGTCGGCAACGGCTCGCACTGACGCTGGTGGTGCCCGCGGGTAACCTCTGCTGGTGTGCACCTGACCCGCCTCGCGCTCACCGATTTCCGGTCCTATGCGGCGGCGGATCTGGCTCTCGGGCCGGGTGTGAGCACACTGCTCGGTGCGAACGGCCAGGGTAAGACGAACTTTGTGGAGGCGGCGGCCTACGTCGCGACGCTCAGCAGCCACCGGGTGGCGTCCGACGCGCCCTTGGTGCGCCGCGGCGCGGAACGTGCCATCCTCCGCGCGGCGATCACGTCGCCTGAACGAGACAGTCTCGTGGAGATCGAGGTCAATCCGGGACGGGCCAACCGAGCCCGGCTGAACCGTGTGCCTGTACCAAGGCCCCGCCAGGTGCTTGGGGTGCTGCGCACCGTGCTCTTTGCACCCGAGGATCTTGCGCTGGTCAAGGGCGACCCTGAGCAGCGCCGGCGGTACCTTGACGAACTCCTGGTCGCCAGTGCGCCCCGATACGCGGCTGTGCGGGCCGACTACGAGCGGGTCGTCCGGCAGCGGACCACTCTGCTGAAATCGTTGCGGGTGCGGTCGGGCGGACGCGGGTTCGCCCGGTCCGGCCGGCCCCGGGACGGTGGTTCCCGGGACGGCAACCCCCGGGACGGCGGTGGTGAACAGGAAGAAGTTGGCAGCGAAGGCATGGGTCTGGGCGGCGCGCTCGATGCCTGGGACGAGCACCTGGCGCTGAAAGGCGCTGAACTGCTCGCGGGCCGGATCGAGTTGACCGCGGCCCTCCAGCCGCTGGTCGCCAAGGCATACGCCGAAGTCTCCGGGGAAGCCGGTGAAGCTGGCATCGGCTATCGCCAGTCCGGTGCCGACCAGTCCGGTGCCGGCCGGGACGCTGGTAGGGGCCTGGGTGATGGTGCGGGTCTGGAAGGTGGTGCGGGTCTGGAAGGTGGTGCGGGTCTGGCGGGGAGTGCTGCTCGCCGCGAGGCTGACCGGGCAGTGCTCGCGGACGGACTGCGTGCTGCGCTGGCCCGGGCGCGGCCCGACGAGCTGGAACGCGGCGTATGCCTGGTCGGCCCGCACCGGGACGAGCTCGAGCTGCGTATCGGCGAGATGCCCGCCCGCGGCTACGCGAGCCACGGCGAATCCTGGTCGATGGCGCTCGCGCTGCGCCTAGCCGGCTACGAACTGCTGCGCGCGGAAGGCGACGACCCTGTGCTAATTCTCGATGACGTTTTCGCCGAACTGGACAGCGGTCGCCGCGAGCGGCTGGCCGGCCTGGTCAGTGGGGCCGAGCAGGTGCTGGTCACGGCCGCGGTATCGGCCGACGTCCCCGCCGTGCTGGCCGGGGCGCGGTTTGAGGTGGCCGACGGGGTGATCTCCCGTGCCTGACGATGACGCCCCCGGGCCGAACCAGGAAACAGCAGCGGAGCGCGCACGGCTCGCCCGTGAAGCTCTGGCCGGTGCGAAGGCTGACGCAAGGGCCCGCGGGGAGGCACCCCCGGTCGGAGCCATTCACGCCGACCGGCTCGCGGACGGTGACCGGCGCGCCGACCGGCCCAGGGCGCGCGGGCCGCGGCGCGCCCGAAGGGACGACCCGCAGCTGCTGCACACCGCCATCGCGGCACTTGTCGACGACCAAGGCTGGCAGATGGCCAGCGCCGTGGGCTCCGTGTTCGGCCGCTGGGACCAGATCGTGGGAGCCGACCTCGCCGCGCATACCCGGCCGGACGGGCTCAATGAGGGCGAACTTGTCGTGATCGCCGACTCCACGGCGTGGGCAACTCAGGTGCGGTTGCTCGCCGCCACGCTGATCCGCAGGCTCAATTCTGAACTAGGAGACGGCACCGTCAGGCGGGTAAAAGTGCGCGGACCGGAGCAACCGCGGCGGGCCGGCGAGTGGAGGGTACGCGGCGGCCGTGGGCCGCGTGACACTTACGGCTGAGACTGAGGGTCCTCCCAGGTAAAATGTAAGGGCGCCGCCGGGGGCAGGCAGGAGACCGGACGGGACTTGTGGCCCGGCGCGCGCGCATATCTTCCAGGAGGCTTGCTCTTGTCCTACGACGCACGTTCGATCACGGTCCTCGAGGGCCTTGAGGCGGTGCGCAAGCGTCCCGGCATGTACATCGGCTCGACCAGCGCGCGCGGCCTGCACCATCTGGTGCAGGAGGTCGTGGACAACGCGGTCGACGAGGCGCTCGCCGGGTACTGCGACCGGATCGACGTCACCCTACTCGCCGATGGCGGTGTCCGGGTCGCCGACAATGGCCGTGGCATCCCCGTCGATGAGCATCCAGTGGAGAAGCGCCCCGCGGTCGAAGTCGTGCTCACCACGCTGCACGCGGGCGGCAAATTCGACGGCAAGTCCTACGCCGTCTCCGGTGGCCTGCACGGCGTGGGCGTGTCGGTGGTTAATGCCCTGTCAGCGCGGCTCGAGGTGGAAATCCGGCGGGACGGATATGTCTGGCGGCAATCGTACGAGCGCAGCCAGCCAGTCACCCTGCTGACCAGGGGCGAGGCTACCGACGAGACCGGCACAATTATTTCGTTCTGGCCGGATAGTTCGATTTTCACGGAGACCACGGACTGGAATTTCGAGACACTCTCGCGCCGGCTTCAGGAGATGGCGTTCCTCAACCGGAGCCTGGCCATCAACCTGACCGACGAGCGGCCCGAGCATGTCAACGGCGAGCCCCGGCAGGTCAGCTACTGCTACGACGGCGGCATCGCGGACTTCGTGCGGTACCTGAACGCGTCCAAAGAGCCGGTACACGCGTCGGTGATCGACTTCGGCGAGGAGGGCGACGGGATCTCGGCTGAGATCGCGATGCAGTGGAACGCCTCGTATGCGGAGTCGGTGCACACGTTCGCCAACACGATCAACACGGCTGAGGGCGGCACGCACGAGGAGGGGTTCCGCTCCGCGCTCACCTCGATCGTGAACAGGTACGCCAAGGAACAGAAGCTGCTGCGGGA
>OCZU010000929.1_pt1 | contig 19732 bp, 18 predicted proteins | sample 1539001 | NCBI WGS metagenome assembly OCZU01 (sample SAMEA3539306, study PRJEB22396) | soil metagenome | biome: tundra; feature: field; material: soil | place: USA | collected 2010-05 | depth 0.15 m | reverse complement strand
TGCTCAAACAACCCGCCCGTGATTACTGCGCGAAATCGAACGCGGTCGTCAGATCCCCCATCTCCGCGCGCGCCCCCGGCAGCGGCTCGAGCCCAAAGCGGCGCGTGATGAACTTCAGAATCGACGTCGTATCGTATCGCGTGTGGTCGATGTAATGCCGTCTGGCATAGGGCGAGATAATGAGCGTCGGAATGCGCGGCCCCGGGCCCCAGCGATCGGCCGTTGGTGGCCGCACGTGATCCCAGAAGCCGCCATTTTCGTCGTAGGTCACGATGATCGCGGTCGAGGACCAGAGGGGGCTGGCCTTGATCTTTGCGACCAGCTCGGCGATGTGAATGTCCCCCGACAGCACGTCGGTGTAGCCCGGATGCTCGTTAAGGCTGCCCTGCGGTTTATAGAGCGCGACCTGCGGCAATTCGCCGCGATCGATGCCGCCGACGAGATCGGTGTAATCCTTGATGTGCAAGGCCCGGTCCGCGGTGCCTGGCGCGAATCGCGCGAAATAGTTGAACGGCTGGTGATGCGCGACAAAATAAGGCGCGCCATTGGCGTTGGTGTAGATCACCTTCCGCGCCGCCGCGGGGTCCTGCATGCCGTCCTGCAGCGCCAGGTTCCACGCACCCGAATACCAGGCCCATGAAATGCCTTTCGCTGAAAGCGTGTCGCCGATCGTTTTCGCTGTCTGCGGTGGCAGCGGATGCTTCGAAACATCGGCAAACCGCGGATCCCCGCCCTTTGCAGGCGGGATGCGGGATGGCTGGTACGGCGGCTGTGTGGTGTTGACGGACCATCCATCCGGCGTCACATCGCCGTCGAGTGCGAACACCGGCGGACCATCGATGGCCGACGCTGGCGAATCGGCCTTGCGCTTGAGAAATCGCCCGTCGAGTTGCGCGCGCAGATTGGCCGGAGCTTCGCGATCCTCCGGAGTGCATGCGCATATCAGCCAGAAATGGTTCAGATACGAACCGCCGAACGCGCCGGTGAAGTAGTTGTCGGCAACGGTATATTCCTGCGCCCACTTCCACATCGGCAGCTGCGAGCCATCGTAATATCCCATGACGAGGCCGCCTGCATCTGACGCAGCAACATAGCGATCGAGCCGGCCGCCATCGATCTGTTCCTGGTTCTGATAGTACCTGTGCACCAGGTCGCGGGTAGCCACCGACAGCGGCAGACTGACCGGTGGGGCGTCGATCCGGAACGGCCGATTCGGAAGGTCCTTGGGAAATGCCGGATCGGGACCATTACCTTTCCATACCGGTGGCAAATGCGGCAGCGGCTTGCCGTCGTTGTCGACCTGTACGTACTGCGCTGGCGTGGCGTTGGCGATCCCATTCGCGCCGGGAAACAGCCCATAAAGATTGTCGAAGCTCCGGTTCTGCGCGTAGATAACGACGATGTGCTGGATCTTATCGATGCCGGTCGCGGCCGTTCGCAATTGCGGCTGAACGCAGCCTGCGAGAACGCCGACCAGTGCTCCGACCCCCGCAATTCGGGCGGCGGTTTCGATCTTCAATCGGGGCGCCCCACCCGGCCGGGAAGCGGCGGTTGCCATAGCTCGACCTTGTTGCCGTCCGGATCGAGAAACCACCCGAAGCGGCCATATTCATGCTCCTCGATTTCACCGACTACCTGCCCTCCTCCCAGGTGAACCTGACCCAGCGCTTCATCGAGATCGTCGACGATCAGGTTGAACATGAAGCGATGGTCCGAGGGCGCAAAATAATCGGTGTTGGCGGGAAAGGGGCTCCATACCGTAAAACAGTTCGCCGGTAGGGTCTGTGGCAGGAACTCGATCGAGTTTTTTCCGTCGCCCATGCCCAACCATTGCGAATACCACGCCAGCAATTTTCCGGGGTCTGGGGATTTGAAAAACAGTCCCCCAAGACCGAGCACTTTTGCCATTGGCTGCCTCTATCCCAGTTTGACTTCGGTGCGGACGGTACCGGCGCGCTCGTGGCGCGCGACAAACGCGACCCGATCTCCCGCACGGCCGCGCACTATCCATTCGATCTTCGCACGATCGTCGGTTACGTGGTAGTCCGGCCAGAAGGAAATGCCCGTGTGCTTGTACGCCTTGCCCTCGAGCTGTCCCATTTCCTCGCGCCGCTTGCCGCCGATCAAATCGGCGCCAGGCGGGAGCGAGATTTCCGCGATGACGCCACGGACGATTTTTCGCTCGAGGGCACGCTTGCTCACATAGCTCGGCAGCCATCCGGTGTTCTGAACGACGAGCCTGACCTTCCAGGTATCAGCGCCTGCAGCTTCCACTTCCGCGACAAGCAACTCGAGCTTTGGTGACAACAGCGCCTGCCACACCAACCACTTTGGAAATTTGGCCACTTCGCGCTCGAGGAATTGCAGCGGTGGATTGCCAAAAGCGTGGAAGCGGTTCCAGCCGCCGATCTCGACGGCGCCCAAATCCGGGTGGTCAAACGCCTTCCAGTCGACGTGCGCCGCGCCCCCGAGCTTGGTTTCGTTCCAGCGAAAGATCTTCAGGTCGTCGGCGATGGGATGATCGCGAAACCAGTCGATGTAGAGGTATTTTTCGATGCCCGCCTCGCGCATCGGGCTCCAGATTTCCACCACCCAGCTGAACATGCCCAAGTGGTCGTAAATCCAGTCGAAAGCGCCGCCGATGACTGTTTTCGGGTGATAGCGAAACTCGTGATAAACCGAGATGTTGGGATAACCGGTTATCTCGGTGCCCTTGGCGCCGACCCTCTGAAAATGCCAGAGATCCTCGGCGGCCATTTCCGTGTCGGGGAGATGATCGAACGGGCGCAGCAATACGCCCGCCCAGGTATGGAATGCGACCCCGCCTGAGATGTTCGGATGCTTGCTGATGAAGTCCGTGACGGCACGCACCTCGGGCTCGGAGGTCGGGAACGGCCCGGCACCTAGCTGCTCGTGCTCCTGTCGCCAGTTGGCTGGAAAGTTGCGGTTTAAATCAATTCCTTGGCGGCTTTTTTTAACCTTTAACGTAAAGCCGTCGTAACCCTCGAATCGCCCCTCGGGAAGAATTCGATAGTAGGTCCCGCCGACCTCGGCCGGGTCACGCCGTACCATGAGGCGCGGTTCGTCCGGGTGAGCCTTCCAAAGCCCGTTCGGGTCGGCGATGCGCATCTGAAGAATACGACCGTCCCCGTCGACGTCCTCCACCGACAGGCCCTCGATGGGGTCCTCGTCATACGGGTAGGCGCGAGTGCTGGAACGCACCCATTTGGGATGGTCGGCCAGCGCCCATTCCGCGCCGTCGGGATTGATTCGTGGGCAGATATAGAAAACACGGGTATCCAGCGCCCGCGTGATGTCGGCATCCTTGCCGTATTGAGTGACGAGTTGATTCAGAAAGTACAGATTGGCAACGGAGGCGGCGACCTCGGTCGAGTGGATGTTGCCGTCGACCCAGAACGCGGGCTTGTCGATTGCCTCGCCCGTCGCCCGGTTCGTGGCGGTGACGACCCAGATATCCCGCCCTTCGTGGCTCTTGCCGATCGATTCCAGCGAGATCAGGTCCGGACGCTCGGCGGCGAACGCATGAAGGATCTCGGTCAGCTCTGCGTAACGGACAAACCGGTCAAAGCGGATGGCGGGCATGGGTCGGTAGGGTCGCGGACAAAGCGCGCAGTGTGGCGGGCGTGGCGGCTGCGAGTCAACCACCTGACAAGTTTGCGCCGCCGGATGCGGCGTGCGTGACGCGCGGTCAGCCGGTCAAATGCCGGCGTACCACTCGTAGCCCTGGTCTTCCCAATAACCGCCTCTGCCTCCGGCAATTTTCTCGAAGCTGTCGACGAGCTCGATGCGCATCACGTACTTGGCGTGCTTGTATCCGAGCTGTCGCTCGACTCTGAGGCGAATCGGCGCACCGTTGGGAATTGGCAGCGTCTTGTCGTTGAGCTCGTAGGCGAGAATGGTTTGAGGATGGTGGGCATCTTCCATGTCGATACTCTCGTAGTACTGGCTGGTGCCATCGTTCTCCATCGGGTCCGCGCAATGAAACACGACGTAGCGCGCCGCCGTCGTCGGCAGCACTCGCTCCAGCACGGCGGTCAGCGGCACCCCCTTCCATTTTCCGATCGCGCTCCACCCTTCGACGCAGTCGTGTCGGGTGATCTGCGTGCGGCTGGACATGGCGCGCAGCTCCTCGAGCGAAAATGATGCCGGCTTTTCGACAAGGCCGCCGACCTCCAACCGATACGCGTCGAAACCGCCAGCCGCGAGCGCCTTGTATTGAGCGTTGTTGGGCATTGCCGTGCCGTTGCTGCGGAATTCGGGCGATCGCGCGGATTCCGGAAACTCCTGTGCCATGGAGTTGCGCGACATCACAGTCCTCTGGGCTTTGCGCGTCAGGACTTCGGTATTGCCCAAGAACTTCGGAAACCACTCCGTTCGCGACAGCTTGTCACAGCCCGCGAGGACGACCGCTCCGGCGCCTGCGAGCGCGCGAAAGAACAACCGCCGGCCGGGATGAAACCTAAGAGGATTCATTGCTGACCTCCGTGTCAACGCGGTAACGGCCCGTGATCATCGAGCGCAAATTGTTCCAAACACCGGCAATGATTACTTCGAAGACATGGATCAGCACAAACGCGACCAGAAACCATGCAACGATGAAGTGAATCGAGCGCGCCGATTGGCGTCCGCCGAAGATATCCACCCATCCCGGCCACACGGTGTCGAAGCCCGGCGACATCGCAAGTCCCATCAGAATCACCAGGGGCAGAAGCACGAAGATCACGATCAGGTAGGTGATTTTCTGCAGCACGTTGTAGCGCTTGGACGCTTCGCCCGACGGGTGGCGAAAATGCAGGTGATCGACGACCGACTGTCCGATGGAGCGCAGCTCGCCGCCGGTGGGCGCGAGATCGCGGGATAGATGACGACTGACGACCGAGTAGGCGACGTAACAGAGCCCGTTGATGACGAAGACCCAGGCGAAAAAAAAGTGCCATTGCCTCGCCATCGACAGCCAGCGGCCATTCGGGATGGTCAGCCACGAAGGAAAAGCGCGATCCATGAGCTCGCCGTTCGAACCCTTGGATGCCCCCAGCACGCCGGTCGTCACGAACGAGTGACCGAAGATCCGTGTCATGCCGACGATGTTGTCGTAAGCATCGGTCGTAGACCCGATCTGGAGAATGGGCGGCCGGCCGTTGTAGGACGATTGACCCCAGTACAGCGCCGGATGCGCGCTGAAGATATTCAGTCCGCTCATGAGCAGGATCGTCAGCGCGATGACATTGATCCAATGCATGACGCGAACGGGTAGCTTGTGGCGGTAGTAGAGGTCGGTCTTCGCCGAGCGCTCGCCGGGGCTGCCTTGGGCCATAAGCTTCTCCATGATTCAAACCGAAACGCAACGCTCGAGATGCGTCACCCGCCAAGTGTATCGCCCCGAGGTTCGCCCATCCACTTGATGCGTGTCTATTCCCGGATTCGGGCCGCTCAGGCGCGCATCCTCCTCGGACCGCTCACGAATGCATTGTCGCGTTCGAAGAAGCGAAGCTTACGGTCGACTTCGCGGGTGATCCCGATCCGCACGCTTTCGCCGACCGTGCCTCGCGGCCGTCGCGATGTGCCCAGCCATAGCGGCCCCGGCGCGCAGAGATCGACGCCATCGAAGCGCCGATCGACGTCCATCGCCATCGCGAGGCGCCCGGGTCCGCGGGCGAGGTCGAGCACACGTTCAGTGCCGCGATGGCGCTGCATCGAATCCAGGCCGTCGAGTGGTTCCAATGCTCGAAGCAACACTCCCGCCCCTACCCCGGCCGATTCCCCGCTTACATTGAGGGCGAACCAGCAGCCATAGACAAAATAAACATAGGCGTGGCCCCGATCCAAAAAGAGCGAGCTGTTGCGAGGTGTGCGGCCACGGAAAGCATGCGCCGCCGCATCGCCGATCACGTAGGCTTCGGTCTCGACGATGCGGCCGGCGATGCGCTCATCAGCATGGTCGTGGACGAGTATCTTGCCGACGAGGTAGCGCGCCAGCGTCGCCGTATCTCGTGGCAATTCGGCCCGGCGCAAACGTCGAATGGGCTCGACGACGGGTATTGAGTGTCCGGGTTTCGGCTCCGATGCCTTCATCGGAGTGAGCTTTCCCCGAGGCGGCCTCAGTTTATTGCGCTGATCGGCATGACCGCGCCGACGCGCGTTCCTCGGCCCTTTGCCTTGGGCTCGATCGAAAGCTGGCCGCCGAATTGCAGCAGCCGCTCGCGCATCCCCAGAATGCCATGCGAGGATGGATGTTGCAGCCGTTCCGGCGCCACGCCGTCGCCATCGTCCTCGACGTGGAGGCGTATCTCCTTCTCCGTGACGCGAAGGGAGACGCGGACGCACGACGCACGCGCATGCTTGGCGGCGTTGGTCAGCGATTCCTGCGTAATGCGAAATAGCGTGAGCGCCGCCTCGGCTTGCAAAGGCGGCAGCATTGACGGCATGTCGAGCTCAACCGCTATCTTGCTATTCTTGCTCCAATCCTCGACGTGGTTCCTCAGCGCGACGGCGAGTCCGAAGCTGTCGAGGAGCACAGGACGCAAACTCGCGACGATGCGGCGTTGCGCAGTCACTGTCGCCTGCAGCAAATCGATGACTTCCTGCTGCTCGGCGACGAGCTGCGGCGCAACCTCCTCCAACTGCTCCTTAAGTCGGCCGAGGCGCATCGAAAGCACGGTGAGAAGAGACCCCATGTCATCGTGCAGCTCCCCAGCGAGCTTGGTGCGCTCTGCCTCGGCGACCTGGAAAAGGTGATGCGACAGCTCAGTCAGCTCGACGGTACGCGCGATGACATTCTCGGCCAGCTGGTCGTGTGCTTCGAGGAGCGCTTCCTCCGCCTTCTTGCGGGCGCTGATGTCGACCAGCACGTTAACCGCCCCAAGCAGCGTTCCCGCGCTGTCGATGAACGGATTGGCGTGAGCGAGCGTCGTTGCGCGCGCTCCGTCGGGACGCTCCACGATGATTTCCTGCCCGTTGTACTCCTTGCGCTCCCGCAGTGCGAGGGCCATCCAGCACTGATCGTGGGCGATCGGCGTTCCATCCTTGGCAAAGAGTTTGAATGACCCGCAAAAGCGATCACTGGAATCGTTCAGCGCAGGTGCGCGCCCCCACAGATCGACCGCGTGTTGGTTGTAGTAAGTGATGAGGCCTTCCGCGTCGCACGTATATGCACCCGCGGGCAGGGCGTCAAGCAAGCGATGAAATTCGGAGTCGTTGCCAATCGGCGTTTTTATGGGCCGCTGCCGCGAGCGCCCATTTGTCTTTCGTGTCGCTGTCTTTGTGTGCATGACCATGCTCCCGTCACTGCTTGTCTCGATTCTACGACGTTCTGCGGCGTATCTGCGATCCGCGAGCATTTTTGCAATGCTCGAGAGTGAACAGGGATCTTTTTGTAGGGCAGTCTCCTACACCGGCTTTCAGCAGCCGCCTACGTTGCGGCAATCTATATAGGGGCACCCACGCACATTGGTGCCTTCACGGCGCGCGACGTTTGCGATCGACCGTCTTGCCCTCGAGCACTATCGTTTGAAAATGAGACGCGATCTCGCCGCCCAGGATCGTAATGAAGGCGGCGACCCATCCCCAAACCAGCAGCACCACCGCAATTGCAATTCCGCCATACATCAAGTTGTAATTGGCAAGATTTTCCACATAGCCGTAGAAGAGCGGACGCGCGCCGACGAACAAGATTGTCGCGACTATGGCTCCCACGGCGATACTCTTCCAATCCAGTCGCTTGCGAGGGACGAAGCGATAGATCAAAAAAAACGCAGTGAGAAGCAGCAGTACGCGAATCAATTGGACGATAAAGGCAAAAGTGGGGCCAGCGTCGCCCGGCAAAAGCCGAACTGCGTTCCACAAGAACAAGAGAAGATAGTGCGAAAATAACGTTCCAAGGAACAGCAGGCCGACCGCGGTCATCATGCCGATCTCGATCGCGATGCGCGCCGCCATGCTGCCTGTTTGAACACCCTCGTAAGCGATGTTGAGTGCCCGAGAAAGCGCGCCGAATACGCGGCTGCCGAGGAAGAGCAGAATCAGCAGCGAGACGATGCCGGCGTACGGGTGCGCGGCATGGACCGCATCGTGGATGACGCGTTGCACCGCGTCGTCGCCCTCGGGCACCAGTTCGCGCAGCAGGACGATCGCCTTGCCGACCGCCCAATCCGGGTTCACGAAATAGGCGGACAACGAAACCGCGGCAAGAAGGAGCGGGAACAGCGAGAGAAAACTGTAGTAGGCGATGGCGGCGGCCCACTGCGTGGCGTTGTCGGCAAGCGTATCCCTGACCGCTTGGACCAACGCGTTCCCGAGGAGATGGACTGTTCGCGCGTTCAGACTCATGAAACCTTGCGTCCTGTTTGGGGGCTCGCAGCGGCGGCTACGAGTCCCAGCGCAATACTAACGCTCCAGCGCACCAGCCGCGCCAGGCAATCCAAGCCGAAAGAAACGAATGCGCGACGCTGCTAGGCGTACCCGACGCTGCGCTGATCGAACGAGACCGCTTTGACCAGCGCGTAGAGCTCTTGTCCGCAATGAATACCCAGCTCGTTCAAAGAGCGCCGCGTGATGCGCGCGGTAAGCGTGGCGACCCCGATGGCAAGTTGCACGTCCACTATGGGCCCGGTCTCGATGTCGATCGACCGGACGTGCGCAGACAGAATATTGAGGATGCTGATTCCCACCGGGCGTTGCAACGCCAGCGATACGTCGCGTGCCCGTATCCGTGCCCTCACCCGCTCCCCGACGGCGGCGCCGAGAAACGGTACCACCAGCTCGCCCCCATCGAATGCTAGCGTCGTCAGTTGATGCGCGTCGTCGTGCGCCGTCACGCGGGTGTCGAGCAGCGTTCCGGCTTCGTAGCGACCGGTTACGGGCTTGAGGTCGAGTCGCCCCATCACCTCGTCGACGCTCCCGACGGCGACGCATTTCCCCTCCGAAAGAACGACCACGGTATCGGCGAGGCGGATGATTTCCGGCACCGAGTGGCTTACGTATACGATCGGAATGTGAAGCTCATCGCGCAATCGTTCGATATAGTCGAGGACCTCGATCTTGCGCGGCACATCGAGCGCGGCCAGGGGCTCATCCATGAGGAGAATGCGCGGCTGGGCGAGCAAGGCGCGACCGATCGCGACCCGCTGCTTTTCTCCACCCGATAAGGCATTGGGCGTTCGACGGAGGAAGGGTGCAAGACCCAGGAGATCGATTACGCGGGTAGGCTCGATAAATCGTTCCGCGTCGGCTCGCAGGCGCTGGCCATAGAGAAGATTCGATTCCACATCGAGGTGCGGAAAGAGCAGCGGATCCTGGAACACGTACCCGACTCGCCGTTTTTCCGGCGGAAGATTGACGCCGCTTGCCGCATCGAACAGGAGTGCGCCGCCGATGCGAATGGTTCCCTGCGACGGTCTCGTGATCCCCGCGATCGCATTGATGACCGAAGTCTTGCCTGCGCCTGAGCGGCCGAAGAGGCCCACGATAGGAGCCTCCGCTGCAAATTTGACGTCGAGATGAAAGGCGCCGAGCTGCTGCTCGACGTCGACGTCAATCATGGGTCCGCCTCCGCGCCGTGCGGCGGGTAAGCCATTCCGAAGTTGCCAACGCGGCGATCGACAGGATCACCGCAAGAATGCTCAGGCGCATCGCCTGCGACTCGCCTCCGGGAACCTGGGTGAATGTATAAATGGCCAGAGGCAAGGTCTCGGTTTCCCCTGGAATGTTCGAGACAAAGGTGATGGTCGCGCCGAACTCTCCCAATCCTCGAGCGAACGACAAGAGCGTTCCAGTGATGATCCCCGGCACCGCGAGCGGCAAGGTGATGGTTGCAAAAACCCAGAGTTGCGTGCCACCCAGCGTGCGCGCCGCGACTTCGAGTCGCCGATCAATGGCTTCGATCGACAGTCGGATCGCGCGCACCATCAATGGAAAGCCCATGATGGCTGATGCCAACGCGGCGCCGGTCCAGCGAAATGCAAGGACAATCCCGAACCAGTCATCGAGCAGACTGCCGATAGGTCCGCGCTTGCCAAAGAGCACCAGCAGCGCAAAGCCCACGACGACGGGAGGCAACACGAGCGGAAGATGAATGATCGCATCGACCAGCGTCTTCCCGGGAAAGTCGAGACGCGCCAAACCGTACGCGACGATGATCGCCAGGGGCAAACTGCAGACCACGCTGACAAACGCGACGCGGAGACTCAGCAGGATGATGCCGAGCTCGTCGGAGCCAAGACCGAACATTTATTGCGCCACGCCGAACCCGTATTTCTCCCAAACCGGGCGCGCCGCTGCCGATCGCAGAAATTCGAGCATGGCACTGGCCGCTATCGACTTGCTGTCTGCGACGAGCGCCGCTGGATAGACGATGGGCGGGTGACTGTTAGGCGGAAAGGTGTCCACGGTCTTCACCCCCTTGTCGGCCAAGGCGTCGGTCCTGTACACGACGCCAAACGGCGCTTCGCCCCGGGAGACCAGGGCAAGCGCTGCGCGAACGTTCTCCGCGCGGGCGACCTGCTTTTCAACGCTGCTCCATATCCCCAGGGCCTCGAGCGCGCTCTTTCCGTACTTGCCCGCGGGAACGCTGTCAGGATTCGCCATGGCGAGCTTGTCCGAACCCAACGCGGCAGCCAATCCGAAATTCGGCCCAATTTTGAGCGTCGAAGTGCTCGACGAAGGCGCGATGAGCACGAGGGAGTTGCGAAGCAGGTTATAGCGGGTGTTCGTCGCAATCAGGTGACGCTGATCCAGATAATCCATCCAGTCGAGGTCGGCCGAGATGAACATGTCGGCCGGCGCTCCGGATTCGATTTGTTTCGCGAGCGTGTTGCTCCCGCCATACGAAACAATCACCTTGTTGCCGGTAGCGGCCTCGAATTGTTTGGCCTGATCGTCGAGTGCTTCCTTGAGGCTTGCGGCGGCGAAAACGGTCACGTCCGCGGCGGTTGCCGGCAGCGTGAGCCCGGCGAACAGGACCATGAGAAGCGATCCCAGAACCGCTCGACTCCACCGCATGCAACCTCCACAACCGTCACGACGAGCGCGGTAATATATCTCAGTATATAGCGCTCGGCAAACTACTACTCGACGTGGGCCTCGGCGACAGGTGTTAGATCCAGTCCCGATGCGCCGAAGGTCGACTCGACCTCATGCGCCTGGCTGGCCAGCGTTGGGATAGAAGAGCTGCTCGCCATTGATCTTGTAGTCGGCGATCGCTTGCTGGCCTTCGGGCGAAATCACCCAATCGACGAACATCTGGCCGAGCTCTTTCTTGATGCTCGGATGTTTTTCCGGGTTGACCAGCATCACGCCGTACTGGTTGAACAAGCGCTTATCGCCCTCGACGAGAATGGTCAGATCGCCGCGATTCTTGAATGCGAGCCAGGTGCCGCGATCGGTGAGAATATACGCATTCATGGATGCAGCGGTATTGAGGGCAGGTCCCATGCCCTGCCCCGTGTCGCGGTACCAGGACCCTTTTGTCTTGTCGATGTCGACGCCTGCCGCCTTCCACAGGTCGAGCTCTGCGATGTGAGTGCCGCTCTTGTCGCCACGCGATACGAACGGGGCTGCGGCGCGTTGAACCTTTCGGAGCGCTTCGAGAATGTCCTTGTTGCCATCGACTTTTGCGGGGTCGCTCTTTGGACCGACCAGCACGAAGTCGTTGTACATCACCGGGAAACGCTTGACACCCTGACCCTCGGCGAGAAATTTCTCCTCCGCCGAGCGCGCATGCACGAACACGACGTCGGCGTCGCCGCGTCGCGCAAGATCGAGCGCCTGCCCGGTGCCTAGAGCGACGACGTGAACCTTGATTCCCGTCTTCTGCTCGAAGCGCGGAAGGAGGTGCGGGAAGAGCCCTGACTGTTCGGTCGATGTCGTCGACGCAACCGTGATGAATTTCTCCTGCGCCTGGACGCCAGGCGTGCCAATTGCGCAGAGCGCAAAGCAAGCGACGATACCGATCGCAAAACTGCGGCGGCTGACTACCATGGCAACTCTCCTTCCAGAAATTGTGCGGCCTCGCGCGATACCGGCTGCCTGAAAAAACGATCCACCGGCGCGCGCTCGGCGATACGTCCCTGATGCATGAATAGAATCTCGTCCCCGAGACGCCGTGCCTGTCCCAGGTTATGCGTCACCAGGACGATCTTCGTCCCGCTCGCGTGTATCGCCCCAATGCCCTTTTCGATTTCATGCGTGGCGCCGGGATCGAGGCTCGCGGTTGGCTCATCGAGAAAAAGAACCTCCGGCGAAAGGGCCCAGGCACGGGCGAGCGCGAGCCGTTGCTGCTCGCCGCCGGAAAGGACTCGCGCTGGTCGGTCAGCAACGTGCTCCAACCCCACTCTGCGCAATGCGTCCAACGCGCGCGCTGTCCTCTGCCCGCGCGAAACACCACCGATTGCCAGCGCGTAGGTGATATTCGCGATGGCCGTGCGACGCAGCAGCACCGGACGCTGGAACACCATGGCCTGGCGCCGCGGGCCATCCGGCGGCTCGAGCGAAGTCCAGCGGATGGTCCCCGACGTCGGGCGAAGCAACCCGTGACACAAACGTAGCAGCACGCTCTTGCCCGCGCCATTCGGGCCGATGATGACCGTGCGTAGTCCGTTCTCCAGCCGCAGTGATATGCCGTCGATGATGCGGCGATTTCCGACCGTCAAGACGACCTGATCGAGCTCGAGCGGAAGCAAGGAAGACGGCGCGTGCATATCCACGTTGGCGTCTATCCGTAGCGCTGTTGCGCTGTTTCCTTGACGACATACGCCGCTGCATTCAGCGCAAGGACGATCGTGAGCAAGATGAAGCCCAAGCCCAGCGCGAGCGGCAGGTCGCCCTTGCTTGTCTCCAGCGCGATGGCGGTGGTCATCACGCGCGTGACGCCGTCGATGTTGCCGCCGACAATCATCACTGCACCCACTTCGGCCGCCGCGCGGCCAAAGCCCGCCAGCACGATAGTCACCAGCGAAAAACGCACGTCCCACAGGAGTGTGGCGGCAGCGCCAAACCGCGATTCGCCGAGCGAGCGCAGCTGTTCGCGGTACTCCTGCCACGCATCCTCGACCACTTGGCGCGAAAGCGCCGCGACGATAGGCAAGATGAGTATCGCCTGCGCGATGACCATCGCCGACGGCGTGAATAACAGACCCGCCGATCCGAGCGGCCCGGCACGGGATAGCAGCAGATAAACAACCAGCCCCACGACTACGGGCGGCAGCCCCATCAGCGCATTGAGCACCACGATCAGCGACCGGCGGCCGGGAAAGCGGCTCACGGCGATCGCCGCGCCAAGCGGAAGTCCGAGCAGGCAGGCAATGAGCACCGCCGTCAAGCTGACGCTCAGGCTGAGCAGGACGATCTCGACCAGTTTGTGATCGCCGCCCGCCACAAGCTGTGCGGCCTGTAACGTTGCTTGCAAGAGGCTATTCAACGGGCAATCACTTCATACCGTTACGCGCAGACGTCAGTCGCACTGCCTAGCGTTGCCGGCGAGCACGAGCAAGCCATGGAAACACCTTATCCAAGGTGACGACTTCTCCGGGACTGTCCAGTGCGTAGCCCGCCACCGGCGCGATCATCTTCGCGAAATCCGGCCCCTTGAGCAGAGCGATAAGCTCACCTACCGCAGGCTGCGCCAGCGTTTCCGTTCGGCAGGTGAGCATGTAGCGCTCTTTGATGATGGGGCAGAAATCCAGATTGAACTGGCGCGCTGCCGGCTCGATACCGAGACCGACATCGGCCATGCCGCTGGCAACGAACGCGGCCACTGCGGCGTGGGTAAATTCGCCGCTGTCGTACCCCTGGATCCGTCCAGCGTCGATCGCCATGCTCTTGAGCAAGCCGTCCAGCAGCACACGCGTTCCCGAGCCTTGTTGCCGGTTGACCAGCTTGATGCCTTTGCGCGCGAGATCGTGCAGGGACTTGATCTTCAGCGGATTGCCTTTGGCGACGATCAGCCCCTGAGTTCGGATCACCATGCGGATGATTCTTTGCTGTTGCGGCTTGACCCATCTCGCGTATTGCTCCCAGAGCATGGGGCCGAGATCGCCTAGCGGCACGTGGAAACCCGCCAGGTCGCACGCCGACCGGTTCAAGGCGGCAAGGGCTTCCACGCTTCCGACGTACTTCAGATCGATCTCGGCGTGTCCATGCCTGCGCACCAGCTCGGGCAACTTCTCGACCGCGTAACCGTGGCTCGCGTGGATTCGAAGGACGGTCGCGGCACGCTCGCGCGATTTGCGAATCGCGACGTTGAGCTCGGTCGCGATGTTCTCGAGCTGAGGGAAGAGGCTCGCTTCGGTCCGTTGCTCCGCCCAAAGGAGCTTCTCACCCAAAGCCGTTAGGCGCGCTCCCCTGCCCCGCTGCATGGTAACGAGCTCGCTGCCGAAGATTGCGCTCCATTTCACGAGCAGATCCCACCCGTGGCGATAAGAAATTTCAACCAGCTCGACCGCGCGCGTGAGCTTTCCTGTTTCATGAATCGCGCGTAACAGCGGGAACAGTTGCGGCTCGAAATGGTCGCCCGCTTCGCTGCTGACTATCCACGCCGGCTTAATGACGATGCGGTTGATATGCACGACACCTCATATATGGCCGCTCGCTGAGGGGTTTTCACCACGTCATTTGGCTCATCGGCCTGGGCCCATGAGCATATGCATCATAGACCATAGCTGACTCCAACGTGCAAGCCAATGCGCCGGTCTGATTTCTTGGCTGCGGCCCCCAGCCGACGTTCGGTTGGGAACCGGCGTGGTTCCTCAGGCGCTTGGCGGGCTTGCCGGTTTGCCGGGATGTCTAGATTCGTTGACTACAAACGGCCAGATCGTCCCGCGCAATACATCGCCGAGGTAACCCCGCGGTTACCTCGTGCCGTCTTGCGATGGCATCGCCCTCACCCCCACACTCCAAGCGCCTTTCCAAGGGCAGAAGTTGCACGCGACATATCGGGACTGTCGTTACCGGCAACGCGAATGAATGCGCTCTTTGACGTGATCATCGACACTGCTGCGCCGCCGGGCAGTTACGATTTCAACTTCTTCCAAATTCTTGGTGGGCTGGACGGCAATGCGTCCGATACCCTGGGCAGCGCAGTGTTCTCGGTGATCGTCAGCGCTCCGAGCCTAGTGCCTGAACCAGCGAGCTTTTGGTTGCTCGTTGCCGGCCTGGTCGGGATCGGGTTCTCTCGCCGGCGTGGCCTGATATCCCGCAAAGCCGGCACCGTCGCACCTGCCTAGCTACGCGAACACGAGCTGCACAATCACGCAGCGGATGGCTTCAGCGACACCCACCGCTCGCGCAGCCGTGCGCGGAGATCGATTTTCACAGAACTCGGCTCACGGACGTTCGTTTCGGCGCCTGAGTAAGGTTGCCATGTTTCCAGATTGAAGTGCCCGCAGATCTCATCGGTCAGGAACCGGCTGCGCGCCGCATAGACATGTCGATCGCCATTCGCACTTTGTCTGTGCACATAAAATCGCTGTGGAAACAAAAGCGTGAGGTCGTCTCTTGCTCGTGTCATTGCAACATAAAGCAGACGGCGCTCCTCCTCGATCTCCTCGGCTTTCCCGGTAGCCATGTCGGATGGTATGCAACCGTCGATGCAATTGAGAATTTGCACAACGCTCCACTCCTGGCCTTTTGCCGAGTGAATCGTGGAAAGCGTCAGATAGTCTTCATCGATCAGCGGCGGTCCCGCCTCCGCACTGGTCGCTGCCGGTGGGTCGAGCGTCAGTTCCGTCAGAAATCGCTCCCGATTGGCGTAAGTGCCGGCGATACGCTGCAGCTGCGCCAGGTCCGGCAGTCGCAGCAGCGCATCATCGTAGATTCGTTCGAGCTGCGGCGCGTACCAGTCCAGGACCGACTCGAATTCGGCGGGCCAATCGGCATTCTGCGTTTGCAGTCGCTGATAAAGAGCAACGAGCGACGACCAAGCCTCGGTTGCGGAACCCGGAGTCTTGAATTCGCGCATGACGGCCACCGGCTCGGTTGCGCCGTCCAGCGCATCGAGCCAGCGCGTTGCGGTTGCCGGGCCTATTCCGGGCAGCAGGCGCAGGGCGCGAAACCCGGCGAGCCTTCCGCGCGGATTCTCGATCCAGCGAAGTATCGAGAGGACGTCCTTGACGTGCGACGCCTCGAGGAAGCGCAGACCGCCGAATTTCACGAAGGGGATGTTACGTCTCGCCAGCTCGAGCTCGAGCTGCGCACTATGGCTTGACGTGCGAAACAGCACCGCCTGTTTCCTGAGTGCGACCCCGTTCTCTCGATGCACGAGCACGTGCTCCGCTGCGTATTGCGCCTGGGTCGACTCGTCTTGCACCGTCACCAGGCGCGGCCGCTCCCCGCCGCCGCGGTCCGTTACGAGATCTTTGGTGTAACGCTCCTTTGCCCGTGCGATGACGGCGTTCGATGCGCTGAGGATCGCTTCCGTAGAACGATAGTTACGCTCCAGCGTGATCACAGTCGCTGTCGGCGTGTACTGGTATGGAAAATCGAGAATGTTGCGTACCGTCGCTGCGCGAAAGCTGTAGATCGCTTGCGCGTCATCTCCGACCACGGTGACGCCACGGCCGTCGGGCTTGAGAAGATGCAGAATCGACGCCTGCAACGTGTTCGTGTCCTGATACTCGTCGACCAGAACGTGGTCGAATAGCGACGCGACCTCTTCTGCGAGCTCCGGAACGCGCATCATGCCGGCCCAGTACAGCAGCAGGTCGTCGAAGTCGAGGATCTGCTGTGCCTGTTTCGCGGATACGTAGGCGCCGAACAACTCGCGCAGCTTTTCCTCGAGTGCCGCGCACCAGGGATAGTTATCGCTCAGTACGTCGGCCAGTGGCGACTCTGAGTTGACCGTGCGCGAATAGATTGCCAGGCAGGTACCAGCCCCCGGAAAGCGAGTCTTCGTCGCCCCGCCCGCGAGTTGCGCGTGGCGGACCAGGGCCATCAGGTCCTCCGAATCGCCGCGGTCTTGAATGGTGAAGTTCGACACCAAGCCGATTCGCTCTGCGTACTCACGCAGGATTCTTGCGCCAACGCTGTGAAAGGTTCCGGACCACGGAAGCGACGGAGGTTTCTCACCCGCCCGCGGTTCCCGTGACAGGCGCAATACCTGCCCGGCACGCCGTTCGAGTTCGACGGCAGCGCGGCGGCTGAACGTCAGAAGCAGCAGGCGTTGCGGATCCGCACCGCGGGCAACCAGATGCGCAACGCGGTGCGCAATAGTATTCGTCTTGCCCGAGCCGGCCCCGGCGATCACGAGAAGCGGCCCGGATTGGCTCGCGTCGCTGCCATGGACGACCGCACGCTGCTGCGCTTCATTGAGCGCGCTTGATTGGAGTGTCTTCATCGGTGCCATGGCCGGGTCATCGCGTAGAACGATCGTTCGATGATACCGCAACGGCGGTCCCGATGGGGCCGGCCGCAGCCTCCTGTCAGCGCACCCTCACCTCGGAAGCTTCGCCGGATCGATATCGATGTAGCGCCAGACCGCGGACCGAACCGGATGCGGCTTGAAGTTCCGCACCCACGCCTGCGATAGCTGGTCTTCGATGCGGTGCTCCATCAGCCGCCAGGGTGCATACGCCAGGACCAGCTCCGTCATCCGGTCGAAGAGCTTGGTGCGTTCAGGTGAATCGGGCAACCGGTGAGCTGCGTCGTAGAGCTTGTCGAATGCCGGTAAGCTGAAGCGCGCGTGGTTCTCCTGTCCGACGTTTGGCCCGTACAGCACTTGCATGAAATTCTCGGCGTCTGGATAGTCCGCATTCCAGCCGTCGGTGCGCATCGGAAGTTTGCCCAGCCGGGCCATTTTGCGTAGCTCCTGCAGCCCGTCCTTTTTGAACACGATCTTGAGCCCGATGGCATCCATGTTTTTTTTCATTTGCTCATCCTCCTGTCGCGTCAATGACGTGGGTGCCGACCAGCGCTCGAGGATGAGCGGCTTACCGTCGGGTGTCTCGCGGTAGCCGTCGCCGTCGCGGTCCTTGTATCCGAACCTGTCCAGCAGGGCGCGCGCCGCCGCGGGATCGTAGAGCTGTGCGGCGGTTTTCAGTCCTGGGTCGTAGCCGACGATGTCAGGCGGGATCGGGCTCATCGCCGGGATACCCCGGCCCTTCAGGATGACGCGGATATATTCACTTACGTCGTAGCCCATGCTGATCGCCCGGCGCAGTGCGATCTTCTCCGGCGTGTAGCCGCCGACAACCGGATCCTCCATGTTGAAGTAAGTCCAGCGCGTGTTGGGTCGCAGCAGAACTTCGTGCCGGACACCCGTTGCCGCAATGTCGGGCCGAAGCTTGCCGTTCGCGAGAGCCTGTTCGAGGAAGTCCGCAGGGAGTCGCTCGAGGAGATCGAGCTCCCGGTTGATGAACGCAAGCCATATAGCCTGTCCTTCCTCGATCACGCTGATTTCGATGCGACCGACAAGGGGCAGTTTCTTCCCCTTGAGCGCGGCCGCGATCGGCACGGATTCCGGCGGCACGGGGCCGGCAGGCGCATATGTCGTCTCGCGGAAGCCGGGATTGGCCACCAAAACAATCTTCGCGCTGCGCCGGTAGTCGCCGAGCATATACGGACCCGTGCCGACAGGATGCGCGCCGAAATCGAGTCCGTACGCCTCGACGACCTCGCGCGCGACAGGAGCGGTATTTGGCACGGCGAAGACATAGAGGAAGCGCAGATCGGGCTGCTTGAGGCGGATCCGCAATGTGTATCGATCGACAACTTCGAGTCCGGGAATCGCCGCGTCATAGTCGAATTTCCCGGTGGCTCGGGCCGTCGCGCGCAACTCGTCCGCACCGATGATCTTGCCCTCGATCAACCATAACCACGGACTCTTCACCGCCGGATCGAGCATGCGCTTGAGCGTGTACGCCTGGTCGGCGGCGGTGAGCTCGCGAGGCCGGCCCTTGAAAGATGGGTCCGGCGTGAAAAAGATTCCGTGCTTCAGCTTGAACGTGTACGTCGCACCTCCGTCCTCGACCGTCGGCATCGCTTCGAGCGTCCGCGGAACGAGCTTCACCGGTCGCGCCAGGTAGTCGTAGTCCAACATCGCATCGAAGATGTGGTCGATGATGCTGTCTGTGCCCGCATCGGCGGAGAACTGGGGATCGAAGCTCATTTCGGCGCTGGAAAGCGCAACGCGCAGCGTCTTCGCCGCGTCTGCGGCACCGGCCGTGGCTGCAAACGACCCCAATGACAGAGCCGTCGCTACGAGCGCGCAGACCATTGCGCAAGGACTGCGTATCATTCCTGTCGGTTCGCGCATCGACCCAAGCTCCGTGACCGTAGATGGTTCCTGAATCGACTATAGCCGAAGTGCCGATCGACATCGGCCAGCCACGAGGAAATCGCATGACGCCATTCCGCACGCTCGCGACGGTCCGCCATCACGGCATGGAGCTGACCGACTATGAGTTCGCCGCGCCGCTCGACCACGATGACCCATCGGGAGAGACGCTCGCGGTTTTCGCGCGGGCGGTCAGGACGAGCGAGAAATCGGCCGAGACGCGGCCGTGGCTCGTCTTCCTGCAAGGCGGCCCCGGATTTCCAGGGCCGCGTCCCCTCGAGAACTCGGGCTGGCTCAAGCGCGCGCTCGACGATTATCACGTGCTGCTTCTCGATTCGCGCGGCAACGGGCGCAGCAGCGTGGTGCTGCCGCAGACGCTTGCCCGTCGCGGCAATGCGAGGGCGCAGGCGGACTATCTGATGCATTTCCGCGCCGACAGCATCGTGCGGG
>OCZU010000928.1_pt1 | contig 19741 bp, 16 predicted proteins | sample 1539001 | NCBI WGS metagenome assembly OCZU01 (sample SAMEA3539306, study PRJEB22396) | soil metagenome | biome: tundra; feature: field; material: soil | place: USA | collected 2010-05 | depth 0.15 m | reverse complement strand
GCGAGGCGTACACCGGCCACTATTTCAACAACCTGATGGTCGAGGGCATCGGGGTGTCCATCGGCCTGGCCGTGGTCTGCCTCTGGCTGGCCGGGCGGGTCTTCGTCCGGGAGAACGCCTGACGGCGATGCTCAGCTGATGCCGTGGCGGCGCAGGATCTTCGCCACGTCGCCGAACTCGTCATCGTCGTCGCCCTTGCCGACCCTGGCCTTGACGGCACTCCCCTTGGCCGGCGTGAGCGACTGGCCCGGCTTAGCCGCGGGCAGCCCAGCCGCGCCGGACGGCGCGACCTTCGACGCCTTGCCGGCCCGGCGGCGGCGCAGCGCACCGGAGACAACGAAAAGCAGGGCCGATGCGCCGGCCACGATGACGCCGGACCAGACCTTGGGCGAGAAGATGAACGACGCCGCGAAGCTGCTCACCGCCGTGCCCATCTTCCACAGCATCTCGATCGCACCGGTGAGGTAGGCGGCGACCGGGAGCAGGGACCACGCCACGCCGCGCAGCCCGGCGGCGGCGCCCCGCCGGCGCCACGCGAACCAGCTCGCGGCGAGCCCGATGACGGTCAGGCCCCCGCACAGCGGGAGCCAAGCGATTTGGCTATATGTCGACATAGCCGCCTCCCCTCAGCAGCGTTCGCTCTCCCCATCGTCGCACATCTTGGGCAGTGCGCCGAGCAGTCAGCTGGCGGGAGTGTTCTCCGGGAAGTGGCAGGCGACCTGATGCCCGGGAATGAGTTCCACGAGCGGTGGTTCCAGCGTCCGGCACACCTCTTGTGCCTTCCAGCACCGGGTGTGGAACCGGCACGCGGGTGGCGGGTTGATCGGGCTCGGCACGTCGCCGACCAGCCGGATCCGCTCCCGGCGTTGCCTGACCCCGCCCTCGCTGCGCAGCGGCTCCGGCACCGGGACCGCGGAGAGCAGCGCGACCGTGTACGGGTGCCTGGGCAGCGCATAAAGCTGGTCCCGCTCCGCCAGCTCAACGATCTTGCCGAGGTACATGACCGCGACCCGGTCACTGATGTGCCGCACCACCGACAGGTCGTGCGCGATGACCACGTAGGTCAGCCCGAACTCGCTCTGCAGGTCCTCCAGCAGGTTGACCACCTGCGCCTGGATCGACACGTCCAGCGCGGATACCGGCTCGTCGGCGACGATCAGCTTGGGCCGCAGGGCGAGCGTGCGGGCGATCCCGATGCGCTGCCGCTGGCCGCCGGAGAACTCGTGCGGATACCGGTTGTAGTGCTCCGGGTTCAGCCCGACCAGCTCGAGCAGGTCCTGGACGGAACGCCTGACTCCCCGCTCGGGGCGTACCTTCTGGAGCCGGAACGGCGCGCCGACGATGGTGCCGACCGTATGCCGCGGATTCAGCGACGAATAGGGATCCTGGAAGATCATCTGAATATCGCGCCGCAACGGACGCATCTTGCCCTGCCGCAGGTTGGTGATGTCGTGGCCGTCGAAAATGATGCGACCAGCGGTCGGCTTGAGCAGCCGGATGAGCAGCCGGCCGGTGGTCGTCTTGCCGCAGCCGGACTCACCCACCAGGCCCAGGGTCTCCCGGGGGGCCACGGAGAAGTCGAGACCGTCCACCGCGCGGACCGCACCAACCTGCTGCCGCAGCACGATACCGCGGGTGATCGGGAAGTGCTTGGTGAGCCCGGTCACCGACAGCAGGCTGCCGGCGGCGGTGGCCCCGCCGGGCTGAGCTTCACTCAGCGACGTGCTCACGTTTCTTCCCCCGTTAGCGTCTCCACTGCCGGTGTCTCCCCGGGCAGCGTCTCCTCGGGCAGCGTTTCGGCCACGGCCCGCTGCGCCCACAGTTCGCGCTGCCGCTGCGCGGTCAGGTGGCAGGCCACCAGGTGGCCAGGATCGACCTCGCGCAGCGGTGGCACCTCCGTGGCCGCCAGGCCGCCGGTGAGGTCCGCATAGCCGCACCGTGGGTGGAACGGGCAGCCGGATGGGACATTGATCAGGCTCGGCGGCGTGCCCTGGATCGGCAGCAGCCGTTCCGATCGTTTGACGTCAAGTCGTGGCATGGAGCCGAGCAGGCCCCAGGTGTATGGATGGCCGGGGCGGCCGAATATCTCTTCGGCGCTGCCGTACTCGGCGCACCGGCCTGCGTACATCACCAGGATGTCGTCAGAAAGCTCCGCTACCACCCCGAGATCGTGCGTGATGATGATGACCGCGGAGCCGAATTCCTGCTGCAGGTCCGAGATGAGGTCGAGGATCTGCGCTTGCACCGTGACATCGAGTGCGGTCGTGGGCTCGTCGGCGATCAGCAGTTCGGGATCACAGGACAGCGCCATGGCGATCATCACCCGCTGGCGCATCCCGCCGGAGAACTGGTGCGGGTAGTCATTCACCCGGGAGGCGGCCTGCGGGATCCCGACCCGGTTGAGCATCTCGATGGCGTGCTGGACGGCGGCCTTCTTGCTCACCTGGTTGTGGACCAGGTACGCCTCGGTGATCTGCTGCCCGACCGTGTAGTACGGGTGCAGCGCGGACAGCGGATCCTGGAAGATCATCGCCATCTTGCTGCCCCTGAGCTCGCGTATCCGGGTGGGCGTGGCGGTGACCAGGTCCTCGCCGTCCAGCAGGATCTGCCCGGTGACGTGTGCGTTGCTGCCCTGGTGCAGGCCCATGATGCCGAGGCTGGTGACGCTCTTGCCGGAGCCCGATTCGCCGACGATGCCCAGGGTGCGGCCCCTCTCCAGGCTGAACGATAGCCCGTCCACGGCCTTGACCAGGCCGTCATCGGTCGGGAAATGAATACGCAAGTCCCGGAGCTCGAGCACGGCGCCGGGCATCAGTACCTCACCCTCGGGTCGACCACGGCGTACAGCACGTCCACGACGAGGTTGGCGATGACGATGAAGAACGCGGCCAGCATCGTGACGCCGAGGATTTCAGGCAGGTCCTGGTTCTGGATAGCCAGAAACGTGAACTCTCCGAGACCGTGCATGGAGAAGGTCACTTCGGTCAGAATCGCCCCGCCCAGCAGCAACCCGAGGTCCATGCCGAAGATCGTGATTATCGGGGTGAGGGCGGCGCGCAGGCCGTGCTTGACGATGACCGTCCGCTCGGGCAGGCCCTTGGCCCGGGCGGTGCGGATGTAATCCTCGCTCATCGTCTCAAGCATCCCGGCCCGGGTCAGCCGGGCGTACAGGGCAGCGTACAAAAAAGCGGTGACGATCCAGGGCAGCACCAGGTTACGGGCCCACAGCAGGGGATTCTGGGTGATGCTCACGTACGTCACGTTCGGGAAGATCGCCCACTTGTAGCTGAAGAGTTCCAGGGAGATCAGCCCGGTGAAGAAGATTGGCAGCGACACCCCGGCCAAGGCGACGCCCATGGAGAAACGGTCGAAGAAGCTGCCGCGGCGCAGGGCCGAAAGCACCCCGATCGCCACGCCGCCGACCAGCCACAGCACGCCCGCCCCGATGCAGATCGACAGCGTGACCGGGGCGTCGCTGATCATCTGCGGCCACACCGGCTGCTGACTGCGGAACGAGTAGCCGAAGCACGGCGGGGGGCAGTAGGTGCTGCTCCGGCCGTTGTTGTAGTGGGCGCCGAGCACGATGCCCCGCAGGAACCGGCCGTACTGGAGGTACAGCGGCGAGGTCAGGCCGAGTTGCTGTTCGGCCGCGTGGATCGCCGCCGGCGTCGGGTTACGGCCCACGTACTCCGAGGCCAGCTGGTAGGCATTCTGCCCGGCCAGGCGCGGTATCAGAAAGAAGATCGCAAACGTGATCGCGCTGACCACGATCAGCAGGAAGACCGCGGCGACCAGGCGGCGGGTGATGAATGTGATCACGGAAGGCGGTGCTGGCGCCCGGCCGGGCGGTCCCGGCCGGGCACCAGCACACTCACCTGCTCTCTATTCTCGCTGCTGACTACTTCAGGCCGAGGACGGCGTAGTTGTACATGCCGTAGTACGGCTGGACGTAGACATTGGTCAGGCTCGGGCTGCGGTACAGCAGCGACTTGGCGTACACCTCCGGCAGGATCGCGGCATCCTTCATCGTCTGCATGTCGATCTGGGCGGTGAACGAGTTTCGCGTGGTCGCGTCGGTGGTGGCCGCCATCTTGGCGATGAGGTTGTTGACTACCGGGTCGTTGAGCTCCTCGATGTTGGTGTTGCCGGCCGCGCTGATGGTGTTGCCGGCGGTGATGAAGTCGAAGAAGCCATATCCGTCCGGCCAGTCCGGTGCCCAGCCGCCCAGGTCGATGCCCAGGTCGTGGCTGTGCACGTAGTTAGGCACGCCCGCGAAGTCGGCGAAGTAGGTACCGGCCGGGTAGCCGTGCAGCGTGGTCTTGATCCCGGCCTGGGCCAGCGCGGCCTGCAGCGACTGGGCAGCCTGCACTTCCTTGGGCCGGTCGCTGCGGTAGGCGATCCCGGTGGTGAAGCCGCTCGGCTGACCGCAGGCCTTGAGTGCGGCCTTGGCCTTGGTCACGTCCCCGCCGGGCTTGGTCGTGGCCTCGTACAGGTCGAATGACTTCTGGCCGATGACGTTCGGGGGCGCCACAGTGCTCGCTATCGCGCCTCCGGCGACCGGGCCGCCGTAGGCGGTCTGCTGGTTGGTCTTGTTGGCCGCGTACTCGATCGCCATCCGGCAGTTGACGTTGTTCAGCGGCGCGACCTTGGTATTGAGGTAGGCGAACCAGAGGAATCCGCTGATCGGGTCATCGGACGACGCCTTGAGCGAGCTGCTGGAAAGGATCTTGGCCCGCGCCGCGGCCTGCACACCGGTGCCGGCGATGTCCACGTTCAGGTCGCCGGCCAGCAGCCGGTTGTCGATGTCGTCGGCGTTCATGTTCCAGGTGACAACGACCTTGCTGGCCAGCTGCTTCGCGTTCGGGTCGGTGGCCGGGTTCCAGTGCGGGTTCGGCACCATCGTCAGCTGCTTGTTCAGCTGGTAGCTCTGGAACTCATACGGGCCGGTGGAGATCGGGTGCAGCTGGTAGTTCGTCCCGGTGTCCTTGCTCGGCGGCACCGGAGCCGTCTGCGGGATGGCCACCACGTAGTTGAAGTCTGCGAACGGCTGGGCCAGGTGGAACACGATCGTGGTCGGGTTCGGAGTCTGGACCGCGTTCAGGCCCATCTGGTTCTTGGCCGGGTCCACGTACGGACCCGGGTAGGCGGGCTTCTGCGGCGCGAGCAGCAACGTGAAGTAGTTCGGCCCGAGCGGCAACTTGGACCGGTCGAACGTGCGCTCCACGGCGTACTTGACGTCTGTGGAGGTGACCGTGGTCCCGTCCTCGAACTTGACGTCCGGCTGGAGGTGATAAGTCCAGGTCAGCCCGTTATCACTGACCACACCCGGACCGGTGGCCAGGTCGGGCACGACCTGCAGGCCGCACGACCCAGTGCAGGACTTGTAGGTCATCAGCGGCATCGTGTAAAGCCGGGTGAAGTTCCACATGAAGGCGTAATATGTGTTGCCGGGATCGGTGGAGTCCGGCGTACTGCTGTCGCCGAATGTGAGTGTGCCACCCTTGTGCGTGCTCGGGTTGACCGCGCCGGTGATGCCCGCGTTGTAGGTGGCCGATGTTGAGCCACTCGAACTGCTGCTGCCGCCGCTGCCGCTGCTTCCGCCGCAGGCGGCCAGCACTAGCGCAGCGAGCGCGCCGAGGGCGGCGGCCAGCCCTATCGTTCTGCGTCTCTTCATGGGGTGAAACGCCTCCTGCCGTTGTTCGTTGCTGGGAATTGAGCTCGACCGGCCTACCGGCTGCTGCGCGGGTCGAGCGCATCGCGCAGACCGTCACCGAACAGGTTGAAGGCAATGACGGTGATGAAAATGGCCACCCCAGGGATGACCATGAACATGGGATCGATGGAGTAGTAGCCGTCCTGAACCGCTTGCGAGAGCATTCCCCCCCAGCTTGGTGTGGGCGGGATGATCCCTACTCCCAGGTAGGAAAGAGCCGCCTCGAACAGGATGTTGGTGGGGATCAGCAGCGTCGAGTAGACCAGGATCGGCGCCACCAGGTTGGGCAGGAGTTCCCGGAACAGGATGTACGGCCCGCGCCCGCCGATGCTGCGCGCGGCGTCCACGAATTCCCGCTCACGCAGCGACAGGGTCTGCCCGCGGATGATCCGGCCCATGTAGGGCCAGTTGAAGAAGCCGATCACGAAGACCAGGAGGGCGATCCGCAGCGAATTGCCGGACAGGCCGAACGCCGCCGACGGTATGACGCCGACCAGCGCGATGGCGAACACCAGGAGCGGGAAGGCGAGGAAGACATCCATGGAGCGCGCGATCACCGAGTCCACCCAGCCACCGAAATAGCCCGCGATGACACCCATGAAGACACCGATGCCCACCGCCAGCGCCGTGGCCAGGAAGGCGATGAGCAAAGAAACCTGCGCCCCGTTCACGATCCGGCTGAGCATGTCACGCCCGGTCACCGGCTCGACGCCGAGCGGATGGGCCAGGCTGATCCCGCCGAACGGGCCGTTCGGGCGGCTGAATGTCGGATTGATCAAGCTCGCGTTATAGGTGTCCGGGTTCTGCACCAGGTGCGGGCCAATGATCGCCACCAGGATGAGCAGCACGACGACAACGCCGCCGGCCATGGCCACCTTGTCCCGGCGCAGTCGCATCCAGGCGATCTGGCCGAGTGAACGGCCTTCGATGTCCTTCCGGCTGACTCCGGCCAGCGCCCCATCCGGCGTGGCGTCCGCCGACGGCGGGAACACGTCGAGTGGTGCTGCCATCAGGTGCCGCTCCCATTCACGCTAGGTACAGGAAAAATGCCCGGCGGCCGCGGCCTGTGCGGTGCCGAAGCAGGAAAACAGAGGCATCTAACGGGAGAATCTACCGGGGTGCCTGGTCAGCGACACCTCTGGGGCGTGGTCGTGCCTGGATTGTGACCGAATTACGATTCGTTTGTCACGGCGGAGCGCCCGTGACTAGCTGCGACTTCCCGCAACCGGGCCAGGTCCACATCACGCAGTGACGCGGCGATGACACGGCCGGGCCGGGCCGGCACCGGTGCGACATTCGGCACGGCGATGACCGCGCAGCCGGCCGCCTCGGCCGAAGCGACGCCGTTGGGCGAGTCCTCCAGCGCCACGCAGCCACCGGGATCCAGCCCGAGCAGGCCGGCCACCAGCAGGTAAGGCTCCGGATCGGGCTTGCCGCGGCGGACGTCGTCGGCGCACACGGTCGCGGTGAACGTCACGTCGACCGTCTCGAGCACCGCATCCATCAAATCCCGCTGCGCAGAGGTAACCAGCGCGCATGGCAGCCCGGCGGCACTCACCTCGGCCAGCAGTTCCCTGGCACCAGGCATCATCGGCACGCCATGCCGGCGGACCAAGCCGGTGATCCCTCCCGCCAGCCATCGGGCCACGGTCTCTTCCGGCACCGGGCGGGCCGCACGGGCCAGCATGTAGCCGAGGCTGTGGCTCAGTGGGCCGCCGACCAGGCGCTGCTGATCGGCGTGCGTCCAGGCGCCGCCCATCCTGGCCATGATCTCGGTCTCCACCTCGAACCAGAGTGGCTCAGAATCGACGAGGAGCCCGTCCATGTCGAACAGCACCGCCTGGAGACCACCGGATCCGGGGTCGCTCACGTGCTGAAGTACCTCGCCTCGGGATGGAACGTGATCAGCGCGTCCGTGGATTGCTCGGGGGCGAGCTGGAATTCCTCGGACAGCGTGACTCCCAGCCGCTCCGGCGCCAGCAGCCGCACTACCTTCGCGCGGTCCTCCAGGTCCGGGCAGGCGGGATAACCGAACGAATAGCGGCAGCCCCGGTAGTCAACCTTGAGGATCCCGTCCAGGTCAGGCGGATCGAATCCGGCCAGCCCGGTCTCCGCGCGCACCCGGCCGTGCCAGTACTCGGCCAGGGCCTCCGTCAGCTGGACGGACAGCCCGTGCAGCTCAAGGTATTCACGGTAGGCGTTCTTGGCGAAGAGCTCAGCGGTAGCCTCGCTGATCTTCGACCCGACGGTGGCGAGCTGGAACCCCACCACGTCGATCTCGCCCGGCTCGCGGGAGCGGAAGAAGTCAGCCAGGCACAGGTGCCGGTCGTGGCGCTGGCGCGGGAAGGTGAACCGCTCCCGCTCGGCACCGCCGGAGTCCAGGACGACGAGGTCATCGCCCTCGCTGACGGCCGGGAAGTACCCGTACACGACGCCGGCCTCCAGCAGGCCCTCGGTCGCCGCGCGGTCCAGCCACATCCGCAGCCGCGGCCGTCCTTCCGTCTCGACCAGTTCCTCGTAGGAGGGGCCGGTGGAGCCGCGGGACGGCTTGAGTCCCCACTGGCCCATGAAGGTGGCCCGCTCGTCGAGGAAGGCGGAGTAGTCGGCCAGGGGAATCCCCTTCACGACCCGGTCACCGAGGAACGGCGGGATGGGAACCGGGTTGTCGGTGGCCACATCCGAGCGCTGGGGCATCGCGGCCGGCTCGGTGACCGTGAGCCGGGCCCCGGTCTTGACCCGGCGCTCACGGATCGCCGGCAGCTGCGCGCCAGCCTCGCCCCGTTTCACCGCCATGAAGGCGTCCATGAGACGAAGCCCCTCGAACGCGTCCCTGGCGTAGCGGACCTGACCATCGAACAGGGCGGCGAGATCCTGTTCCACGTAGGCGCGGGTCAGGGCGGCGCCACCGAGCAGCACCGGCCAGCGGTCGGCCAGCCCGCGCGCGTTCAGTTCCGCGAGATTGTCCCGCATCACCACGGTGGACTTCACCAGCAGGCCCGACATGCCGATGACGTCCGCGTCGTGCTCCGTCGCGGCGTCCACGATGGCGGAGACAGGCTGCTTGATGCCGGTGTTGATGACCTCGTAGCCGTTGTTGGTCAGGATGATGTCGACAAGATTCTTGCCGATGTCGTGCACGTCTCCCCTGACGGTCGCCAGCACGATCCGGCCCTTGCCGCCATCCGCGGACCGCTCCATGTGCGGCTCCAGGTAGCCGACCGCGGTTTTCATTACTTCGGCGGACTGCAGGACGAACGGGAGCTGCATCTGGCCGGCGCCGAAAAGCTCGCCCACCGTCTTCATCCCGTCCAGCAGGACATCGTTGACGATCTCCAGGGCGGGCCGCTGGCTGAGCGCCTCGTCCAGATCTGCCTCAAGGCCGACCCGCTCGCCATCGATGATCCGCCGCTTCAGCCGCTCCCAGAGCGGCAGGCCCGCGAGTTCAGCAGCCCGGCTGGCCTTCACCGCGGCCGCGTCCACGCCGTCGAACAGCTCAAGCAGCCGCGACAGCGGGTCGTACCCTTCGCGCCTGCGGTCATAGATGAGGTCGAGCGCGGTCTGCAACTGGTCGTCGGGGATCCGGGCGATGGGCATGATCCTCGAAGCGTGCACGATCGCCGAGTCAAGGCCGGCCCGCACGCATTCATCAAGGAACACGGAGTTGAGCACCGAACGGGCGGCCGGATTCAGGCCGAACGAGACGTTGGATACCCCCAGCGTCGTCTGGACCTCCGGATAGCGCTGCTTGACCTGGCGGATCGCCTCGATGGTCTCGATGGCGTCCCGCCTCGTCTCCTCCTGGCCAGTTGCGATCGGGAAGGTCAGGCAGTCCACGATGATGTCGGACGTGCGCATGCCCCAGTTACGGGTGAGGTCCTCGATCAGCCGGGTGGCCACGGCGAGCTTCCATTCAGCGGTGCGCGCCTGGCCCTGCTCGTCGATGGTGAGCGCGATCACGGCCGCGCCGTGCTCGACGACCAGCGGCATGACCTTGGCCATCCGGGACGTTGGCCCGTCACCGTCCTCGTAGTTCACCGAGTTCACGACCGCCCGCCCGGCGAGCAGTTCCAGGCCGGCCTGGATCACCTCGGGCTCGGTCGAGTCGATCACGAGGGGCAGGGTGGCCGCGGTGGCCAGTCTCCTGGCCACCTCGGTCATATCGGCCGTGCCGCTGCGGCCCACGTAGTCCACACACAGGTCGAGAAGGTGCGCGCCATCGCGGGTCTGCGCACGCGCGATCTCCACGCAGTCGTCGTAGCGAGCAGCGATGAGCGCCTCACGGAACGCCTTCGATCCGTTCGCGTTGGTCCGCTCGCCGATGGCCAGGAACGAGGTGTCCTGGCGGAACGGCACGTGCTGGTAGAGGGAGGCCACACCGGGCTCGGGCCGCGGCCTGCGCTCGGCCAGCCGACTGCCGCGCACGCGTTCCACCACCGCCGCCAGGTGCTCGGGTGTGGTTCCGCAGCACCCCCCGGCCAGGGCCAGGCCGAACTCCGCAGTGAACATCTCGTGCGCGTCCGCGAGCTGATCCGGGGTCAGCGGGTAACGGGCGCCGTCGGAGGTGAGCATGGGCAGGCCGGCATTGGGCATGCAGGACAGCGGTATCCGGGAATGGCCTGCCAGGTACCGCAGATGCTCGCTCATCTCCCCGGGACCTGTCGCGCAATTCAGGCCGATCAGGGTTATACCGAGGGGCTCGAGTGCGGTGAGCGCTGCGCCGATCTCGCTGCCTAGCAGCATGGAGCCGGTAGTTTCGATGGTCACCTGGGCGATCAGCGGAATCTGGATTCCAGCTGCGGTGAAGGCCCGGCGGATGCCGATGATGGCGGCCTTGGCCTGGAGCAGGTCCTGGCAGGTCTCCACCACGATCGCGTCCACGCCCCCGCGAAGCAGGCCCGCCGCGTTGCGCTGATATGCGTCGCGAAGCTCGGCGAACGTCACGTGGCCGAGGGTGGGCAGCTTGGTACCCGGGCCCACGGAGCCCAGAACCCAGCGCGGGCGCCGGGGAGCGGACCAGCGGTCGGCCGCCGTCCTGGCGATCCTGGCGCCTGCCTCGGAAAGCTCGTCGATACGTTCCGCAATTCCGTATTCGCCCAGATTGCTCAGGTTTGCGCCAAACGTATTGGTGGTCACGCAGTCCACGCCGGCCTCGAGATAGGCCTCGTGCACGGAACTGACGATGTCCGGGCGGGTGACGTTGAGGATCTCGTTGCATCCCTCGTGACCGCCGAAATCGTCGAGAGTGGCGGCACTAGCCTGGAGCATGGTCCCCATGGCACCGTCCGCTACGACGACTCGCTCGCTGAGGGCTCTTCTCAATGAGCCAGTGCGGGGCGGGCGACCGGTTCTCGTCATGGGAGTTCTATTCTAAGGGCCGCTGGGGGGACGCCGCCGGCCGCCACGGGAGTGGCCGGCAGTGCGACGCAGTGATCATGGCCCACCACGTAACCTGGTGTCATCGGCGGGCCGGAGGCGGCCGGCAAGGAGGTGGTGGGAGATCGAGCTCAACGGCATTCGCAAGCTCACCTCGCCAGCTCTCGTCGCCGCCTTCGAGGGCTGGAACGACGCGGGTGAGGCCGCCAGCGGGGTGATCGACCACCTGGTTACCGCCTGGCAGGCGGCCCCGGTCGGCGCCATCGACCCGGAGGACTATTACGACTTCCAGGTGACCCGGCCGGTAATGGAGATGACCGAAGGGCGGGCCGAGCGGCTTGTCTGGCCGACCACGCGCCTCTCGCTGGCCAAACCGGACGGGCTGGGCCGCGATGTGGTGCTGGTGCACGGGATCGAGCCCAACATGCGCTGGCGGGCCTTCAGCGAAGAGCTGATCAGCTCCTTTACCGAGATGGGCATCGAGATGGTCGTGCTTCTCGGCGCGCTGCTGGCGGATTCCCCGCATACCCGCCCCGTCCCGGTGACGGCGGCCGCCTCTGATCCCGCGCTCGCTGCTGAACTGCACGCGGAGCCAGCGGACTACAAGGGGCCGACCGGGATCCTGGGGGTGCTGCAGCACGCGTGCGCGGATGCTGGAATCGCGGCGGTCTCGTTGTGGGCCTCTGTTCCGCACTATGTCGCGCAGCCGCCCAGCCCGAAGGCGACCCTGGCGCTAATCAGGGGCGTGGAGGACGTGCTGGACATTTCCGTGCCGCTGGCCGACCTGCCCCAGGAGGCCAGGGCATGGGAACGCGGCGTGGACGAGCTTGCCGAGCAGGACACCGAGGTCGCGGAGTACGTGCGCACGCTTGAGGAGGCCAAGGACGCGACCGACCTGCCGGAGGCGAGCGGTGACGCGATCGCCCGCGAGTTCGAGCGCTACCTGCGCCGCCGCGGTCACCCTGGCGAGTCCGGCAGCCGCTGACCCCTCTCTGTGCCCGGCCACGGGTCCAAGTTGCCCGGAACTGCCCAGGTCATCGCTGAACACTGCAGGTCAGTGGGCCGCCCGCGGAGACCAGGTCGATACGGAACGCTCGAATTCCCGGCGCGATGCTCGTGGGCGCAATGCTGATGTCCAGCCGCGAGCCCTTGGGTACGGCTGAGGGAAAGAGGGTGAAGGTGAGCTGTCCACCGGGATGCTGTTGGCCCGAGAATGCGAAAACACGCGCTGCGGGCTGCGGTTCGTCGGTTGAGACGCAGAGTTCACCGAAGTGGATGATCGCGGGCACGCCTACCGGCGATGCCGCGTGGCCGTCCCGGGCCTCTGGCTAGATCGGCGGCCAGGGGACGGCGGGCCAGTCCTCGGGCGGAAAGGGATGCACCCGGTGGTCCAGCAGTAGCTCAACGCGCTGGATGGTGGCGGTCACCTCGTCCGGAGTGAGCAATCCCGAGAGTTCGGCTGCGAGTTCCTCCTGAGCGAGTGCCTGCTGGAGCCTGGCCAGCGCCTCAATGGCCCGTTTGGGCAGGCTCCGGCCCCGCCATTGCCACAACACGGTGCGGAGTTTGTACTCCTCGCTGAAGCAGACGCCATGGTCGCAGCCGAACAGGCGGCCATCGCTGACCGGCAGCAGGTGGCCGATCTTGCGATCCGCGTTGTTAACCACCGCGTCGAACACGGCCATGTCACGAAGCGCACGATTATCGGCACTCCGGGCCAGGGCCACGAGGTCCACGCTGGTGTCGGCGTCGATCCACAGCTGGCACATGCCCGGCCCGAACGGGCCGTCGCGGAACACGGTCGGCGGGACGATGTTCCAGCCAGCAGCCCAGGACACCGCGTACGCGGCCACTTCGCGGCCAGCCAGCGAGCCGGAGGCGAAGTCCCACAGAGGGCGCTCGCCGGCCACCGGCTTGTAGACGCACGCGGCCTCCTGGCCGCCATGGCGCACGGTGCAGTACATCGTGGCGTTGGACGCGACGACCAGCCTGCCCTCCACCTCCAGATCGCCCAGCGTGAGCAACTCGAGTGCATCCGTGTTGTCGTCGGGCTGCGGTACCTGCCCTGCCGACCGGGCGGCCTGCGGCCCTTTCTGTGCCCTGAGCGATCTCAGCGGGCGCTGTGCGCGCTTGCCGGGGGATGCATCAGGCATTGCTGACTCGGTGACCGTTCTGCCGTGGGCAGATGTGCCCCTCCGCGTCGAGTGGCAGGCCGCAGAGCGGGCAGGGCGGCCGGCCCTGGCCGACGATCTGCAGCGCGCGCTGGGTGAAAGCCCGGGCGGTAGCCGTCGTGATCCTGACCCTGAGCACGCCAGGACCGTTCTCGGGAATCTCCTCCGCGAGCGGCTCGACAGGTGTCTCCGTCTCTTCCTGGGCCTCGATGACCACCCGCTCGTCCTCCCCGTCCCAGGCCAGCGCGATCGCCCCGACCCTGAAGTCCTCCATCAGCGGCAGGTCGAGCGGCCCGTCATCGGCAACCTCGCCTGGCGCGGCGGGTGGCGGCCCCGAGGAGACCTCACCGGTACGGCGCACCACCTCGTCGAGTAGCTCATCGAGACGTTCGGCGAGCAGGCTCACCTGGAACTTCTCCAGGGCGACGCTTGTCACCCGGCCGCTGGCGCTCGCCTGCAGGTAGAAGGTGCGTTCCCCAGGTTGCCCGACGGTGCCGGCGACGAATCGCTCCGGTGGGTCGTAGGAATAGACCGGCATGAACCCTATCCTCCCGCTCCGCCGCCGATGGCGGCGTCACCCTCGCCCCGGCGGGGCCGGGGCCCGGTGCCCGGGCCGGTGGCACGCGCAGGCCGCGCACCATTCCCCGAGGCCCCGCCGGGCTCCCCGTCATGCTGGCTCACCACGGCGGGTACCGGCCGGGCCAGCCCGGCCACTGTTCCACCAGTGTCGTTCATCCGCAGCAGGAACGGGCGTAGCGGCGTGTACCGGATCACGCTCAGCGAGCAGGGGTCGACCTGGATCCGCTGGCATAGATCCAGGTGCATGCCGAGGCTGTCCGCGATCACCGCCTTGATGACATCCCCGTGTGAGCAGATCAGGTACACGGCGTCGTTCCCGAGCGTGGCGTTCCACTTCCGCACCGCGGCCACCGCACGGTGCTGCATGTCCGGCATGGACTCCCCGTCCTCGCCGGGGAACCGCACCGCACTCGGGTGTGCCTGCACCACCCGCCACAGCGGCTCCTTGGCCAGCCGCCTGAGCGACTTGCCGGTCCAGTCCCCGTACTTGACCTCCGCTAGTTCCACATCCTCCGTGACGGCCACCTGGTGGCCGTCACGGGCGGCCGCGATCGCGTCCGCTGTCTCCCGGCACCGGTCAAGGGGGCTCGTGACGATGGCATCCAACGGCACGCCAGCAAGCCGCATGGCCAGGGCCGCCGCCTGCTCACGGCCGCGCTCATCGAGCGAGATCCCCGGCGTCCGGCCGGTGAGCACCGTCCCGGTCCCAGCGGTCAGCCCATGGCGGACCAGGAGAACCAACGTCACGCCTCGACTCTAAAGGGTGCGGCGTCATACTCGCCAAGTGCGTGGTGGCCTTGCACCAGGCTGCACTAGCAGGCCGTACGGGCCAGCCGCCGCCCCGCACGGCCCGGGGCCCCGCGGACGCGCCCCGTCGCCGGGCCTCCATGCCACTTAGCCGCCGGGCCTCCATGCCACTTAGCCGGTGGGGCTCCATGCCACCAACCGTTCCACCAGGGCGCTATCACCGGTTACCCGCGCGTCATCGAGCGTCTTCCGCCGGTACAGGACCAGCACGAGATCACTGGCCGGCGCGTACACCGCCGCCGACGGCTCCGGTCCCCCACCGGGTGCCACCCCGGTAGGCGCGCCAGCACTCCCGGACACGAGTCCGGCGCCAGTCTCGCCGAGGCTCACCAGCCAACGGTCGCCTTCGTCGCTGTGCAGGGCGATCCGGGCTGGAGAATGCGGCCACGGCCCGGCCGCGCCGAGCCATACCGTCACGAACTCGGCGACGCCGTCCCGGGCGACAATCGTGGGGAGCGGCTCGGCCCGGCCAGCCGATTCCTGAGCGTCGCGGGCGTGCACGGCGGCCTCCTGGACCTGGTGCCTGGCCACCGCCCCGGCAGTCATCGGGGCGGCCGAACGACCCCACCAGGTCCAGCACCCGCGGTCCGGCCCGGCTGCATCCAGCGCCACCAGCAGGGCCGCAGTCGAATCGACCGACCAGGCCAACATGTCCACTCCGGGCGCGCGGTCGCCGGGCGCGCCATCGTCCGGGGGCCCGGCGGCCGGGCCGGCCGCTACCGCGGCAGCCCAGAAGCGCTGCACCCCGGCTAGGTGGCCCACGAGATCCTCGAGCGACCAATCCGGGCAGCAGGGCACCTGCCTATCCAGCGCCGCGGCCGCGGCCGCCTCGCGCAGTGCCGCGGAGCGGTCTTCGACGAGGGCCAGCAGATCCGCGAAGGGGGGCGTCGTCACCTCATTGTCCTATCACCAGCCCCGGACAGTTTCGGCGCCGCTCAGTCTGGCGCCGCTCAGTCTGGCGCCGCTCAGTCTCGCAGGCGCGGCTGCCCGCCGGATTCACCAGCCGTTGGTAGGGGCCGGGATGGTGCCCGGGGCCGCTAGAACGAAGGTCAACGCCCCGAAGCTGACCCGGTCCCCGGGGCGGACCGGGACTGGTTCGGTGACCCGCCAGCCGTTCAGCCGGGTGCCGTTGGTCGAGCCCAGGTCGTCGAGCAGCCAGCCGCTGGCGCACCGTTTGAGCCCGGCGTGCCAGCGGGACACGGACAGGTTGGGGAGCACCAGATCGCAGGCTGCGTCGCGGCCGATGGTGAACCGGCGCCGGTCACTTGACGGGAACATGAGCACGGGCGGGGAGGCGGCCGGACCGGCACGGGGCATCCCGCTGGTCACCGCTTCCCAGCCGCGGCGGCCATAGGCCCGCAGCGTGCCGCCCAGCCGACGTGGCGAGGGCAGGTCGGCGAGAAGCTGCGCGAGATCACGGCGGTCGCGGGCCTTCAGCGCCGCCTCGACCCGGTGAACGAACGTGTCATGGCTGAGCCGCCCCTCGGCGAAACGCTCTCCCAGCTCGCCGATCGCCTGGTCCCGTTCGGCGTCCGAGACGCGCAGGCCGTCCTTGTCAGGCTCCTGCCGTGCGGGGGCGTAGGGGCCCTCCGTGGGCGCGGCACCGCCCGGGTTCCCTGCCATGATCTCGATTATCGGCGCGGACCGGAGATGGCACAAGGCGCGTCAACTCCGTTGCTACAAGCGGCACGCAATCCTGGCCTCTAGGCTGGCTTGCGATGTCCACCGCAATGGAGCAAGAGAGCACCGGGGCGAATGGCGTGCCCCCGGACGTGTTTGCTGAATTCTGCGCCGCCGGTCTCTGGCCGGGGCTCGGCACTAGCCTGGCCGCGCGGCTGGCGGCCGCCGGCATCACCGCGCCCGGCCTGGTCACCGCCGCCCGCCTGGAGTTGGTCGAAGGGGTCGGCCGTAAACGCGCGCTGCGTCTCGCCTCGGCCTTCGAGGACGCCCGCCCCAGTTACGAGGTGGCAGAACTCCTCGTGGCCTGCCGGGTGCCCGCCCGTTACGCGGGACCTGCCGTCGCGCGCCTCGGCGCCTCGGCCGCTCGCCAGCTACGGGAAGACCCGTGGCGGCTGCTGTCAGTGCCGCAGCTAAAGCCCGATCAGGCCGACTGGTTCGCGCGGCAGATGCTTGGCGATTCCGCCGATCCCCAGGATCCGCGGCGCGGCCGGGCCTTGGTGACGCACCTGCTGGCGCGCGGGGCCAGGGATGGGCACACGGCGATGCCAGCCGAGGCGGTGGCCCGGGCGCTCGGCAGGTTCCGGATCAGCGACCCGGCAGCCGCCATCGAGGCCGCCATCGACGAGGGGACCGTGCTGCCGTTCAGCCAGGACACCGACACAGATGAGGACCCCGGCGCCGACCATGAGCCGGCGGACCAGGCCGACGGCGCGGACGGCGCGGCGGCCGGCACGGGCTCGCCTGACGGCGCGAGCGTGCTGCTGGCACTCGCCCGATATGCCATGGCGGAGGAGGCGGTCGCCGAGGGCCTGCAACGGCTCGCGGCCCTGGCGGAACCGCTCCCGGACGACCAAGCCGAAGCACCCGCCGAGCAGGAACCGGCAGATCAGGACCAGCCCGATCAGGACCACTTCGACCAGACTCAGCTCGACGAGACCCAGCTCCAGGCGGTCCGCGCAGTAGCCGAGCACGGCGTGTGCGTTCTCAGCGGCGGACCCGGGACCGGCAAGAGCCGTACCGTGGCGGCCGTCGTGTCGCTCGCCGCGGGGCGCGGGCTGCGGGTAGCGCTCGCCGCGCCGACCGGGCGTGCGGCGAAGCGCCTTGAGGAGCTGGCCGGCGCACCAGCGACCACGCTGCACCGGCTGCTCGGCGCCCAGGGCCGGTCCCGCGCGGCCCGGGGCGGCTCAGCCGGGGCCGGCACCGGCCCGGCAGGCAAAGGCCCGATCAGCGTCGGCAGTATCGGAGCGGGTACAGCCAGTCAACACGGCACGGCCAGTCAACACGGCACGGCCGGTCAGGGCAGCGCGCCCAGCCAGGACAGCGCGCCCAACCAGGACAGCGCGGCCGCCAGCCAGGGCAGCGCGACCAGCCAGGGCAGCATGGACGGTTTCGGCGGTGCGCCGGCTACCGGCGACGCAGCCTGGATCTTCACCCGCAACGAGGAGTGGCCACTCGACGCGGACCTCGTCGTGGTGGACGAGGTGTCCATGCTCGACGCCGAACTGGCGGCTGCGCTTGTCGAAGCGTGCGCGGACGGCACCAGGCTGCTGCTGGTCGGTGACCCGGCCCAGCTGCCCTCGATCGGCCCCGGGCGGGTGCTGGCCGACATCATCGACTCGGGCGCCGTCCCGGTCACCGAGCTCACCAAGCTTTACCGGCAGCGCGACGGCGGGGTCATCGCGCGCCTCGCCACTGCCGTGCGTGGCGGCACGTTGCCGACCGTGGACTCGCCAGAACGCGAGGTGGTCGTGGTGCCGGTACGCGGCAGCGCCGATGCCGCCCGTCGGGTGGTGCAGCTTGTCACCGACTCGATCCCGCGAGCGCTGGGCATCCCGGCGGCGGACATTCAGGTGATAACGCCGGTCCACAAGGGCGCGGCCGGGACGATAGAGCTGAACCGCGCGCTCAAGCAGCGGCTGAATCCCGGGCCTGGCGCGCGGTCCGGGTTCGACCCGGGCGACCGGGTGGTGTCTATTGCCAACCACGCCGACGAGGGGTTCACCAACGGCGAGGTGGGCACCGTGGTGGGCCCAGGAGACGACGGCCTGCTCGTGGCTTTCCCGGCAGGGCCGGTGTCTGTGCCGGACAAGATCCTCGGCGACCTGCGGCACGGCTGGGCGCTGACCGTACACCGGGCGCAGGGCTCAGAATGGCCGGCGGTGGTGGCCGTGTTCCCAGCGGAGGCGACCGGGATGCTGTCCAGGCCGCTCGTCTACACCGCACTGACCCGCGCCCAGCGGCACCTGTCGGTTGTGCACGGAGCAGGGCCGGCACTGGCCCGTGCGGTCGCGACGATCGGCGAGCGGCCCCGTGTCACCAGGCTCGGCGGCCTGCTGGATGACTCCGACTGACCGGAGGGCGGTTCAGGCGGTGCGCTGGCAGCCGCCGCTGGAAGCTGCGCACTTCACGCACTTCACACACGGTGAGCCCTTCACGCACGGCGCGGATGCTGACACCGAGGTCGGGCAGGGCCGGGTCGCTGCGGAGGCCGCGCTACTGGCCGACGCGGGCGGCTGGATCATCAGGACGACCAGGACGATGAGGGCACCAAGGCCGGCGATGATCCATGCCCGCATGACAACCGTTGTGCTAATGGTTCGAGTGGTCTGGGTGGAGATCATGTTCGCCTGCCTTCGTTTACGTTCGGTGTCTATGTCCTCACTCTCCGATATTTAAGGTGGGCATCCCAGAGGCGAAATCCCCATGCTGGACAGGCCTTGTCCCCGTCTATCCGGCCCGGGCCAGGCGGCCCGGGCCGAACGGACTGGTCGCCGTACATGCTGGTGTGCTCTTGCTATCAGGACTGGAGGCGGCTCAGATAAGCGCGCTCACCTGAAGATGACGGTGCGGCGGCCGTGCAGCAGGATGCGGTGCTCGGCGTGCCATCGGACCGCGCGGGCGAGGGCGATGCGCTCCGCATCGCGCCCGATCGCCGCCAGTTCCGCCGGCGAGGAACGGTGGTCGACCCTGGCCACCTCTTGCTCGATGATCGGGCCTTCGTCCAGCTCAGCCGTGACATAGTGCGCCGTCGCGCCGATCACCTTCACCCCGTGCTCGTGCGCCTGGTGGTGCGGCCGCGCGCCACGGAAGCTGGGCAAGAACGAGTGGTGAATATTGATGACCCGCCCGGCCAGCTTGGCGCAGATGGCGGGCGAGAGGATCCGCATGTACCTGGCCAGCACCACGAAATCGATCCGGTGGGAGTCGATGAGGTCGAGCAGTCGTCCCTCCGCCTGCTCCCTGGACAGGGCGTCTGACCCGGCAGGCACATGCTCGAATGGCACCCCATGCGCGGCCGCCAGCGGGCCCAGGTCGGGGTGGTTACCGACCACCAGCGGGATGTCGATGCCCAGTGATTCTGCGCCGCGCCGGTAGAGCAGGTCGTTGAGGCAGTGCCCCTCCCTGGACACCATGATCAGCA
>OCZU010000926.1_pt1 | contig 19763 bp, 7 predicted proteins | sample 1539001 | NCBI WGS metagenome assembly OCZU01 (sample SAMEA3539306, study PRJEB22396) | soil metagenome | biome: tundra; feature: field; material: soil | place: USA | collected 2010-05 | depth 0.15 m | reverse complement strand
AGATTACAAGGTGACTGGAGTTCAGACGTGTGCTCTTCCGATCTCACACGCCCATGGCCAGCGCCGACGGCGCGATGAGCGTCTGATCGGTGCTGTTGGTGCGGATGACAAATTTCGCGTGACCGGTGCCGTCGTCCGGCGTGAAGAACATGCACCGGTTCGTCCCCGAACCGAAATACCAGACCGGCTGGTTGAATGCGCCGCCCCCCCATTTCACCCACGCGGTCACGGAAATTTCCGGCAAATCGGACAGGGATTGGTCGAGAATCACATATTGATTCACGCCGTTGAAATCCTGAAAACCCGGCCGCGTTCCATCCGTGCTGGTCCAGGTCGGGTTTCCTTGAAGATAACCGTCGGTGACGCCATAAAAATCCTTGGCCAGCGAATTGTCCGCGGCGGTGAACTCAAAATCGGCGTACAATCGTCGCGGCGCGGTGCGGTTGGTGATCCAGTTCAACGGGCCGGGATTGTATTCTTCAAAGCCGAATTGAAAACCGTTGCTTACGGATTGCGCCGTCGAAAAATCCCCGTCCAGCACGGCGTCATTCCATGCCTGCGGGCCGGTGGCGACGGTGTTGTCGTGCCAGGTGGAGGCGCTTCCCTTGACCGTCGCCCAATCAGTGATGATGGAACCGGCGGTGATTTCACCGTGCTGCAACACGCGCGCATGGCCGCTCACCACTGAATTATCAATCACCATCGCGTAGTCACGCACCTTGGCGCCATCCTTGACAACCGCTGCATCCCGCACCAACGCGTGTCCGCTGACGATGGCGTTGTTGGTCACAATCGCGCTGCCTTCCACGATGGCGTAATCTTCGATGCGCGCGTTACCGCGAACCTTGGCCGTTCCCAGCACGCGAGCATTCGGCCCGACATAAGCCGTGGCATCCACTGTCGTCGTGGTCGCCCGCCAGCCGCCGCCGTTGGCGACTTGCACCAAACCGGCGGTGCTGCCATTCGCACTTTCATAAGGCATGGCTCCGGTGATTTGTATTTCGTAAGGAAACCGGGCTTTGGCCGGCGAGGATTGGTAAGGTTGCGCCGAGTCATCGATGGACTCGGCGAGAAATTGGCTGGGTGTTCCGGCGACGGACAAATAAAGCAGATTTTCATTCGCGGCGAGCGTCAGGGAATTGGTGCCCGCATCCCACAAACTGCTGTAACGCACCGTGCCGTTGTCCGAAACGACCACAAAACTCGCGCGCCAGTCGGCATGGCGCACTCCCTTTGTGTAGGGCAGGCCGTGAAAATTCACACTGACGACGCGCCCCGCCCCGCTGCCTTGCGGGATCAAACGAACGATTTTGTAACCGGTTTGTTGCGGCGCAAATTCAAGGGGCGTCTGCCACCAGCTTGGATCATCCGGACGTTGCCGCAGTTCGGCATAAGTCCAGCGTTGCGCCAGTTCCATGTCGCCAAGATTGTAGGCGTTGGTCATGGCCGCGCGGTGCGAGTAATCCCACATCACATTGCGCCGCGCCATGTAACCGATGATGTCCTGCACGGAATTGCCCGGAGCCAGTCGCGCCAACGTGTCCCAAAGATATTCGCCCGACTTGGCATATTGCCAGATCTTGGTGCTGAAAAACGAACCATAACTGGAGCCGAGACCGGGCAGGTTGTCCGGATTCTCGTCCAAATAAAGCCAGAACGGCCAGCAAAGATAATAGTTCCGCCCGTGCCCGATCCAGAAATGCGAGGTGTCGGCATAATATGGATCCAGCCCGCTTTGATTGGTTTCCCAGGGATAGTGGTAAAGCCATTGCTCGCGGCCATAGTTGGCATGGTTTTCCCAGAACTGTCCGTCCACGACCTGAGCACCATTGGTGTTGGCTGATTCCTGGCAGGCGTGGGTGAACTCATGCGGCGGCACCCACGTCGGCGGATCCGTCCTCAAACCGTCCGGCGTGATGTTCACCCAGGGAATGTTATTGCCGTCACCCCCGGTGAAATAACCGCCATACCATGTCGTGACATTGATCTTTCGTTTCTGGCCGTTGTAAGGCAGCTTTGAACCTATGGGATGGCTCGGCTCGGGAAGGCCCATCCGCCAGACATGATTTTTCCAGACCTCCTCAAAATTACGCAAAGTCGTGTGCGGCATGTCCACCGTCCAAAAACTGTTCGACGTGATGCTGATGTCCCAACAAAACCGGAAATGCTTTGAAGACAGGTCAATGACCGGAAAGCCGTTCGGACTGTTCACTCCCGGCGCTGGAATCGTGACGGCCACATAGGAGGGGGTGTAGGTGTCGCCGTTCAGATCGCCCGCGCGGACATAATCCAGGGCAAACGCCTGCCCCGTCGTCGCCGCGTTGCCGAGCGGGTCTATGCGGACATCCGACAAATTTCCCCGCCAATATGGATGCGGCCCGAAGAAAATCCGATACACGTGAAACGCTCCGTCGGTCGGAACATTCGTGATGGTGACAGCGCGATTGGTATTGAAACCCGTCGTGGCATTCGCGGTGTAAAAATAATTGTTGGTCGCTCCAAAATATACTTGAATGCCGCCGCTGAACCCCGTCGGCACCTGCAACCGCACATCCAGGTAATCGTTGAACGCCAGGTCCAGGTCCGGCCCGTTGGTGCCTAGGCCGGTCAGCGTGACTTGCGGGTCGCTGCCGCTGGCCGTGCCGCTCAAACTGCCTCCGGCCACCGTCGCCCCGCTGACTTGCGCCGTCGTCCAGGCATCAAAACTTCCGTCCGTGTTCCATTCACCCAGCCCCGTGTAATTCGTCAACGCCACCGTTGGATCCACGGTAACGGTCACGCCCGTCGTATCAGCGGGCGGAACCGTATTGGTGGGCGCGGCCAGGGCATTGGTCGTCAGCACCACATCGTCAATGTAAAACGTGGCCGTGCCATTCACCCCCGAGAAGGTGGCCTTCATCTCCGGCGTCGCGCTCGCGTTAAACAAATAAGTTCCGGTCGTGAATGACCCTTCCACCTGTTTCCAGTTGCCGGCAGACAAGGATGACGCCGCAATGCTTCCGCTGGCCCCGGTCTTATCTTCATTGAACGAATCCGAAGGGAAAAAAGCCCAGTTGAAGCTGCCACCGTTCGCGCTGGGAGCATAAACCCAGAAGCTGTAGTTCCACATGGTGTTCTGGACCAGGCTGCCGGGCACCAATGTCCCCGTATTCTGGTAAACGATGAAGTTGCCCTGCGATCCAGACGGATTTACATTCAACTCCAGCGCATTCGCGCCCCCATGGACGATGCTTGATTGAACGACACAGTTGCCCGCTGTAGCATTGAAATTACCCCACTGGTTGACTCCGCCATTGTCCGCAATTGCCCCTGGCGAAAAGCCTTCAAACCCCGGATAAACCAGCACGTTGGTCTGCGCCAGCAGAGATAACGTCATTGTTGAGAATAATATCCCAATTAACAAAAAAGTTTTCATGCATTTAAATATCTTGTCAGCGTCATCAGTCGAAATCTTTATTTATAAATAAAAAGTGTTCGCACGCTATGCCGTAATACACAAATGTCCATTGACATTATCCGATTCAACATTTGAGAAGGAGTTGTGAACATTTTCATGTGTCTGACGTTACTGGCGAAACATAAATCTGGATCGGTATAAGTGTAAAATGCTTTGCTATTGATCTCTAAACCATACAGCACTGCTTCCGCCGCGATTGAGGCGTGCATAATTTGGTATCGCCATCAACCCGGTGCCATTCGTCCATTTGCCGGTGATTTTCATGAAGCCGCCCAAAATATTTGAGGATTGGACGGACAGGGCGGCGCTCGGACTGAAAATAAGACCGGTGTTCTGGTCCACACTCTCAATATTGTAAATGAGCGGGCCATATTGCAACGAAACCAGCCCGACATCATCAGCCACCTGACTGCTGGCTTTGACTCTCTGGACTGCCATCGGCAACACGAGGTCAATCGTATCTCCTGGGGCCCAGGTCCGTGTAATCGCCGCATAGCCATTGGTAATAACGGGGCTGATGGGCACGCCGTTCAATTCGATGGAAGTGAAACCACTGACGGCCGGCGTTGGTGTATAAAGCTGACTCCAAGTCCGGTTCGGCGCCCGGATTTTCAAGTTAAAATTGGCGCTCGTTGCAGGATTGACGGCAATGGAAACCCGATTGGTCCACGGATAATCCGTGGTTTGGACCAACTGCACGATGGTGCCGGAGATGCCAGGAATGGTGGCCGTGCTCCCAATGAACAGGTTGACGCAGATCTCATTTGAACTTCTGGCATACATCCAGGTGGGCAGTTGGAACAAGGTCCGGGCAGCATTGCCGTAACAACAAGGCACGCCCGTCCACGAGGCGCGGGCCCCGTCTATGAGTGGATTAGGATAGCAGATATCGCTGGCCGTATCATCGAGAGAACCCAGAATCTCATTGTAGAGAACATTCTCCATCAAGTCTGCGTATTTGGCATCCTGGTAGGCGAGGTTCATATTGTGGAAGAAGAACAACGTGCCGCAACCGGCGCAGGTTTCGCAGTAGGAATTATTGGGCAACGAGTAGTTGTCGCCGAAACCTTCCGAGGTTTCCCCGCTGCCCGCTCCGCCGGTCACATAGTATTTTTTGTTGACCAGGTTGTCCCAAAGAGACAGGGCGGCACTCTGGTAGTCCGTGTCGCCAGTTTCCATGGCGACACCCGCCATGCCGGAATACAGATAGACCGCACGCACGGCGTGGCCCACAACTTCGTATTGCTGGACCGTCGGCAGATAACTTTGGTCGTATGTGCTGTCATCACCCAACGCGGCATCGGCAGCCGGAGTCCCTCGCGTATCCATCAAGTATTTGGCAAGAGCGATGTATTTCTGGCCATTTGTCGGCCCTTCAAACTCATTCATAAACTGCCCCAGATGTATCAATGCCTGTTCCATGTTCTCATGGCCGTCGAACCACGGCCTTTGAGGTGTGTAAATGTTGGTATACCAGCAATCCGCCAGCTTCTTGGCGGCGTTATAGAGTGTGGGATCAGTCCGTCCGGACATCAGGTAATGGGCCACGGCTGCATCAATGAAATACCCGCCCACATAGCCTTCATGCAGCGAGTTGTTGGACCAACGGGCAAGACCCCGCAATGTGGTGTAGGTATGGAGATAGCCGTCAGATTCCTGCGCGCCGAGGATGATGGGTATCCAGTAATTTAAGTTGGTCCTGAACGCGACTTGTGCGCTAAGAATGGCCGGATTTCCATGCGCATCATACATCAGCGCGTAGCACATCGCTTCGACCGCGTTCAAAGTGTAGGCGTCAGCCCAAGGATCGCTATTGGGAATAGTGTAACTTTTTCCAGCCAACTTGTTACTGGCCTGGATAAAATCATTGATCCCACCTTCCGCCAGGTTGGTATTATTCAATTCAGCGTATAAATGCGGAATCCAGTTGGTTAGTGTTCGGTCCAGGCGGTATCTCCAAAGCGGGCTGGCAATGGCGTATGGCGCCACATAGACCGGCAGCAGATGGGTTGCCGGAGGGGCCGGCGCTACCGCTACGCTGACTGTGCTGGTGGCACTGTCTTGTCCGTCATCGGCTGCTAACTGGAGCACAAACGCGCCGGGCGCCATGAAACTGGCCGTCGTTTTTAAGACGTTCGCGTTACTGAAAGTCACCGTGCCCGGACCGGACAACTTACTCCATTTGACCGTTGGAGTGAGAAGGATGACCCCGCCGCTTTGAACGCTACCGCTCAAGTAGGTATTACCGCCAACAATGACATTGCGATCAATCCCAGCGTTCACAACCGGTGGAAAATTCGTGGGCGAGCCACCGGCGTCATAGACGCGCCATTCCAGAATGCCGGTGGAGTGACCGGCGGTGTCCGATTGAAACAAGAGTCTGAGCCGTGTGGTCGTTACCGGGTCAAAAATCGTGGTGTTGAATTGATTTAATGCCACGCCCAAGCCCGACGGATTGCTGACCGGCACAAAGCTGTTCCCATCCCAATACTGCAAGCTACAGGCCACCGGCGCGTAAATCCCCTGGTTATCCAGCCACCAATACACGTCAATCACGCTGGTGTTGATTGGCAGCGGCCAATCATACTCCACCCATTGTGTGCCGGTTTGCGGCCAGTTGCCGTAAGCCCCATGACTGTGATCCGCCGAGTTAGTTGGAATATAACCGTCGGCAATCGCGGACAGGGTTTCCCAGGGCGAAACATAGGCAGTCATAGCGATCGCAGCCGAAGCAAGGTTCCGGCCCACCGGGAGAGAATCTAATTGCTGAACCCGATAAAAGAATTGCGGTGCCACACAATTTGAACATACGAAGGTCACCGTCGAATTGGTGGCCAACTGCGCAGCCGGCTCGACCGCCTGCCAGTCGGTCAAAGCCGGCGAGCCGGTCGATTGCACCTGATACCACTTGCCCGGCATGGTATTGGTGCAAGTAATAATTACATCTGTGCCTTGTATCTTCGCCTGCGCCAAAAGCGGCGGTGTCACCGGCATTGGAAGTAAGAAACTCCCGGTCGCGGGATTGTGAGTGTATGCGCGGAAGCCACCAGCACCTGCATAAGCGAACACAGCAATGTTGTAGTTCACTCCAACCTGTAGATTGCTTACGGTCACATTGCTGTCTGAACTGGAATAGACCACATAGTAATTTGTCGTTGGCAGCGTATCGCCGAGTCCGTAAGCGGTGTTGCCACTATAAGCGAACCCATCGGACGGCGCTTCCTTCACCACCGGACTGCCAGTCCACACCGCCACCAAACTCCCCGCGCTGCCGCTGCCTGGCGTCCAAGATAGAACGGCTTTGTTGCTCGCATTGGTTGTCAAAAACAGACCGGTCACCGGCGCAGGAGAGGCGGGAAGCGAACCCAGGTTTGATACCGTCAAGCTGAACTTTTCGTATTGCGCTGTCCGTGTGGCGCCGTCGCCGTAATCGGAATGTTCAATGCCCACCTGTAGCGACAACCCGCTGAAATCGGCCCGCGTTACCGAACCCACCTGCTGCCAGGGATTGGCTTCCAAAGCTTTCTCATACAGATTGAAAGTGTTGCCTGCTCGCTGCACTCTCAACCAGTAGTTGGTATTGGGAGTGATGCCCAAAGGCGTGTCGGTTTTGACGCCATTGACATTGTTCTTGAGCATATTGACATAGTTAAGCCAGTCAAAGCGCGCCCATAAAAACGAGTTTTCCCGGCCTCCCGGCGATGGCGCTCCGCCCGCGCCAAAGGCACGAACCATCAGTCCCGGCAGATTGTAGGCGCCAGTGTCGGTTGGGCTGATGATATGCACGCTCATATCAAAATCTCCGGTGATTACTTTGAACAAGAAGACCCCGTCGTCGGCAGCATTCTCCCAATCCGTCTGCAGGCTTGCGATGGTCAGCACATTGTTGCCATTGATGTCCGCGTCAGCCAGAGACACGGTGCCAGCCGCCGTCCCAACGTCCGTAAAATTTGCGATCTCGCCCGCACCCAAATAAATGCCATCCCAAATCGTGCCTGCTACGCCGTTGGTCAAATAATTTATGGGTGTGGTGAAATTGTCTGTGAAAGTCACTTGCGCGTGAACACGGAAAATCGCGACAACAAACAGGAACCCAGGAACAAGTAATTTACGGCCCGGCATGGCTGAATGAGCAAGAAAAAACATTTATCTCGATAGGGTGAAAGTCTGCGGCGAAACGCTGGCATCCATCGGCACGCTTATGGTGGCTTCTTCCCCGGCCTGCAGACTCACAGTAGTGATGACGCCATGCGCACCGCTGACGGTATAAATGGCCGCAGTTGAAGCCGTAAAATATAACTTCGCGGAATGAGCCGCCGGATTGTCGCTTTCGATTTGGAAACTGACCTGCGATAAATCCGGTTGCAACACGATGGACTGCGACGCTGCGAAACGGTCATTGCCCAACACCAAATGCAGATTGCCGGCGTTGAACATGGCGTGGAAACGCCGCCGCACGCCGTCCAGCGGTGTGATTTCAATCCCATCGGATGTATTGGTCCAAGTGCCGCCGTAACCGAAGCGGCCAAAAATCGGATCGTCCGCCAGAATCGTCGCGCCGGAGCGGATGGCGCCGCAGAAGCCAAGGTTTTCCTCGGCGGAATAATACCAGGGGCCGCGGTATTGTGGTTGCCCACCCAGCCAGGTATAAATGTAGGGCGAAGGCTCAAACCCACCGCCGCAACCGCCGTCGTTGGCCGCGCCCGGATACCAGAAACCGTAGTTGGAAGCCGGCGTGCCGGTGTTCATCGTGGACCAGCCGCAAAGATACGATGCGTAACCGAGCCGCAGATAGTCGGCGGAATTAGTGGCATAATTCAACGCGTAATCAAGCAGACCCCAGCCGCCCATTTGGGCCATGTAAGTCACCACAAAATCGTCACCCATGTCGCCGCGATAATCGCTGCCGTAATAATAGTAGGCCGTCTCCAGCCAGCCGCGGTCAAAGACATTGGCCGTGATTTGATTCATCATGAACTGTTGCAAGTCATTGAGGAAGAGTGTCAGGTTGGTTGAGCCCATTGCCGGATCGCTTCCCGCGTGCTGTACGGCATATTTGGCGTAGGCTTCCTGCGACTCGAAACCCGTCGCATCAAACGAATACTCCGAAGCGAACAAATTGGCGTTGCCGCCGATATAGTAATTCACTTTCGCCTCCCAATTCGCACGCAGGCTCGCCGCCTGGCTGGTCATGCCTTCGGCCTGCAAATCATTGATGAGATCGGGAATGACCACTTCATTCATCAAACCGACCTGCGTCGCCTGGTTTCCGCCGTAACTCCACAGTGCCATTGCCGTTCCCCAAGCCCGTTGCAGATAGGTGTCCGCGCTCAAGGCCGTCGTGATTTCAGGATGATATTTCGCCACCTGATACATGCCGTAATACATCGCGATGATATGCGGATAATCATAGCCCCTCCCAATGCTCAGGTTGTTTTCCGTGCGCAGCGTGTACCAGTCGGGAACTCCGTAAATGCCGTAAGAGTAGGTTTCATTTGTGGCGCGCTGCAAGCCGCCCCAGACAAAATTCATAATATAATAATCCAGCGCCGAGACTTCGCTTTGCACAGGATATAACGCTTCCTTCGCCGCCAGATAAGCGGGCCGCGATTCGCCGGCGTCATCACTTGCTATCTCATAGACTTGAAAGCTGTTTCCCAACGTGTCGTGATTGTCGGGTGTGATCAATTGCCCGTCATTCATGTTAAAGTCACAAAAGAGTCCGCTATACCATAGATTAGTGATGATCTGGTGGCTGACCAGGTACGTCGCTCGCTTTTTGATCAGCGTTTCGAGCGGTTCGGTGACAAAAAATTCCAGGTACATGGTATGGTTGTTGCCATAATTGACCGTCAGTTTGTTTTCGCCCAGTTTTGAAAATTGAACCTGATACAGTTGATAGGTATTCGTGCTGACATTCGTGCTGCCCAGAAATTGGACCTGCGTTTGCGCCGGGAACTCGGCGGTGACGCTGGAAACAGTCTGCGTCGTATCCAGCGCAACTTTGGCAAACAGGTTTGTCGGAACCGTCATGCCGGGAACGATGTGGACATCCACTTTTCCATTGTTGACGAGCGCCTGCCGGATGGCGTTGTAATCATTCGCCCATTGAAATTTGAAGCCATAGTTTTGTGAACTGCCTGCGGCCAGCGTCAGACTGGTGTTAGGCTGTCGCCAGCGGTCGCCCTGAGTGGTGACGGTGGGAAATTGGGCCGCCGCGTTGCTGGCTGCCACGGCGGAATGGATATAGACCTCGTATCCGTTCAGCACATCCCAGTATTCAAGCTTGGTGTTGTCATCGGGCGTCATCAACAGATACGGCCCAACGCTGTCCGGACGCATCCAGAAAATAAACGAGTCGGAACCTGAAATGAAACTGTGTTTCATTGTGCTGGCGGTGATGCTGGAAAAGGTCGTGTTCATCGGCAATGGCAATGCTAGATCCCCTATCACAACCGGCTGGCCGGCGAGATTGGTCAGATTCAACGACCATAGGAAGTCATCCTGCTGGAAAGTGAACACCGATTCCAGCACAAATGAACCCGTCAAGGCGTTGGTGATCACATAATGGGTGGTGTATTGTGTGCCGTCCGGGCTGGTGAAATTCGTCACGGAAGCAATTCCGTTGAGCGCCGCAGTCTGGACCGAATTCCATGTCGCTCCGCCAGAAGGTTTATAATTCAGGATCAGGTTCCCGAATTTCCCGCCGCTGATGTATTCGGTGGGGAAGGCGTCGTCGGTGCGCTGCAGGCTGGTGATGCCGCCGCCGCTGGTTTTGACCGCAAACGTTGGATCCAACTGCTGCAAACGATAGAATCGCTCTGGAGCCGACGCGCCATCGGCATCAACAATCGTCATAATGGGAACTGTGGCCAGGATCGGTCCCGGAACAACATTCTGCCAATTTGGCGGGTTTAGCGAATCCGAGGATTGCAGCCAATACCATTTGCCCGGATTGGCACTGAACATCACCGTGACGCCCCCGACATCAGCATTCAACTGCGCCCAAATCTGGTTCGGTGGAACGGCAACACTGCCGGCGGCGGGAGCATGATTGTAAGCAGTCGAACTTCCCGAACCCGCGTAACTGAAAACGGCCACGTTATAGGTTGTGTTCAGCGCAAGATTATTGACGGTCACATTTGTGCCCGAACCCGAATAGACCACATAATAACCGGCGGCCGGCAAATTGCTTCCCATTCCATAACTGGCGTTGCCGGTATAAGTGAAGCCATTTGCCGGCATTTCTTTAACCGCATCATTCGTGCTGGGCCAGACCACCACCAAACTGCCGGCGCTGCCGCTGCCCGAATGCCACGAGACATCCAGGCCATTCTCGCTGTTGGTTGTCAGCGTCAACGTGGATGGCGGCAGCGGCGCGGAAACCGTACTGGAATTGGAAACGTTCAAACTGAAATCGGTGAATTGAACCCCAAGCTGGCCATTAAACGTCGCGTGGATGATGCCTACTTGCAGCGGCTGCCCGGCCAGATCGGCGCGCACCAGCTTTTTTCCGTTGACCGGGGCAGGAAAACTCATTGGCAGCCAGGCTGCCGCCTTGGTGGCCTTTTCGTAAAAAAGAAAATTCGTGCCGTTCACCCGGTCCATCCGCAGCCAGTAATTGGAGTTGGGATAATTGCCGGGATTGATTTGCGCCACGCCTCCTCCGACTTCGTTGCGGAGATAATTGGCGAAACCAAATTGATCAAACCGGGTCCACGACACATAATTTTCCGAGCCTTTGAAGGGATCGCCGCCCGCCGAAAACGCCCGCGCCTGCAATCCGGCCGTGTTGTATCCGGAGGCATCATACGGACTGACGACGTGGACGGCGGCGGAAAAATCTCCCGGCACCACTTTGAAAAGATAGAAACCATCGTCATCGGCACCTTCCCACGCCGTGCCGGTTGTCGAGAGGGTGAGCGTGCTGGCGGTGGTGAGGTTCGCATCACATTGCAGTGTTGCCCCCGGTCCGCCGCCGCCAAGGCCGGTGTTGTCGAACTCGCCCGCGCCAAAATAAACGCCGTCCCAGATCGTCCCGGCCACGCCGTTGGTAAGATAATTGAGGCTGGTGTTGAATGAATCTGTGTAGAGCGTCTGGGCCGGGGACATCATTCCCAACAGGAGGAAAAATGCGAGGGCCGCCACCAGCTTCAAATCCGATACAATTCTCATGTGATCATTGAATAAAAAATTTCCAACGGGCCGGGTTTGATCTGAGGAAGCAACGCCACACCACGCAACGGTTTCCAGCCAGACCACGCCAATCACCAGCCAGATCGTCTTTGAACAACCCGCAAAGCCATCTCAACCCCGCCAAAAACACATTATCTTGGGCGGAGGTTTTGCAAATGGTCAAAATCCACCGTTGCCTGCTCCAAATGCACCCGCCGACGGCGGCACCGATTTTCAAATAAAAAAAGCTGCCACCGCCGGCGGCGCCACAAAATTCCGTCGGAGTTGAAATCCCATCATGGGGCGACCGGTTTTTGCTCACGATAACGGCTGGCGCAAAAAACAAACGCGCCGGCCACCACCAGCATCATGACCGCATAAAAGAAGAATTCTGATGCGCCTTGGGCATGGACGAATCGGGAGTTCAAACCCGTGATGGCGGCGATCAAGAAATGTCCGCCGGCGATCGTCATCAGCCAGAAACTCATGATCATGCTCTTGAGTTCCTTCGGCGCCTGCGCAAAGGCAAATTCCAGCGCCGTGGCTGAGAGCAAAACCTCCCCCGCTTCCAGCACCGCATACGGCACCAGCTGCCAGACGATGCTCAACGTTTCGCCCCTGTCCATCCGGGCTTGCATGAGTCCGCAAATAAAAAACGCCACCGCGCCCAGCACCATGCCCGCCGACATCCGGCGTAATGCCGTCGGCCGCAGCCCCAATCGGTCCAGCAGCGGATAAACACCCAGCGTAAGAATCGGCACCCAGACCATCACCAGCACCGCGCCGGCACCCTGCATCGTTTCGCCATTGAGCAAATGGAATGGCGTCATGTTTTTCCCCTGCAAAACCCAGGTGGAATTCACCTGGTTGAACAACGCCCAGAACATCGGGACGGTTGAAAACATCATCACAATGCCGATCACCGACCTGGCCCCGGCGACTTCCTCGCGCGAAAAACGTGGCAACGCTACATCCAGCAATTTTCCGCCGGCCGGCCGTTCCCGCCGATGCGTCAGGACATGCCAGATCACCGGAAAAAACCGCATTCGTTCCTGCTGCCGGGCCGGCGGCTGGCGCACATAATGTTTTGTGCCGAGCCAGAAAATCAGCGTCGCCAGCGCCATGGCAAGGCCCGGCACGCCAAAAGCCCACGCATAGCCGGCTTTCAGGTGAATCCAAGGGATGATGAAGAAGGCGGCAGCTGCGCCAAGATTGATCGTCCAGTAAAACCAGCTGTAAACTTTCATCAACAGATGCTGTTGGTTGAAAGCGAATTGATCGCCCACAAACGCCGAGACGCAGGGCTTGATTCCGCCCGCGCCAATGGCGATGAGCGCCAGGCCGGTGAACAGTCCCATGCGGGTGGTGCCGAACAGCGCCAGCGTGCCATGGCCCAGGCAGTAGAAAACCGAGATGCTCAAGATCGTCCAGTAACGGCCCAGCCAGCGGTCCGCGATCCAGCCGCCCAGCAACGGCAGAAAATAAACCGCCGCCCCGAACAGATGCAAAACCTCCGTCGCCCCTTCGCTGCCCATCGCCATCTGGCCGGCCAGATACAATTCCAAAATGCCCATCATCCCGTAATAGCTGAACCGCTCGCAGGCTTCGTTGCCGACGATGTATTTGATCTGCGACGGGAAACGTTCGCGCGGGCCGGGAGCCGGATCAGTTTTGCCGGCGGGTTGGGTTTGAGCGTTCACGGTTTATGATCCGGGTTGAAATTCGCTGCTGAAGATTGGCCATTCATCGCTTCAGGGATGGCATCATTTCGGCAACCCCAGCCGGGTGCGAACCAGTTCCGGCAGATATTTCACCGGAATCGAGCCGGGGGCAATCACCGCATTGTGATACGCGGCCAGGCTGAACCGGTCGCCCATTTCCCGTTCGATTTGCTGATGCAGCCGGTAATGCGCCATGCGGCCGACAAAATATGTGCTGAGCTGCACGGAACTTTGCTTGGCGCGGATCAATTTCAATCTCGCCTCGCCGTCAGACTGAAACGCGTCTTGTGTCAAAAACTTGAGCACTTCTTCATCCGTCATCTGCGTGCAGTGGATCTTGTAGTCGAGGATCGAATTGGCCACCGCGCGTAGATAAAATTTAAGTTGCATCAGTCGGAGTCGCAGATCGCCGTCGCCGTACCCCTCGTTCAGCATCGTCACCTCGCCATAAACCGCCCAGCCCTCGACATAAGCGCCCGATTGATACACGCGGCGGATGAGCGAGCTGGCCTGGGCCGCATGCGCCAGTTGCACATAATGCCCCGGATAAGCCTCATGGATCGTCAGGATCTGGAGCATGTAATGATTGTATTCCTCCAAAAAACTTTTAACGCGCGCCGCATCCCAGTCCGCCGGCGGCGGGCTGACGGCGTAATAGCTGCGGGCATCGGGGTCGAGCGGCGGCGCATTGTCCATGTAGGCCAGCGAATTTCCCCGGCGAAATTCCGGCATCTCGATGATCTGGCAAAGATCCGGGTCGGGCAATTGCACATAATTCTTTTGGCGGATGAATGCCTTGATGTTCGCCACGGTCGCCCGCGTATCCGATACCAGATCCTCCGGCTGGCCGTGTGCTTGGTTCACCGCATTAATGACTTGCGTGACCGTCTCGCGCTCGCCTTCCGCATCGTCTGGCGGCAGTTGTTTCTTCGGGAAATACTGGCACCACAACTGGCGCGCAACGTCATACATGTCGCGCCGGACACTCTCAAATTCCGCCTCTGCCTCCGCCAGGTTTTGCCCGGCGGTGATGGCCGCACCCATTTCCAACTCAAATTTTTTGTCAAATTTCGCCCGGCCCAGCCGCCAGTCGCCGGTGGCCCGCGCCATCAGCGGTCCTTCGAGGAAATTCTGATAATTTGTCAGCATCGTAACCACGGACGCGGCGGCAGTTTTCAACCTGTCAAGCTGTGGCGTGTCGCCGGCAAACAGGAAGATGCCGTTTTCGTAAAAGTCAATCGCACCGCGATTTTGGAGGATGGCCGTTTCCAGGATCGGCCGGGGCGGATGCGTCAGCGTTTTCTCCGCCTCGGCCACGATGCGCGGGAGCTGCGCCATGCGGGCGATGCAGTTGGCGATGTTCGTTTCCTTCGGCAGCGTGGACTGGGACAGCAATTGATAGACGCTGTCGCTGATGTAATTGCCGTAAGTGCGCGGATCGTCCTCGAACGAATGTAGGTTTTCCGTTTCCCAAATCTCCGTTTTCAAGTGCTGCTGGAAAATCTCAAAATCAATCTGGCCGTCGCGCGATAGTTTTTTGTAATCCACCCGTTTCGGAAGTTCGTCGAGGGTCTGGCGCACCAGGGCAAGCCACGCGGCCCGGGCCTTTGGCGAAACGTCATCCAGCTGGCTGTCGAAACGATGATCGCCCAGGCTGGTCGCCCGAAACGGCTGCTGCCGGAAACAGTCCTCCAGATAGTTTTTGAAAAAGGCGTTCAATTGCTTGTCCTCCATTGACTGGGCGAACACCGGCAGGGCCATCATTAAGAAGCTTAACGCGCCGATCAGGGACTTGTATTTTTTCATGCTATTGAGTTTGAAATTCATGTTCATAAATCCACGGTCACCGGAACACCGCTGAATTCAATCCGTCCGGATTTTGCCCCGCCGCCGACAATTTCGATTTCATAAGTGCGCGTGCCACCCGGCCATCGCTTCATGCGTTCATCTGGTTCGATGACGAGTTGGCGCGCCGCCTCATGCCAGCGAAACCGGATCCAGACCGTTTTTGTATCCGGGCCGTCGCAATAATCAAGGCTTTGGCCGTCATCATCGTAAAGTGTGAACTGGCCGTCCGCGCCGGGAAAGATCCGCAACGTCGTCGGCGCGGCCACGGGCTGCGCCACATATTGCCGGACCGGATCAAGCGGGATGATTGAGCCGGCACAGACGTAGATCGGCATCGTGGCCAGATCCACCGGACGTTCGATCCATTGCCGGCCGGAAACTTTTTTACCGCTCCACCAGTCAAACCAGTCCCCCGCCGGCAGATAAACGCGCCGGGATTCCGCGCCGCGTTCCACGACCGGCGCGATGAGCAGGCTCCGGCCCCAGAGATATTCGCCGGCGGCTTTCACCGCCTCGGGATCATCCGGATGATGCAACCACAATGCGCGCATCAACGGCAGCCCGGTGTCATGGGCCTCACGCGTCAGAGTGTAGGTGTAGGGCATGAGTTGGTAGCGCAGATCGAGATATTTCCGGCAGACCGGCTCGATCGCCGCATTGTGCAACTCCGCAGGATCGGGAGCCGGCCGCGATTCGACCGGGCCGGTCCCGCCGGTGTTCCAGCCCCACGGCAAATGCAGATGCCAGGTGCGTCCGTGCGAACGGAAGGACGGACAAAACGCGGCGAATTGAAACCAGCGCGCGTAAAGTTCGCCGGTATATTCTTGATCATCGCTGGGATAAAACCCCCCGATGTCCGTGCCCCAGAATGGCGACACGCTGAGCGAGGAATTTTGCCCGACCTGAACCTGTGCCGCCAAAGTTTTCCAGCTGGAACTGATGTCGCCCGACCAGATCCAGCCGCCATAGCGCGCGATGCCGGGCGAACCGTTGCGTTGCAGATTCCAGGGACGCAAACCGGGATGATCGCTCAATGGGCCTTCATAATACATCCGGTGCCGTGCCAGCCGGCTGGTCACGCCGAACCAATCGCCTTCATCCGGCCACCAGCCGTCCACCCCGGCGGCGAACAGGTCGTGATGACGCCGCCAATAAACGCCAATGTCTCGCGCATCCAATTTCTCGTCCGGCGCCGGCGGGATCCGGCCATGCAGCGTGGGATAATCCTTTTCCCGCGGCACCACGTGCAGCACCACGTGCAAATGATCCGCATGCAGATCGTTGATCACCGCCGCTGCATCATGGGTAAAAACATTGGTGTTAAATTGGAACGAATCGTGTCCGAAGTTCCAGCCCGCCGGGCAAAAACCTGTCCCGAGAAAAATAAAGGCGTCGCACGGCAGGTTTTTTTCCCGGAACGTTTTTGCCTCGGCGAGGATGTCCGCTTCCGTCGAGAGTGTGCGGTGCGATTGCATGTAGCCCAGTGCCCATTTTGGCGGCATGACCGGAGCGCCCGTCAGCCGCACAAATTCACGTATCGCATCCGCCGGCTCCCTGACGTCAACCACGAAGAGATCCGCCATGCCCGGCGTCACCCGTTTTTGTGGATTAAATATGCCGCGTCCGTCGCGAAGATCAAAACCACCGGATGGCACGTCCAGCAACATCGCCCAGCCTTCCGTGCCGATCAAAAAGGGCGAAAAAACGCGCGTGCCCAATTCCGCCAGCCGGTAGCCTTGCCCGTTGATTAAAGGATAATTCGTGCCGCGGCGGTCAAATTGTTCCGCACCTTCGCCCAATCCCAGCACCGGCGCCGCCGCGCGAAATGAGATTGAATTGGTTTCATCGAACGTCAACTCCTGCACCGTGGTTCCATCCGCACGGCGGATCGTCACCGTGAGCGGCGACGGTTTGATCGTCACCCGGAATTGCCCGACAGCGACTTTCTTTTCACCCGCCAGTTCCTGCGATCGAAATTTTTCGCTGACAGAAAATGGGATGAGCATCTCGGAAGGCGTTGGCCGGACCGGCTGCCCTTGCGCATCAAGCGGCGACAACCGGATCTGCAATGTTTGCCGGCTCACCTCGCTGATGGTCAATTCAATCGGAACCCCGCCAAACTGGATGCGCGATCCGGCCGGCGTCACAACCATCGCGCGGGTGATGTAATCGAGCCGTGGAAAATGTTGTTGCAGCCAGGGGTTGCCCGCTTCAAACAGCGGGCCTTGTTTGCCGGAACGGATGCCGCTGCCCGCTGTCTCGCCGTATTCCGCGTTGAGGGTGTCCGCGACATTCATCCCCTCGATGATTTTTCCGAACGGCACAAAAGATTCCGTATCATGGGTGGCCGAATTATCTTTAAGGTTGATGAATACTTGCGTGGTGCGTTCGTTTGGAACGGCGAAGGCAAAGGCCACTGTGCCGCGCACGTTTGATTCGCGGCGGGGATCATCGGGAATGGTTCGCGACTTCCAAAGGTTGGAGATTTTCGGATCGCCATTGATGCCGAACTGCGCCCAATGATCCTGGATGACCCGAAAGAAAGCCGAATGATCGTAGTACCCGGCGCACACCAGATTATAGAAACGATTCGCCGCCTGCGGCGCCCAGTCACGGTGAACTTCGACCACGATGGCGCCCTTGCTGGTTTCCAGACGCACGTCAAAAAGATCCGGCGCGCGCCGGTTCATCTCGGGCACACCGGGGTGAAGCAGCAAAGCGGAAGAAACCGTTTGCGGCGGACGGACCGGCTGGCATGAAATCAGCAACATCGCCGAAACGGCAACGCTGAATGATTTCAACAGGGATCTCATCAAAGGCCCGGTTTCAATCAAAAGTTTATTTCTTTTCGGAAGCCTGCAACAGTTTCACCAGGTTTTTTTCCCACAACACCGCTTTCGTATGGCTGCCATGGCCCACGGTCTGGTCGCTGTAGGGAATCACGACAGCCTCGCCGTATTTCACCCGCTGGATGTCGCGTTCGAGGACACGCAACTCCGGCGGGTTGATCAGGTCATCGGCGGAATTGACGGCCAACAATGGCACCTTGATCTTTTCCAGATCCGGTTCCGGGTCGTAATCCTGGGAAGCGGCGACGGCATATATAACATCATTGGCGTCCATTTTCGCCATGGCGTTCGTCACATAACGGTCCAGTTTTTCATCGGCCTGCTTGAGCGTCGGCGCTTCATTCATCTGCCGCACCGGGTTGCTGCCCATGAAGGAAAGCATTTCCGCCGCGATGCGCAGCCCGTTCGGCTGGGTTAAATAATCGCCGTGCTGCCAGCCCGGATCGTCCCGGATAGCATCAATGACCACGCGCCGCCAGATACGGTTGCGGCCGGAGACCTGCATGGGCAGGCTGCCGAGCGGCATGAGCGCGTCCATGAAATCCGGATGAATTTCACCCCAAAGCCAGGCGTGCATTCCGCCCATCGAAGTGCCCATGAGCAGCCGCAAATGATCCACTTTCAAACCTTCGGTCAGCAACCGATACTGCGCTGCAATCATGTCGCGGTAACCGTAGTCCGGAAATTGTGCGTGCAACCCGTCGCTCGGTTTGCTCGATTTCCCATGCCCGATGTTGTCGGGAATGATCAGGTAATAGCGTGTCACATCAAGCGGCCGGCCCGGTCCATAGAGCTCACCGGCAAATTCCGGACGGAGAAATTGCGCGCTGCTTCCGGTCGTCCCGTGAAGAATTAAAACCGCATTGCAAATGACCCCTTGTTTGTCGCGGCGCGGCGAACCCAGGGTCAGGTAGTGCATCTGCAATTCCGGCAGAACCTGGCCGGAGTTAAAATGGAAATCATGGATGACATAATCGGCTTCGACGGGTGCGGGATAATTCGCCGCTGGCGACAAAGTCGCGGCCGCCAAGGTCAACAGCAGGATAACGAGTTTCATTGTCTTCGGATTAAAACGACTTTTCTGCCGGCAATCAACCGCCCGTGTCTTCCTTATTCCGATCGGGCGGTTCCTGGCCGAGCAGATTGTGGACAAAGAAATCCTGAGTCCGCCGCTGGGTCACCGGACTGGCCGCGCCGTGATTCGCACCGGGCACGACTAGCATGTCAAAATCTTTGCGGGCTTTGATCAACGCATCCACGAAACGAAGCGTGGATTCGGGCGGCACGTTGTCATCCATTTCACCGACGATGAGAAAGAGTTTGCCCTTAAGTTTTGCGGCGTTGTCAATGTTCGAAGACTGGGAATACCAATTGTCCGCGTCATGGCTCCACAGCTTGTCGTGTGAGAGATAGCCCATCCATTGTTCATTCCACGAGGCTTTGTCCAGCCGGTTGTCGTGACAGCCGCTGTTGGCCACCGCGACTTTGTAAAAATCCGGATGAAACAACAGCGCGCCCGCCGCGCTCTGGCCGCCGGCAGAAGTGCCGAACAGTCCCACCCGATCCAGGTCCAGGCAGGGATATTTCTTCGCGACCGCCGAGATCCAAAGCATGCGGTCTGCGAATCCGGCGTCCTTGAGGTCGTGCCAGCAGACATCATGAAATGCCTTGGAACGGTTGGCCGTGCCCATGCCGTCCAGCTTGACCACGACG
>OCZU010000925.1_pt1 | contig 19766 bp, 18 predicted proteins | sample 1539001 | NCBI WGS metagenome assembly OCZU01 (sample SAMEA3539306, study PRJEB22396) | soil metagenome | biome: tundra; feature: field; material: soil | place: USA | collected 2010-05 | depth 0.15 m | reverse complement strand
GAACCGACGAATGCAGCTTTTGCAGAGCCGTGCCTTACCACTTGGCTACCCCGCCATCAATTTCGTCGAAGCTTAGTTCCCTCGTCGACAGGCAGCAAGTTGAAGTTTGCCTTCAGTCGTTATTTTTTAAATCCCAGCTTCAGCCGTTGCACCCGAAGTTCTCGCGGCTTGAATATTCCGTGGGGTGTGATGACGCCGGTGATCAATTCCGCTGGCGTCACGTCAAATCCTGGATTGCACGCGTCACTGGTCGGATTGGATACGCGGACGTATTCACGCCTGCCGAGCGAGTTTTTCCCCCAAGCACCCAAGACTTCGTTCTCGTGCCGTTCTTCAATGGGAATGTCGAATCCGGATTTCAGATCCCAGTCAATCGTCGAAAGCGGAATGGCGACGTAAAATGGTATTCCGTGCCGCTTCGCCAAAACCGCCTTGGTATAAGTGCCGATTTTGTTTGTTACTTCGCCGGTGCGTCCGAGGGTGCGGTCGCTGCCGACAATGACCAGATCAATTTCGCCGCGTTGCATCAAATGACCAGCGGCGCTGTCGGCGATGATTTGGTGGGAAATTTTTTGTTGCGCCAGTTCCCACGCTGTCAGTGTCGCGCCTTGCGAACGCGGGCGGGTTTCGTCGCAGAAGACGTGAAACTTTTTTCCGGCGGCCTGCGCGGCGTACATCGGCGCGGTGGCGGTGCCGATGTCAACGAATGCCAGCCACCCGGCATTGCAGTGGGTCAGAATTCTCATTCCATTGCGAATCAATTTTGCGCCGTGCCCCCCAATTTCTTCGCATTGACGCACGTCGTCGCCGGCAAATTCCTCGGCTGCTGCCAGGGCGATTGCCTGCTGTTCCTCGACGGTTTCGCCAACACACATTGAGGCGCGGACTTGATTCATTGCGTTGATGGGATCAACCGCAGTTGGCCGGGCCGACTTGAGGGATTGATAAACGGCCTCAATATGCGTGGAAAACTTTTTCAGGTCGCGCCCGCGAAAAGCTCGCGCGCCTTGGGCGAGGCCGTAAGCCGCCGTTGCCCCAATCGCGCCGGCGCCGCGCACGATCATGTCCGTGATCGCGCGGGCGGTTTCGCGGAAATCGCGCGTGGCGACGATTTTGAATTCGTGCGGCAGCAGACGTTGTTCGATGAGTTGAACCGCGTTTCGTGAGGCGTCAAAGGTCACGGTGCGATAATGGCGGGTGCGGCCATGGATGGTGACATTCATGAAATGGACAAAAGATTTCGAAAGGAAAAATCAAATCGCGCCGGTTTTCATTTTCCGGATTTTGTCTTTGATGTGGCGGTAGAGCGGGTGCTTGCGCAATTTGTGCAGGTCCGGGTCTTTGGCCAGCCATTTGAAATCGCGGTAGCCATTTGAAATCGCCTGGCCGAGAGCTTCGGCGGCAAGATCCATCTGGTCGGTGAGCGAATAGCTGCAGGCCAGATTGTAAAGAACCAGCGCATTACGGGGTTCGAGTCGCGCAAGTTTTTTGTCAACCTTCAACCCTTCCTCGTAGCGTCCGCGTTCGGTGTAATGGTCGCCCAAAATTTGCAACGCCTCGACATATTCAGAGTCGCGGCGCACCAATCCTTCCATGAACTGGATGCGGATGTCCAGATCGCGGGATTTTTCACGGCTCAATTTTTTCCTGGCCTTGCTTTTTTCCGGCATACGACGCAGTGGAGTGTTTCCAAGTGGCAAATGCAAGTCAAGCGCCGGACGTGCCGCCGGTTTTTGAAAACTCTTTAATTTTTCTCAGGACAATTTACGCTGCAACCCGCTGGTAATTTTATGAATTGTTTCGTCACCGGAGCGTCAGGATTCATCGGCGCGAATCTTGTGCATGAACTGGGCGCGCGCGGGCATCGCGTCAAGGCATTGCTGCGCGAGAACAGCGATGTGCGCGGGCTGGCGGGAGCGGACTTCGAGCGTGTCGCTGGCGACGTGAGCGAGCGCGACAAATTGAAAACGGCGATGCGGGGTTGCGATTGGTGCTTTCACGTCGCGGCGAGTTACCATTTGTGGCTGCCGGATTATCGTCCGATGTATGCCGCGAACGTCGAAGGCACACGAAACGTCATCGAGGCGGCCGGGAGCGCGGGCTGTTCGCGAATTGTCTATACCAGCACGGTTGGTTGCATTGGTTTGCCGCAGACGATTCGCGGCGCCACCGCACCACCGACGGACGAAACGGCGAGAATTACCGAGCGGCAGCTAAAGAATCATTACAAGATTTCCAAGTGGCGGGCTGAGAAAGTCGCGCTGGAATTCGTTCGGCAAGGGATCCCCGTCGTCATCGTGAATCCTAGCGCGCCGGTTGGGCCGCGCGACGTGAAGCCCACGCCCACGGGTCAGGTGATCGTAGATTTTCTCAATCACAAGATGCCGGCCTATCTGGATACGGGATTGAACTGGGTCCACGTTCGCGACGTAGCCAGCGGTCACGTCCTCGCGGCTGAGAAGGGCAGGGTGGGGGAGCGCTACATTCTAGGCAACTCTGAAGGCAATTGGACGATGAAAGAAGCCTTTGCCATCTTGGAAGAAATCACCGGCGTTCGCGGGCCGCGAATCCAAATCCCATACGGCATAGCGTGGTTGGCTGCCTGCGCGGACGAATTCAAATCCCGATTCACTGGCCAACCGCCCCGGGCACCGCTGGCCGGCGTGCGCATGGCCTTGCACAAAATGTTTTTCAATCCAGCCAAGGCGATCCGCGAACTAGGATTGCCGCAAACGCCACCTAAACAGGCATTGGCTGACGCGGTTGAATGGTTTCGCGCGAACGGTTACATCAAATTGTGAGCACGAGCGCAAAGACTTTTTGGAAGCGTCGGATTCCGTTTGTCATCATAGTGGTGGTGGTTGGGATTGCGGCTTGGAGTTTGCGTGGACGCAATTCGCTGCCGATTCCAGCACAAGGCGGAGAGTTGTTTCAAAACTTCACGGCGTTCGAGACTCCGCTGTATCTTCAGGACGATAAAAATTGGAGTGGCGAAGAAATTGGCGGCAGCGGCGAAAAGCTCGTCGAAACAGGCTGTGCCATTTGCAGTCTCGCAATGGCGCTCGATCACTTTGGAGTGCATTACACGCCAAAAGAACTAAACACCGCGCTCAAGGTAAACAGAGGTTACACTTGGCGTGGCTGGTTGAGGTGGCAGGCAGTTTCGACGATCACCAGCAACAAGGTGATTGTTGAAATTATTCCAAAGCCATCTCACGCCGACATTGATGCTGCGCTGAGAAGCGGAAACCCTGTTGTCGCCAAAATTTTGATCAACCGCAACACCCCACATTGGGTACTGATCGTGGGCAAGGAAGGAATGGATTACCCCATTCGTGATCCATTGGGCAACGGGCATTCTTTGGAGCCATTATCGAAATATGACCGTGATATTTTCGGAATTCGCATCGTCAAGGGCGGAGGCTAAAATCTCAGGTGTTTCACCGTCAGTCCGCGATTGATCAGTTGTTTCAACGAATCAATCCCGATGCGCAGGTGTTTGTCCAGAAAGGCCTGCGTCACTTTCAAATCGCTGGCGGCGGTCTTCACGCCTTCGGGCAACATCGGTTGATCCGAGACCAGCAAGAGCGCGCCGGTTGGAATCTCATTGTAAAAGCCCGTGACGAAAATCGTCGCGGTTTCCATGTCAATGGCGATGCAACGGATCTTGCGCAGATATTTTTTGAAATTTTCGTCGTGCTCCCACACCCGGCGGTTGGTCGTATAAACCGTGCCGGTCCAGTAATCGCGTTTGAAGTCGCGGATGGTCGTGGAAATTGCCTTCTGCAAACTGAACGCGGGCAGCGCGGGAACCTCGGGTGGAAAATAATCGTTCGACGTGCCCTCGCCGCGAATGGCGGCAATGGGCAAAATCAAATCGCCCAGCTTGGCGACGTGTTTCAAGCCGCCGCATTTGCCGAGGAACAAGACCGCCTTGGGGGTGACCGCGCCGAGCAAATCCATCACCGTGGCGGCGCTGGCGCTGCCCATGCCGAAGTTGACGATGGTGATGCCGTCGGCCGTGGCGTTGGGCATCGGGCGATCCTCGCCGCGCACGGGCACGCGGTGCAGCCTGGCAAACATGCGGACGTAGTTGTTGAAATTGACCAGCAGAATGTATTCGCCAAACTCCTTAAGCGGCGTGCCGGTGTAGCGCGGCAGCCAGTTGGCAACGATCTCGCCTTTGGTTTTCATGTCGTTGCCAAAACTGTTTCCCATAAACTCGCCGCACGAGCAAGCAGGAAGGGGGCGTTCCCGAAATGTATCGGGCGGAAACTATTCCCAAATTCAGTTTGCAATTCCATCGGACTCTGCGCATCTTCTCCAGCCCTTGGTTCGGGGCGTAGCGTAGCCTGGTAGCGCGCTTGTTTCGGGTACAAGAGGTCGTGAGTTCGAATCTCACCGCCCCGACCATTTTCCTCCGTTTTTTTACGTACAATCGCTTGCCCTTTCGCGGGTTCGTCGGTAGAACTTCGTCATGAAGCCGATATACTATCTCAGTTTGTTGGTCGTTTCACTTTCCCTTCCATTTGGTTTGCGCGCCAGCCCGTACTACGTTGGCAGCAAGGCGTGCCAGGAATGTCACAAGTCCGAATACGAAGTTTGGGACAAGACCAAACACGCCGCCAGTTTCCGCGACCTGCACAAGAATGCAAAAGTGGCGGACATCCTCGCGGCGGTCGGTGGAGATAAAAATGTCCGGAAAAACACGCTTTGCACCCAGTGCCATTACACGCTCGAACAGGTTGACGAAAGTTCGACCCCCACGGCCAAGAGCAGCATCTCGTGCGAAAGCTGTCACGGTGCGGCGTCGGACTGGATCAAGATTCACAACGATTTCGGCGGCCCGGATGTGAAACGCGAAACCGAACCCGCCGCGCATCGTGACGAGCGCATTCGCAAAAGCATCGCCGCTGGCCAGCGCCGGCCCGAATCGCCCTACGATCTCGCGGCGAATTGCCTGAACTGCCACAGCCTTTCCCGCTCCACGGTTGACGGCGCGACGATTGCCAAGATGCTCGCCGCCGGCCATCCCATCAATCCCGATTACGAGCTGGTGAAATACTCCCAAGGCACCGTGCGCCACCGTTTTTATCCGCCCGACATGACCCTGAACGCCGAAATGAAGCCGGCGGAACTCGCGCGCTTTTTCGTCGCGGGCCGCGCCGCAATGCTTGTGACGGCCACGCAATCGCTCGGCAAATCCGACAGCCCCGCCTACAAGGAAGCGTTGCAGAAGGAAATCGCCAGCGCCACGGCCGCGTTGTCCGCGTTGAAAAGCGTCCCCGATGCCGCTGCGCTCGTGGCCGCGCCCGACGACGCGAACGCGCGCAAACTGGTCGCCGCGCTCGCCGGCAAGGACGTTTCGGCGGAAGTGAAATCGTTGCTGCCCAAGCCGGAGGAATACAAATGAGAGCCGGCAAAATGACAATAATTCATTAGGTGTCTCGACCGGCCCATGAAAATCCGCACGCTCACCAAAGAAGTGGTGAAGGCAAAGCCGTACAGCGTCTGGAACGCTTTTGTGGACTTGCTCGCGATGGAGCATTACGACGATTTGACTCCTGAGCAGCGTCCGGCTCATCTGGTTTTCTGGTATGAAAGCGAAGTTCAGAACGGTGGACACCTCCAGTATTTTGAAAACCGCGGCATAGGCCATTTGGCCGAAACCATAGAGGGGCTCGGCTTGCTTGGCGCTACTTGCCAGCAGCAAGTGCTCCGCGACGCCAGCCAGATGTGGCTCGGCCATCCACATCCGCGCATCCAGACTGCACGGGAGTATTGTGACATTGCGCTTAAGGATGAGTTTGGCTCTTTTGATTCACGCTTTTACGTTTGCACACCAACGCTTCAAAAGTGCCTGGAGGCACAGTTGAGCCGTCACCAGTCGTCATTCGTCGCTTTCACATGAAAAGGATACGAAACAAGTGCGTTCGGGCAGAATGCCGCCATGCCTATCCACTCGGGTCGTCGAGCCAGCACACTTGCCATCAGGGTGAGAGACCTTTTCGACGGTTGAACTGATTTTTTTCATGGCCGCGAGCGACACCATCACTTCCGTCAGCCGGCCGCAACGCTGGGATTCGCCATTCGGTCCGGACATGACCGACGCCGACGTGAATCGGCTGCTCGCGCGGCCGGAAATCGCGGCCATCCAATCCAACCGTTTTCCTCCGCAGACGCCGCTGCGTGAAATCCTTCGCTACGACACGCGGATCACGCGTTTCAAACCCGGCGATCTCGTCGTGCGCGAAGGCGACTACGGCAGTTCGGCCTTTCTCGTGCTCGCAGGCAAGGTGCGCGTCGTGCTAGCGCCCGGTCTGCCGCGCGAGTCGCTCGGACGCGGTGAGACGCGTGAAAAAAACTGGTGGGCGGCGCTGTCGCAGCTTTGGAAAAACCGCCGCGTCCCCGAAGTGCGCGAGAAAAAATCCCTGGTGCAAAATGTCAGCCAGCGCGGAGCGGCGTTCGGTGTCGGTGTATTTCTTCAGGATGTTCCGGCAATTCTGGACGCGCACAAGACCGCCGTGCTGGAAAACGGCGCGTTGTTTGGCGAACTCGCCGCGCTCGGTCGCGTGCCCCGCACGGCCAGCATGTTTGCCGAAACTGAAGCGGAGCTGCTCGAAATTCGCTGGCAGGGTTTGCGTGAAATCCGCCGCTACGACGAGGGCTGGCGGCGCAGGATCGAGGAGAATTATCGCGCGAATGCCTTGCGCGTTCACCTGCGCGCGACGCCGCTTTTCTCCGGACTGGACGAAGCGGCGCTGGAACAAATGGTCACGCACACACTCTTCGAAACTTACGGCACGTTCGACTGGCACGTTTCCTACAAACACTTTCATCGCGAAAACTCCGGCGGACCGGCGAATGAGCCGGTGATTGCGCGGCAACGCGACCACCCGGACGGACTTTTGCTGATTCGCGCCGGCTTTGCGCGCGTGACCAAGACGCTGGGCAATGGTCAGCGCACACTGACTTATCTCGGCGCGGGCGACCATTACGGTCTGGAGGAACTTTACGAGGCGTGGAAAAAGAACCGTTCCGGCGAGCTTGAAACTTCGTTGACAGCCGTGGGCTATGTGGACGTACTGCGGGTTCCTACGGCCATTTTGGAGCAGCACATTTTCCCTAAAATTCCCGCGCCGGCACGGCGTTTTGCGGAAGCGGCGGCGCGTCCCATCGCGCATGACAACGTGCTGGAATGGCTCGTGGACGAACGGTTCATCAACGGAACCAAGGCGATGCTAATCAATCTGGACCGCTGCACGCGGTGCGATGATTGCGTGCGCGCCTGCGCCAGCACGCACGACGGTAATCCGCGTTTTCGTCGTCAGGGAAAAACGTTCGAGCACTGGATGATCGCCAACGCCTGCATGCATTGCGCGGATCCGGTCTGCATGATCGGCTGCCCGACGGGCGCGATTCATCGCGCCGAACAGGAAGGCATCGTGGTGATCAACGACGACACGTGTATTGGTTGCAGCACCTGCGCGAACTCGTGCCCGTACGACAACATCATCATGACAGCCATCCATGACCCGGGAGGAAATATTCTCCGCGACCCGGCGGATCATGAGCCGATACTAAAGGCGACCAAATGTGATCTTTGCTCCGAACAATTGAGCGGACCCGCCTGCGTGCGCGCCTGCCCGCACGACGCCTTGCAACGCGTGGATTTCCAGGACTTGAAAGTCTTTGAAAGATGAGGAACGTGGTCAAACTTTCAACATTCAACATTCAACATCGAACCGCGAAGCCCGGCGAATGCGCGGTCAATTGGATGTTGGTTGTTGAATGTTGGTTGTTGAATGTTTGCGGTCACACGCCCAAGTGGTCTTCTCCCTCTCCTCCCCCAAAGGAACTGCGGGCGAAGCCTCGGTGGAAAATAAATTATTTCCGGGCTGGGGTGAGGAGGTCTTTTGTTTCAAACTCAAATCCCCTCACCCCAACCCTCTCCCCGCTTTGGCGGGGAGAGGGAGTTGGCACTATTGCAACAACATTTCGATGAAAGTTTCCCGAACGGCGCTCGCCTCACTTCTTCCGCTCACCGCGGGAACATTTTTGCTGTTCTATATCCCGGCGCTTTGGGCGCAATACCTGCGTCAGCATCTCGGAAGGCCGGCGTTCGTCACGGGTTGGTGGTTGTTTGCAGTGATGCTGTCGCTGGGCGCTTTCAATGCGCGAAAAAAACTGTCCATGCTGCCGCTCGGAAACGCGTCCGCCTGGCTGCGTTGGCACGTCGCGGGCGGTTTTCTGACGCTGGCGCTGTTCTGGCTCCACGCGCGCACAATCTGGCCCACGGGAATTTACGAGCGCGTCCTGACGGCCTTGTTTTATCTCCTCAATCTGTCCGGCATCATCGGCTGGGTGATGCAACGCGCTTATCCGCGGGCGTTGAACGATACTGGCGTGGAGGTGATTTACGAAAAAATTCCCGCCGTGCTAGCGCAGTTGCGGGGCCACGCCGAAACAGCGGTGCTCGAATGCGCGCAACAAACCGGCAGCGGAATTCTCGGACAGTATTATGTCGAGACCCTGCATTGGTTTTTCCAACGACCTCGTTTTTTTTGGAACCATGCTTTGTTCGGCGGCAAAACCGCGCGGGCCTGGGTGCGGGAACAATGCGCGCCCGTCCGGCTTTATCTCAATGAAGCGGAACAGAAATTTCTCGACCGTTTGACCGCCCTCGCGGAACGCAAGGCGGAGGTGGATTTTCATTACGCCACCCAGGCACTGATGAAACGTTGGCTGCTGGCCCATCTGCCGCTCGCGGCGGCGGTCGTGTTGCTCACGCTCTGGCACATCCTGCTGGTGCACATTTACGCGCTGTGAATTCGGGCGACGACATTTCAAAAGCCGGCGGCGGCGACTATGAACGTCCCGGCAACCGCCATCGTTGCGGTCGCGGCGCGGTCTGGCGCAAGCCATGTCATGCCGGTCCAACTCCCGATGGCAAGTGCGGCGGTGTTACGGAGTGCCAGCCTGTTTTTCAAAACGGGAAATACGAATGTCGCCGTCCCGCCAGCGCGGGCAGGCCATGCGCGGAAGGGCCGAAGCCGGACGGCTCTTGCTCGCAGTGCCGTCCGCCATGCGTTCCGCGGCTGACGCTGCGGTCGCGGCGTGGGCGAACGACATGGCAAATTTGTGTGCTGCTGGTGCTGTTGCTGGCGGCGGGTTTTCATTTTGGCCGCGGCGAAAAAGAATTGCCGCTGGCCATTGACCCCGGCCCGCTCTCGGCGAAACACGCGCACTTCACCGAATCGCAAGGTTGCGCCGCGTGTCACGACGCTCACGACGCGAACCTCGCAGGCTGGGTCAAGGCCGCGTTCACGCGTACTGACGTGAACACGAAATGCTCCGCGTGCCACACGTTCGCCGGTCCCGGCGACCGTCCGCACAATGAGACTTGGTGCCTTGGGAATGCCAGCAGGTCAAAGTCGCAGTCCGAGATGAGTGACGCGGTTTCCCTCTCCCCTCAACGGGGAGAGGGATTGAGGGTGAGGGGTGGGGATGAGAATGCGCAACATGAAGTGCATATCGTTTCGGCTGGTCCCACCCCTCACCCCGGCCCTCTCCCCGTTGAGGGGAGAGGGAGGAGTTTGACTCTGCGCGAGACGGATTGCCGCATGTGCCACACGGAACATCGCGGCACCAATGCGAAGCTCACGACGCTCACTGACGCGCAATGCAATACCTGCCATCAGGTGAAGATGGAAAGTTTCACGCGCGGGCATCCGGCGTTTCCACCCAATTTCCCCCGCGCTGCTCATGCCGGCATCAAATTCGATCACGCGAAACATTTGCTGCAACATTTCAAGCAGCCGGAATTCGCGGCGCGCGCGCGGCAAAATTGCGCTGAATGCCATGCGGCTTCGCTAACGGATCGCAACGTGGGCACCCTCGGCTTCGAGACTGCGTGCGCTCGCTGTCACGCGGAGCAGATTCCACAAAATGAACTCGTGCTGTTGCGCCTGCCGGAGCCGACTGCGCCAGCCGATTTGCCGAAACCTGGCGCGGACGACGCGACGACTTTCATGGCGTGGTTTCTCCAGCGCGCAGGCGGGACAAATTACGGCATCGCTTTGCAACAATTCCTCGCTGTGACCGCAAAAGACGGCGTCGCACCGCTGGCGAAGGCACTCGACGCGCAGATTCAAACGAACCAGGCACAGCGCGGCGGAGCGCCGGTCTCCGACCCGGCGGGTTCCAACGTCACCGACAAGCCGGGCCGGAGACCGGTGCTCCAAAGCACGACGAGCGCGTCCCTGCTCGCGGGGTTGAGTCCCGAATTACTGCTGCGTCCCGCGCAGCTTTGGACAAACCAGCAAAAATTTGAGGCACCCGCTTCAAAACTCCAAAGCGGCTGGTATTGGCTCGAAGATTTGTATCCCGAACTTCACTACAAGCCCGCCGGACATGCTGACGCAGTGGCACGAGCATGGATTGAGCTTGCGATAAGTGGTGTTGCAAGAGGATCAAACGATGAGTCTGATTTGAAACGCGCTTTAGCATTCGGCAGCGAGGTTGTACATTTGAGCACGGGCGTTGGCCGCTGCTTGAAATGTCATGCCGTTTCCGAAGTAAGTAAAGGCGTGCGGGATGTTGAATGGAGCTATCAACCCATGCCGGTTCAACCGCACACGAAATTTTCCCATGGTGCGCACGTCAGTCTGATGCATTGCGAAGACTGCCACGCGCTCAATCCGAAGGCGGACTACGAAGCGCAGTTCAAGACTTTCACTTGGGCGTCAGAAACGGGGGTGAGCAATTTCAAGTCAATTGAGCTGCCAAACTGCGCGCGGTGTCATGCCGAGAAAAAAGTGCGGAACGATTGTGGGCTGTGCCATGAGTATCATCGTTCTCCATCGTTGAAAGAAATCGCGGTTTTGAAGTAGAGCAGGGGAGGGCACGCGCCTCGCGGGCTGTGTTTCGCGCCCTCGCGGAACACAGGGAGGGCACAAACTCATCAGTAACTCTCCCATTGTGGAATGCCTCACGCCGACCCGCGAGGGCGCGGGTCGGAACACGCGGGGCGCGTGTGCTCCCAAGTTTCAAGGCTCACGCATCCAGTACTAGCGCACTCTTCGGCGTGGAAATGCAAGTGAGGCAGGAGCCTTGTTCGACGGTCACGCCGGGTTCGTGGAGATACGCCACTTCGCCGGACTTCACGGCCACGAGGCAGGTGCCGCAATTGCCCGCGCGGCAGCCGGAGTCAATCGTCACGCCATGGCGGTGCGCGAAATCCAGCAGATTCCCGGCGTCGGCCGCCCAAGGAAGCTTTTTTCCCGAACGGCTGAATTCAATCTTGAAACCGGCGGTGGTGGTCGCGCCGGAGTGTTGCAGCGCGGGTTTGCGCACCGTGGCCGCGCCAAAAGCCTCGAAGAAAATTTTGTCCTCGGTCACGCCCCAAACCTTCAGTCCGGCAGCCAGGTCGTTCATCATCGTCGGCGGGCCGCAGAGATAAAACTCGAACTGGTTCGACGGCAGCACGCGCTTGAGCAGATCAATGCTGACGCGCTCGGCGTGCTGAAACGCTGGATTTCGATTGGCCCGATCCGTATCGCCAGGCTGGCTGTAACAAACGTGCAAGTGCAGCGCGGGATTTTGCAGCGCGAGCGTCTGCAAATGCCCGCGAAAAATATGTTCACGGCCGTCGCGCACGCCGAAGAAAAACCAGACTTCGCGCCGGCCGCCGGCTTCGGCGATCGCGTTCAACATGCTTAACAGCGGGGTCACGCCGACGCCGCTCGCGAGGAGCACAATGGGATTTTGCCGCGTGAGGTCGAGGCAGAATTGCCCGGCGGGCGCCTTCACGTCCACGATGTCGCCGACGTTGAGGTGGTCGTGAAAATGGTTCGACACCAGGCCACTGGGCACTCGTTTGATGGTGACGCGGTAGCGGTTGGGCACGCCGGGACGGTCTGAAAGCGAGTAGCAGCGCACGAGCGGCTTGCCTTGATTGGGTGGGCGCACCTGGAAGGTGAGATATTGTCCCGGTTGAAATGTCGGGAGCGATTTGCCGTCGTGCGGCGCGAGGTAAAAGGAACAGATGTCGTCGCTCTCGCGCTTTTTTTCGACGACGCGAAATTTTCGGAAACCATTCCACGAGGCCTCGGTACGTTCGCGCTCAATTCGCCGCTGATCGGCGATGAGTCCGATGCGTTCGCGCAAATACTGGCGTTCCAGTTCCGCCGTTTCCATCGTCGTGCGGTAAATGCGCCATTGTCTGAAAACGAACAGAACGCAGGTGAGCGCCAGGGCCGAAAGTCCGCCGAAGGCGACAAGTTGCAGTGAATTGCCCATGCTCAAAATTTGTAGCGCAACTCGACGCGCGTGCCGGCAATGTCAGTGTTTGAATCACGCCACCCGTACATCGCGTCGGCGCGCAGAATCCAGGAATGGTTGAGCGGAAGCTGGTAGCGGACGCCCAAGCCGTATTCAGCGCCTTTGGCGACGCGATTGTTCGCATCGTCGAACACCTGCACGGTGGCAGTTTCCAAAATGATCTGCTGGTCGAGGTTGAAAAGATATTCGAGGCCGAGCGCGCCGCCATAAGTGTTATTGGCCGTGGCGTCGAGGTTCGGGTAGCCGCTGAGCGCGTCCGGTTCAAAGAGGATTCCGGTGTTGTTCAAGACGCCGCCGGCGCCGGCATCGCGCGCGACGGATTGTGGATGATCAATGCCGGCGAACAAATTGCAATAGGGCACCAAGGTGTACGGTCTGGAGGTGACCAGCGAATTCTCCATCAAAAAGACCACTCCGTTCGCGGTGCGTCCGATACCGGGCAGACCTTCCTGGCCGGCGTTGGCGATGACGCGGATGGAATTGGACAAGCGGTTGAAGTAACGGCGCGTGAACGCCAGGGTGAAATTATTGTAGCTCGCGCCGTCGAGCGCATCGTCCCCGATCAGATACGCATAACCGCCTTCCCAATAGCCCTGCATGGCGTCAACAAAAAAAGCCACGCCGACCACGCGGCCATCTTTAGTGTCGGGCGTTTTGTTTGTGCCGGTGACGAAGGCCGGCGAATTGATGTCGTCGAAACCCGCGAAGAAGGTGACGTCAAAGTTGCTGAAGTCGAACAGCTTTGAGTTGCGCGCGGGAATCGTGAACGCCACGCCGGTGAAGGCGTCCTGGAGCCAGACGCCGTTTTGAAATAACAACGGGATGAGGCCGAAGGTGAAGGGCAGATCGAATTTGGAATCGTGGCCCGTCAGCCCCGCGGTGATCGCGCCCGCGTCGCCCTCGAAAAAAAGCGCGTCGGCATTTCCGTTGAGGGGCAATTTCCCCTTATTGTTGCCGGTGCCAAACGTGGCGCTGGTGAACCTTCCATTTTTGTCGAGCGGCCGAAAGAAGGCGTGAATGCGTTCGGTGGCGGTGAACCGCAGGTCCACGTCGAGGTCAAGGCGCGTGGCGGCGATGCCGTAATCAGTCGGGGAAACCTTGTTGTAGCCCACGGCGTTGCGCCAGTCGCCGCTGACGAGAAGATTGGCGAAGATGAGATTTTTTTTGCCGAGCCAGTCGTATCCCGGTTCAAAAGGCCCCTGGCGGTACAGTTCGCGGCCAATTTCAATCATTGGTCGCGTGGTCGGAACGGCGCGCTTGTCGCCGTAAATCCGGAGTTGAACGTCGGCGTTGTACGCGTCGTTGGTGTATGACGGATCGGGGCGGAAAGCTTTCGGGTCGTACGGGACGGGCTGGACGCCGGGAGAAGCATTTGTGGAATAATCAGCCAGCGCAGGGTCGGCGACTAAAGCAAGGAAAAATGAAAACATCCAACATTCAACATTCAACATCCAACCTCGAATTGAACGCGCCGCTGCTACGCATTGAATGTTCGGCGTTGAATGTTGGATGTTGAATGTTCGCCAGCTCATTTCATTTCACCTCGAACTCCACGGTGTACGGATGGGCGTCGAGCATCCATTCGTTCATCGCCTGTTCCATCTCGCGGGTTGCGCCGACGAATTTCATGAAGTAAATCGGCTCGGCGCGGGTGCGGAGGCGCACGGCCAGCCGATATTTGCCCGGTTGTTTCAGCAACGACGCTGGAACTTTGTAACTCGCCGTGCGGCTGCCGAGCGGCGGAATGCTGCGTTGTTCCATGCGGATGCCTGGTGGATGATTCAGCACGCTGATGGGCTGGCCGGCCGGACGGATGAACGGAATCTGGTCCACGTCGAGGTTGACCGGCAGATACATTTCGCGGTCGGTGCCTTTGACGTTGGTCGTGAGAAATTTTGACTGAAGATTGAAAAGTTGTTCGTCGCGCGCGATTTTTCCGGCGGCCACGTCAAGCGAATGCAGGTCGGCCATGTCGCCCTGACTGTCCACGTAGCCGGATTCCCACAGATTTTTTCCATCCGGGCCGAGCAGCGCGACGTCGAGCCAGATTTCCGGCTGGGCGCCAAGCGAACCGGACGGGAGGTTGTGGCCGGGATTGATGTTGGTGACTTTGTAATTAAATCGCAGGGGTTTGCCGGCGCGCGGTTCGCCGGAGAAAATCGGGCCATCGATTTTTGAACTGTTCTCCATGATCTGGCGGCGGAGTTCACGTTTCTGCGCGATCAAGGCGACGTTTTCATCCACGATGCGGCGCGCTTCTTCCCGGTCAATCTCACTTTCCCATTCTTTCGGAAACACTATCTTGCTTTTGCTGTCGCTGATTTTTTTCTCGAAATCTTCTTTGCCCCAGCCCGCGCGATAATCGAACTTCAACCATGTTTCGATGGAATATTGCCCGGCATCGGGATGATGCGGGAACAAACCCGGATGCGCGATGGGATAGCCGGGGCCGATGAACATGTGGTTGTGACGGACGTGATTGGTATTGATCAGATGACCATCCACCACGGCCGCCGCGCCGGTGACAAAGCCGTCGGCTTTGCCGGGAGTCTTGCCCATGTGACAGTCCTGGCAGGTCTTGCCCTCGCGGAACGCGGGCGAATCCCGGAATTGTTCCCACACGACTTCGAGCTTGATGCCCGGATGCACCGCGACCTGATGGCAGCCGACGCAGAACTCCGATTTGGTGAGCGGACGAAACGTGTAAATGCAGCGGTGAATGTCCTTGCCGCGTTCCTGCGATGAAGTGCGCACTTTGTAATACCCTGCGTTCGTCACCACCGATTGCAATGCCGCGCCGTCGCCCGCGCCGCTCATCGGATCGAAAATCTCCCCCGGCACCACGCGCCGCTCGCCGTTGACTCGGCCGTATTCCTCGTTGATGCGATGGCAGGTAATGCAGGTGACGCCCTCGCGCGAGACTTCGGAGCGTTCCCACAGCGCCAGTTCGCGCCGCTCGCCGAGGGACGTGCCGACGGTCGCGTGGCAGCGCAGGCAGAACGTGCCGACGGTTCCTTGCGAGAGGTCGTTGATCTTCTGCTCGAACTTGTGAAACATCGGGGAGATGGCGGCGTAGGCGTGGGCGGACAATCGCCACTCGTCGTAAACCTGCCCGTGACAGGGCCGGCAGGAAGTCGCGGACGGATAACCGGCTTGTCTCAGGGCTTTTCGCAGTTGCGCGTCCAGAACCGAGTTCGTCGGGGCGACAACGTTTTGGAACTCGGCCGCCGGGATGGCTGTGGGAAGCAGAGCAACGAGGAAACAAAAAACCAGCGCGTTGATACGACCTGCCAAGCGAACGGACCGAAGTTTGGAAAGAGCCACCCTGGCGCGCGAAGAATTAAAACAGTTCGCACAACAATCGTTCACAAAAGCAGGCCGAAATTGACCCGGCGTAAACATTGGTTTGTTGAATTCGCGGCCAGTATCACGCCACCGTTTTGTTCGTCAATCACGAATTGCAATTGAATGAACAACCGATGCAACCGGAATCTGCACCGTTCGGAGTTCCGCCTTTAGGCGGTCGGGCGGCGATTGAGCACCGAGCCGCCTGAAGGCGGAACTCCGAACTGGAATAACGCCCGCTTTCGGTTGTGGTGTCCGGGTGCGCCTTGAACAACACGCCGCGGTCCGGATAAGCGTGCGTTGCGCGCGAACACGCGATAACCTGCGCCATGCAACCGGGTGAAAGCCTGCCGGAAAATTTAATCTTGGATCTGCCGTCCATTCTTGAGCGGATTGACCTGGCCGCGCTTTTTCCGAAGGCACAGCCGCTCGAAGTGGAACTCGGCTGCGGCGACGCCTCGTTTCTCGTGAATTACGCGAAGCTGCATCCGGAGCGAAATTTTATCGGCGTCGAACGATTGCTGGGCCGCCTTCGCAAGCTGGACCGCAAAGGCCGGCGCGCCGGGCTGACGAACCTGCGCGGCGTGCGGATCGAGTCGGCGTATTTTCTGGAATATCTGCTGGCTAAAAATTCAGCCGTCGCGCTGCACATTTATTTTCCCGATCCGTGGCCGAAGCGGAAGCATTTGAAAAACCGCCTGATCAGCGAGCGTTTTCCGCAACTGGCGCAGCAGACGCTCGCGCCGGGCGGAATCGTTTATTTGCGGACGGACGACCAGAATTATTTCGGGCAAATGCAGCGTGTGTTTGGCGGCAGCCCGTTGTTTCGCGCCGTGGAAGCGAGAGGTGAACTGAGCGCCGTCGTCACAGACTTCGAGAAAAATTTCAACGCGCGGGGAATCGGGACGTTGCGCGCGGCGTATCGTCGGTGTTGATAGTGGGCGGATTTTTCGTCCAAGGGAAACGCACGTCATTTCTCCGACAATAGCGATTCTTCCATTCTTAAATGGTGTTACGATTGTAGGGTGAGTTCCAGTAGACAATCCCGCTTCACAAATTGCGAGCAAGGCTATTGGATGGGACGGCGCACCCTTTACGCCAGCGACGGAAGCTAAAGAGCAAGCTGCCATATACGGCTAGACCTAACGCGGTAGGTTCAGGTATAGGTTGGGTTGAGAACTGAATATTGTCAAAATACGAGAAACGACTACTCAATCGTAGTTCCCCAACTTGTCCTGCGAACGCGCTAATATCACCCCCGTAGATCGTAGAGTAGGCTCCTGCAGATCCCAAGTTCATTAAAGGAATCGTGTTGCCTTGAAAAGTAACGACAGGTGCATTATACGCTATCAGAGTTAGAGACACTGCTGAAATTGGTATTTGTGCCGTCTGACCGATAGCAGGTATTTGGGTTGGGTCGAAAGAGGCACCTCTCAGTTTCACGTAAAACGCACCTGACGCAAATCCCGGAATCCCAGCAGTGTAATTTGTGGAAAGAAGCGATATGCTCGCTGAATCCAAAGCCTCGTTGTTGTACAAAACATCTGGATAAGTATAACCTCCATAAATTGTCCACCCGCGAAATGCGTTTGTCGCATTTACAGGATTATAACCGACCTGGACAGAAGGATCAAAAAAGAGCCGCGCGCTTTCAAAACTCAGATTCTGAAAAGAGGATTGCGCGCAAGTTGAAATCGCAAGGCTGATATAAACAGCAGTCGAGCAAACAACGCTTATCAGATTGGTGTTCACATTTGGCCTTACGATGCAATGATCATACTCATTTTCGAGCGAGATGCAAAGGCAAATGAGCCAGTGTGTAGTCGCAATAGAAGTTTGAATCAGACCTCGTTTTTTTGGTTGGGCTTTCGTCGAGAAAGGTGCTACTTGGCGGTTCGCGTTACTGGAAAAAAGCATTTCAGTTCTTGCCTCGTTTGCCCGGCCAAGGCACTTAACGGGAAAACAACCATGTTAAACAACTCGAAACTCATCTGCTTTGCCGCGACGACGAAGCCGGCGGAGGCGAAGGCGTTCTATTGGGGCGCAGCTTGACGATGTCGCTGACTCCCTCCCCATGAACCCAGGCAACATTCAACGCTCAACATTCAACTTCGAACATTCAATGAAGAGAGATTCGGCGTTGAATGTTGAATGTTTTCCTCCGGTTCAGCGGTTCAATGCGCGAAAACTTGTTTGGGCGAAATCTCTCCCCGCCCGAGTGGGGAGAGGGCTGGGGTGAGGGGTTTTAAGTTTGAACACCATTGACCTCCTCACCCCGACCCTCTCCTCCTTTTTGGGAGGAGAGGGAGAAAAGCGGCGGCAGCGCCAGGAGTTGCCCATGCATTCCTGGCCGCAAACAAATTTCTTGAAATTGCGGCATTTTCACGCCATGATTATGGCGTGATTACAAGAGTTCAACTCGATCCTTCAAACCGGATCATTCTCTCGAAGGATTTGCGCCGGGCGGCGGGTTTTGCGCGGAGACAGAAACTCAAAGCGTCCGCCGGGCCGGGCCGCATCGTGCTGGAACTGGAGGCCACTGCCAACGGGAAGGTCGTCAAGCGCGGCAAACTCAAGGTATGGACCGGAGCCGTGCCTGCTTTGCCACTGGCTGAGGCCGTCGAGCACTCGCGACGTTACGAACGATGACCTTCCTGGACACGGGCATCCTGGTCGGCGCGCTCATGGAAAAGCACCCGGAACATCCACAGTGCCGGGCGGCGCTGGAACAATTTGCGGATTGCTTCACCGATGCCCATGCGCTCGCCGAAACTTTCGCCACCCTCACCGGTTTTTACAAGGTACCGGCGGACGCGGCGGCTGAATTGACGTTTTGCCTTCAGGCCAGTCTGGCAATCGAACCTTTGCCGCTGGCGGATTATGAGACGGCGATCCGCGAGGCGCGCAGCCGCGGCGTCATGGGTGGAGGCATCTACGACTCGCTCCATGCCACGTTCGCCCGCCGCAAACGCGCCACGCGCATCGTCACGCGCAATCCTTCTCACTTCGCCCACGCCGCGCCCGATTTGGAAATTTTCACGCCGTAGTTCGCGTGGTGGCACGGGCGTCCCGCCCGTTCGATTCTGACATTGCACCGCCGCGCTCCTACTGAAACGCACGGGCGGGACGCCCGTGCCACGAAAAATTGTCTGGCAAATAATTCCCGACCTGCGCAAATCTTGAGGACAGGAAACCATGTTAAACAACTCGAAACTCATCTGCTTTGCCGCGACGACGAAACCGGCGGTGGCGAAGGCGTTCTATGGAGACACTCTGGGGTTATCGCTGATGGAGGACGGCCCGTTCGCACTCGTCTTCGATGCCAATGGAACGATGCTGCGGGTCCAAAAGGTTCGGGACCTTTCCCCGGTGGCGCACACAGCCCTCGGCTGGGAGGTCGGTGATATTCGTTCGACGATCCAGCGATTGTGCAAGCAGGGTGTTCGCTTCGAGCGTTATGACGGCTTGCCGCAGGATGAGTTGGGCCTCTGGACCACACCCGACGGATCAAAGGTCGCGTGGTTCAAAGATCCTGATGGAAACATCCTCTCACTGACAGAATTTCGGAAGAAACAGCGCAACGCTCGCAAAGGGGCTTGATACCACTGCACGATTGACCTTTTATGAAATCTCGGACAGTATCATGGCAGTTACCTCCGTTCTGGCGGCTTTGAATTCAGTTCGTCAGGCGGCACAACAGGCCATGAGTTTCAAAGAACGTTAGAAGTCATGAGAACCTGTCCTCGCCCAATTGCTCGCTGCCCGGTTTTATTTTTCATTCTGCTCGTGGGCCGGGCGCCCGCGCAGTTGCAGAGTCTTCCCAACGCGTTTCTTGGGAATGCCACGGAAACCTTCGAGGAGTTAAGCCGCGATAACGTCCAAGCGTTGCAGAATGTGCAGGTGCCGATTTTTTCCGGTTTGGCGACGATCTCCGGGCCGAACGAATACACCTGGCTTAATGGCACACAGCTCGGATATCCAGGCACCTTCGGGCTTGGCCCTTACAATGCGCGCGCCCATGATGGCAATCAAGGATACGGCACCGGTGTGGCATACGGCACCAGTAGAATCACGTTTAG
>OCZU010000924.1_pt1 | contig 19786 bp, 21 predicted proteins | sample 1539001 | NCBI WGS metagenome assembly OCZU01 (sample SAMEA3539306, study PRJEB22396) | soil metagenome | biome: tundra; feature: field; material: soil | place: USA | collected 2010-05 | depth 0.15 m | reverse complement strand
AGGGGGTGTCATGGTGGCCGAAGAGACGATAGCCAGCACCGCCCAGGATCTTTACCGGAAAGCCCGGGTACTCGCAGGCGCTTGCCTCCGACCGGGACGCGCGCCTGGCCCTGCCGGGAGCTGGTGAAGGCGTGCAGGCAGTCGCCGCTGCGCGAGACGCGTATGTGGCGGCCGGTGACCAGTACGTGCTCCACGTGAACGTGCCCCGGGACCAGCCGGGCGCGAGCAAAGCGCCTGCCCCGGGACCAGCCGGGCGCGAGCAAAGCGCCTGGCCTGGGGCGTCGCCTTTTCACCGCGCGCATCCCCGGCACTCCGGGCAGCTCTCTGTGGCTTTCAGGGCGGGCGACACCCTCGTGGTCACTGAATCAGGCGCGTGGACATCGGCACCCGGATGGCGGCGAGCACCGTGGCGAGCGCTTCGCCACGTTCGACGGGCGCCGTGTCGCGGTGCGGGACTTCGCCGACGGGTCGGTCATCTGGCAGGCACCGGGCCCCCGCACCCTCGCGATCGCGACCGTGGACTCCGCTGGGAGCACGGTCGCCATGGCAGGCGGCCCGAACATCTTCGCCGGCTCCAACAAGGTCGTCGTGGGTGCCCAGGACGACCCGCGCCCCGTCGACTTCTCGTTCGCGAACTTCCCCGTTGGCGCCGGATGCCAGCTTGGCATCTCGCCCGACGGGCAGCTGGTCGCCTGCGCGTCCTTCCGCTAGATCGTCGTCGTCCGCCCGCGCACCCGGGGAGATCGTGCACAGGAGACGGCTGGCGAGCGTGCGCGAGGATGTCACGGCGTCCCTAGGAACGCGTCCGCACCGGCTGATCTGCAGCACGCGGGGCGACCTGTTGTGGTTCCGCGGACGGCGCGTGGTGGACGTGAACTGGCCGGGCGAGAAGTCCCGCTACCTGCCCCAGGACGGGCTATGCGACGACATCGCGTTCGACCACGTGACCTCCCGGCTGGCGATGGTGAACGAGTCAGGCCAGGTGGACGTCTTCCAGTCGAACTTCAGAGCCTGATGCCACAAGGTGGCGGCCAACTCCGGCCACACTGGCATTGCCGCCCTGCGGGGGGCGCCAGGATGGCGCGCCCGACCTGCTGTTCCAGGCTCGGCGCCCGTGCTCATCCGCTGCCTGACCTTGGTTGCATACTCCAACGCCGTGGGGCACCCGCCGGTCTTAGCGGAGGTCCGCGAACTGGTGGAGCAACCGGCGTAGTAGAACCCGCGCTGGGACTACTGACGCATCTCATGAGCAGGCCCATAGTCCTGGCCGCATGGACCGCTCACTGCACCTAATCAGCCTGACGTGGGGACCGCCCGCTGGCGACACCGAACTGGACAATCTGCGTATATCTGCGCCACCACGATTGCCGTTCGTCTTGCGCTCGTAATCGGTTCGGCGCGCTCCCGGTACGAACGACAAGGCTGAATTGACGATCGCCGCCACCATTAGGAATATACAGGCCAGCGCATAAGTATACGGGTACGCAACGCCCGCTATTCGGCAGATTCGGACGTGGCCAGCCGTGCGCCGTCTCACCCAGGTGTGCCGGTCGGAGGTTACACGCTCTGTTGCTATTGGGCGGCTGATGACGTTTGGTGACCAGATTTGGTGCGCTGCCTCCGTGTACCGCGCACAGGGGCCGAGGAGTTCGGGAACAGCCTGTCCATGGCTTCTGCTCCGGTGGTCAGGACAGGGCGCAGTTCGCGCCGGTAGACCACCTCGGTGGTCCTGGTGCGAGGGCGGCCGCACCGTCAGCGTGCACGCCCTGATCGCCACCGGCGTCAACGCCGGCGGGCACCGGGAGATCCCGGGCATCGACGTGGCCTCCTCCGAGGACGGCGCCGGGCGGCTGGCGCTCCTGCGGGGCCTGGTCGCCCGCGGCCTGTCCGGCGCTCATTACGCCGACCTCGGGATTATGCCGACCTGGCGGCGAGAGCTGCTGGTGACGGCCGTGTAAGCGGCGGGAAGGTCGGCCACCAGTTGGCCGCCCGCAACTCCGCAAACAGGCCCAGCCCGGGGAAATGGCGGGCCCGCCGTGTTTCCTGGCCAGCGACGCCTCGTCCTACATGACCGGCCAGGTCCTGGTCGTAGACGGCGGTCAGCTCGCAACAGCGTGAACCCCACCGTCCCGGACGGGCATCGGCGCGTATCTGGGCAGGTATGCAGGGGGTTTGACGGAGAGGAGCTGACAGATGCCTGACGAGACCCGCCATGAATCCGCTGACCTTGAGGATTACACATCACCGGGGACGAGGACGCGGGGGATGAGGACGTGGACGGGCTCCTCCTCGATGACGGCCCGGACCCCCGGGCAGGCCGGCTGGGAGCCGAGGATGAGGGAGCCCAGCCGGACGGCGAGGCCGACCTGGTCGCACACGACGCCGGAATCGACGGCGGTGCGGCGACCGCGGAGGAGGCGGCCATCCACGCAGTCGACGACGACGATTACGACATCCGCTCCGGCCACTGACGGCATCACTGAGCGCGCCCCGGACCTGCGCCCGGTCCTGTCGAGCGGACGAACGTCCCTCCCGGTCAGGTCGGTCGACTCTACGGATGTCCGGATCGGCGTGTCTGACTGAAACAAGGCCGGCTCCGGCGGCTCGTCTTGCCGGATATGGCCATTTCACATACTGGATGAGAAGGACGTGATTACCGTGGCGGCTGCAACGCCTATCGACGTGGCCATGAACACTACGCGCACGGCCGGTGAGTCAGCGGACACCGGCGGAGCTGAGTCAGCCGGTGCCGGCCCGCTGGATGTGCTCCTGCCCCACGCTACTGTGGGCTTGCTGCGCAGGTTCCGGCCGGATGCCAGCATGACGCGCTGCGCGTTGCGGCTGGCCAGCCGTCCGGGGGCCGTGGCCGGGCGGTCCGGTAAGCTGGCCGCGGAACTCGTCAGCATCGCGGCGGGCCGTTCGGCGGTCGCTGCGCAGCCCCGCGACCGCCGGTTCGCGGATCCCGCATGGAGTGGGAACCCGCTGCTCAAACGCATCCTTCAGACTTACCTGGCGGTCGGGCGGACCGCCGAGGAGCTGCTGGCTGACGCCGAGCTGGACTGGCGGGACGATACACGCCTGAAGTTCATGCTGACCAATCTCGTCGCCGCGTCCGCGCCGAGTAACAACCTGCTGATCAGCCCGGCCGCATGGAAGGCGTACATCGACACGGGCGGCCTGAGCGTCGTCCGGGGTACCCGTGCCTTCGTCTCGGATATGGCCTCTTCCCCGCGCATCCCGACGATGGTGGCACCCGACGCGTTCGAGATCGGCACGGATCTCGCGGTGACGACGGGGGCGGTGGTGGCCCGTACCGACGTCTTCGAGCTCATTCAGTACAAGCCGACCACGCCCACCGTGCACCAGTTCCCGCTGCTCATGGTCCCGCCGATGATCAACAAGTACTACATTGCCGACCTCGCGCCCGGCCGCAGCATGCTCGAATTCTTTGTGGCGCAGGGATATCAGGTATTCGTGATCTCCTGGCGCAATCCCGACAAGCATGCTCGGGACTGGGATCTGAACACCTACGGCGATGCCCTCATCGAGTCGGTTAGCGCGGCGCGCGAAATCACCAAGGCCCCCAAGATCAACATCATCGGCCTGTGCGCCGGCGGCATCCTCTCGTCGATGGTCGGCGCGCACCTAAGCGCGACCGGGCAGCTCGATCAGGTCGCCAGCCTGTGCCTGGGCGTGACGCTGCTGGACATGACGGAGGCGGGCACGACAGTCTCGCTGATGGACGAGGGGACTGCCAAGGCGTCTATGCTCGCTTCCCGCGCCCGCGGCTACATGGACGGGCGCACCCTCGCCGGGGTGTTCGCCTGGCTCCGGCCTAATGACCTGATCTGGAACTACTGGGTCAACAACTACCTGCAGGGAAAGACCCCGCCGCCGTTCGACATCCTCTACTGGAACGCCGACACCACCAGGATGCCCGCGGCACTTCACCGCAACTTCATCGAGATCGCCATGAGCAACGCGCTGACCAAGCCGGGTGCCGTCAGCATGCTCGGTTCCCCCGTCGATCTCTCCAAGATCGACGTCGACAGCTACGTCGTGGCGGGCATCGACGACCATATTGCGCCCTGGCCGGCGGCCTATCGCGCCACTCAGCTACTCGGCAGCAGCAACGTCCGGTTCGTGCTCTCCAACAGCGGGCACATCGCCGCCATGGTCAATCCGTCGTCGAACCCGAAGGCGACCTTCCGGCTCGCGCCCGGCAACCCGCCCGATCACCGCGAATGGCTGGCCCAAGCCGAGACGGTGCAGGGCAGCTGGTGGCCTGACTACACCACGTGGCTGACGGACCGCAGCGGCGACATGAAGCAAGCCCCGCGCACGCTGGGCAGCGCGAAATTCCGGCCGCTGGCTCCCGCACCAGGCACCTACGTCCTTCAGCGGTAAGTGACGGAGCGCTATCCCTCGCGGAACTGGACGCCGAACCAGCCGCCGGGGATAGTGCCATTTCAGGGCCCGGCGCTGCGCCCCAGCGTCGCCGTGCTCGATGTTCGGCTGCCTGATGGTGACGGGGTGTCGGTCTGCCGGGAGGGAGGTCCGCTCCCGGGTGCCGGAGGTGGCCTGCCTGATGTTCACTGCGTTCAGCGACGACGAGGCGCTGCTGGATTCGATCATGGCGGGAGCGGCCGGCTACGTGCTCCGGCAGATCCGCGGCTCCGACCTGATCGGCGCGGTCCGCATGGTCCTGGAGCTGATCGGGGAAGGCCTCACCAACCGGCAGATCGGCGAGCGGTGGTTCGTTTCCGAGAAGACGGTGAAGAACTACGTGTCGATGCTGTTCGCCAAGCTCGGCATGAAGCAGCGCACCCAGGCGGCCGCCTACGTGGCCCGTGTCTTGGGAGGTTGCAACCTCGAATTGAGGCAGAACATGAGGATCATCGACCGGAAGCCTCCGTAGATCAGTGCAGCGTGTCCCACCGATACGGGTCCACCCGCTTCGCCAGGTCAGGGTCCACCGCGTGCCCGATGCGGACGCCGTTGCCCGGTATTGTTCTCCCCGTCTGTGAGACGGTCGTGAGAGATCGCGGAGGCGACTGCCCCGGCGGTCTTTTTCGATCGCCTGCGGACCTCCGGCGTGAAGGGCGGGACCTACGTCCCTACTCGCCTGGTCTTTTGCTCTAGTTGACTTGCCGCGTGTTCCTGGGCGCCGAGATACGGCTGGACGTCGGCTTCAACGCCGCCCAGGCCAGGCTGGCGAACCTGGCCCGCGGCGGGCTGCTGCGGCGCGCATCCCATGACGCCTACGACGAACTGGGAACTGGCCTGGCCCGGGTCGGCCCGCTAGGCGCCGCGCCGGGCATGTCCAGGCTGGTGGTGGTGCGATTCAGTGACATGGCGATCCATGAGGACTTCGCTATCGGGTCGATGCGGTGGGAAGCTATCGGTCCTGGAGGAGCGTTGTTCCCGGCTCTGGACGCCGACATCAAGCTCACCCCGGCCGGGGAAGACGCCACCATGCTCACGGTAGCGGGGATCTACCGGCCGCCTCTGGGCGGCCTGGGCACCGGACTAGACCGGGCGATCATGCACCGGGTCGCCCAGGCGACTATCCGGGCCTTCACCAATCACATCGGGGCCGCCATCGCGCACCCGGCCGCCGCGCCCGAAGCAGGACACACCCGGATGCTGCCGGAGCCTCCTCCCTGGCCCGAGTCCAGCACACCGTAGACCCGGAGCGCCCCGTCGGCCCGCTGGCCAGGGGCGGGGTGGACCGCCGACCTTCCGCTTTTCAGGCGTAGCGGCCTGCCTGTTCGGGCGATCAGGTCCAAGCGTGGCTGGATGCTGTTGTGTGTCCATGTCGGGGGTTGGCTGGCGCCGTTGCTGTCACCCTTGCCGTCAAGCTTGCGCGTCCAGCATGCATATTCATGCGCGGGCGTGCGCGGCCTGGACCGTTCATCCTTGCGCCTCCAGGTATTTCGGCCAGACCGCTGTCCGACCTTCGGCATGGACCGACAGGACCTGTGACCGCTGCCCGGCCGGGTACCGGATCTGTGGACTGGCGCAATGACAGATCATATTTTCGTTGGCGACCGTGTTCTGCTGGATGTCAGCTTCCGTGCCGCCCGGGCACGGCTAGGGATCCTGGCCGGGGACGGGGTGCTGCTGCGAGCCTCCGAAGTGGCCTACGGCGAGGGCATCACTGGCATGGTAGAGGCGGCGGGCCCGGCGGCTGGCCTGTCCCGGCTGGCCGGGGTTTACGTGGAAGATCTCGCGGACGCATATGACTGCGCCCGGATCGCGCTGCGATGGGACGCCATCGCAGCTGACGGCGCGCTGTTCGCGGCCCTGAATGCCGATCTGATGCTGACCCCGGCCGGGGAACAAATCACGGTGCTCGCCCTGGCCGGAGCTTACCAGCGGCAGCTTGGCCGGGCGGGCGCCGAGCTGGACGGGGTGATCGTGTGCCGGTTTGCCGCGGCGACAATCCGCAGCTTCATGGCCCGGATAGCGTGTGCGCTCGTCCACCCCGCGGGCGCAGCAGGACCCGCGGATCGTAGCCCACCCCGGCGATCGTTGGGAGAAGAGAAGAAGCTGTAACCGCCGGTCGTTTCGGGCGACGTGCTGACCTGTTACCTGGGCGGTGAGCTGGATCAGGTGGTTTTGCGCGCGTCGCCGAGGCTACGATCCAGATGTTCGTCAACCGCATCGCTGAAGAGATCATTGCCCCCGTCCCGGCGACTGAAGCGGGCGGCGGAATCACAGATGAGGGTTGGTTCTGGCCGCCAACCGCCGACGGGCCCTAGGCGCCATCCGGCGTGGCGCCGTGATCTCACCCCGATCCGTTCCGCGGGGCGGGATCGGGCGGTCCCTCATGGTCGTGGTCAGCGAACACGTGGTCATGGATCTCGCGGATCGTGTCGTCCAGGTGGCGCAGGGCGTCGGCGATCTGCTGCACGGCCACATCATGGGGCAGGTCAATCGCGGCCTGCAGGCTGAGGCCCACGTGGAGGAGGCCGTTGACCACCCGGTCCAGGAGCACCCGGCCGCGGCGCGCCTGTTCTGCTGTGGCAGCGGCGCGGGCCAGATCGGCCAGGTCAGCGCGCGGCAGGTCCTCCGTGACGTCCCGGATCACGGCCAGGATAAAACGGCCCGTCGCGGTCGGCACCGGGCTCAGGCTCACCCGGGCCGGGAACGTGCTGCCGTCCTTGCGCCGCCCGGGCAGCCGCGCCCTAGAGGCCATCGGCCTGGCCGTCGGCTGCTGCGCGTATCCGGCCCGCTGGCTGATGTGCGCTGCCCGCAGGTCAGCGGGGATCAGCGACTCGACCGGCTGGCCGATCAGCTCACCGGCCATGTAGCCGAACATGTCCTCTGCCCTCCGGTTAGCCAGCACCAGCACGCCATCGTCATCTGTCAGCACCACCCCGTCGTGCAGGGCGTCGACCAGCCCCCACAGCACCGCCGGAGTGACCCCCGATGCCTGAGACCCATTCCTCGGCGCGGCGGCCCGCCGCCGGCGCGGCGAGACCTGGTCCTCGCCCTGCCCCTTGCCTGGTCTTGGCACCAGGGGGATGACACCTGGTGTCCCGGCAGCGATGGCAGCCTCCACAGATGGATAGATCGAGACCAGCCGGTCCAGCCCGCTGGCATCCAGGACCCGCCGGACAATCTGGGCGGTGACCGCCATCCGCAGCTGCGCGCCGCTGATAGAGGCACGCTGGTAGGCGCGCAAAAGAGCATCAGCGCCACCGTGATCACACGAAACCGTCCCGGTCATATCCGCGATCAGCACGGCGGCGCCCCGGTTGACCAGTTCCAGCAACTGCTCGCGGATCTGCCCGGAATTAGACACGCTGATATGTTCCGGCAGCGTCACCACCGCCTGCCTTCCCGTCCACCGCACCGGGCACGGGCCATCAGGCACGGCAGCAACCAGCGCATCCGTCAAGGCCAGGGCGCGGCAAAGCCGCGGCACCGCTGGTGAGCATAGGGGATGAGACCATGCAAGACACCGTAGACCAGGCGCACAGTGCAGTGCCACGCACCCTGGCCGACATCATCGAGGACGCGCGCCGGGCCGTGTGTGGCCACTGCTGCGCCGACAGCCCGGCATGGCGTGCTCATTTTCCGGCACCGGCCCGGATGGGCTGCACCTGGCGAGGTTCGCCAGGGCTCGCCTCCGGGGCCTGATCAGTGAGGCGGCCATGGCGGCCATGCTCGCGGAGAGCTGTGCATGGGCGTGGCCGATTCTCCTAGCTTGCGCAGATGCGCGAGCTCCACACCGTCAAGCTCTGGTACCGCTCGCCCGGGTCCCGCCACTACGCTTGGTTACTGCCGCAGGCACGGGCACGAACGCTGCCTGCCGTCCGCGTGGACCGGGCCGTGGACCGGCGCGGCGAGTAATCCCAGCGCGTCACCCGCCCGGTCGGGTGTGTAGATCCGCATCGGCACCGGGCCGTGCGGACCGGGGGCCTCATTCATCTGCGTCGCCACCACCGGGGCGTCGTATCCGGGGTGCTCATCGAACGCCTTCCGCCGCCGTCCACGCCCGGATCCTCCACGAACTGCTGGAACGACGAAATGCCTTCGAGGAGGTGGAACTTGCTGGCCATGGCGGGGTGGATGGCATGGATCAGTCCTCTCGCCTGTGCGCCGGGTCCTGGTCATGTGCTTCGTCGCTGCGGAACAGCCGGACATCCCATGCCCGGAGCGTGATCCTCTCACCGGGTGGATGGCGCTCGCCGCCGAGTATGTCAGTCACCGTGCAGGACGGAGAAGCCGTCGCCTCATCCCAGCTCCAGTTATGCAGGACGTGTAGCCGGGTAGCGGCGCTCGTGTCGGTGCTGGTGGAGACGGTGACTGAGTCGTCAGTGGTCCACCCGCCCACAGCATGCGGTACCAACCAGCGCACCAGGTCGGCTGCCAGGTCTTGATCCGGGACCGTACCGACTACGGTGATCCGGCCCGCGCCGGCGGGCTTTGTCGTGACGGCGGCCCAGCGGCCGAGGTGCGGATGCTGATAAGAGGCGAGGACCTCCGCGTCCGAAGCGACGAGCCCTTCGGCGAATCCGGTCGCCGCGCCCCGCAACGAGCCGTGCACCGGCACAGGTGACGGCAGCGAAGCCATCTCGTCGTACCAGACGCCAGCCGCGTCGGTGATCTGTGCCGGCGCTCGCTCCGTGCGTGCCCTTCCCTCCCCGTCCCCGTAGCCCGTTCGCGGTCCGACGAGGAGGTGCCCCCCGGCCCGTGCGTAGTCGATCAGGAAGTCCAGGTCCTCGTCGGCCGCGATGTAAAACGCGGCGGCGATCAGCACGGGATAGCGCGCGGCCGTGTCGGCGGCGTCGTGCTCGCCGCCTCGCGACGGCAGCAGGTGCTGCGGCCGGATGAGCCGCTGCTGCCGCTTGGCATCGAAGATGCCGCGGGAGAAGGCCGCGAGGATGTGCCGGTAGGAGTCGGGGTCGATGAAGGAGTCACCCCGCAGCGGTCCCTGCGTCGACAGCGCGAACTTGCTGTCGGAGTCGTAAAGCACCGCGATGTCGTAGTCGGGTTCGGCCGTGGCGAAGGCGCCGCCGGCCTCGCGCAGTTCCTGGCCGATCCGCGCGATCTCGTGGTAGGCGCGGCCGGGGATGCCGCTGTGCGGAAGCACGCCGCCCCAGTACATCTCGGCGCCGAACGGAAGGGTGTTCCAGTGCCAGTACTCGACGAGCCGCGCCCCGCGCGCGATAAGCAGCCAGGCCAGCTGGCGCCATTGACCGTCGTAGGGCGACTCGTTCATGGCGGAGAAGCCGATCGGGCCGGCGTTGGTCTCGGTGACCAGAAACGGGGCCTGCTTTGAGGAGTACATGAGGTCCGCAAGCTGGGTGACCGCCCACGGCCCGCGAACGACCCAGCCCATCGGGCCGCTGGAGCGTGGCAGTGTGTTCGGGTGTGCGAGCGAGTCCTGCATCTCGTAGTACGCGTTGCCGGACGCCACATCGAGGGCCCGGCTCAGCTCGGCGTCCTCAATGCCGGGCCGCTCGTAGGAGATGCACGTGGTGACGAACCCGCGCCCGCCGGTGACTTCGCGGACGATGCCGGCTTGCCAGCCGATGAACTCGGCCTGCGAATCCCAGCCGACCTCTCAGTGGTCGGCTACGATAACACCACCCTCGCCTCCAGCGCGCCAATCAACCTGACTAGCGTCGACCAGGCAGGCCACGATCTGGGCGCGACGGCCGCCCGGCTCCTCGGTGAGCGCATGGACGGCCGCAGCCGCTCCGTTCTCACCTCCGCCGCGCCCCAGCTGATCATCCGCAACACCACTGGGCCGCCGCGGTCATAACCGCCTGGATCCGTCCGGTAGCCGCGACTGACCACGTGCGCTTCGCCTTCACCCGGAGGAGCGCTGACCGGGCACAGCCACCCCTCGCCGTTCTGAGTGATAAAAATAATTTTCCCGAACGGGCAGTGGTGCTTCTTTCCCGGACCTGTTGACCGCAGCGTTAGAACGTAAGGCAGTCCATAGACTTGCTCAGCAGGTGCCTGTGGGGTGCCAGAACTGCGTCCATGACCTTTGACCTGTAGTTTCCCGAATCAGGCGGTGATCGTCATGCCGCCCGCTCGTACTGGTTGATCAGCCCGTCAGGGATCCTGCGGCGCCGTATCGTCGGTGTCGCGAGATCGGCGACGGCCGCCAGACTCATTTCGAACAGAGATCCTGAAGCCAGTGACAAACCAAGTGACTACGCCCCTAGGCGGAGGCAGACGGAGCGCGACGTACTCAGACACCGGTATCCGTCCGACCTGCGGTAATCCGATCCAACCCGATCGCATCAGACGAAACCGGCATGAATGGTAAGGAGAAGGTCTACGGTTCTATTCCGTAACGTAGCTCTAGTTTTTCGTGCTTGTGTTCGAGAAGAAGTGACAATTCCCTGCAAGTCAACAGGACTGCTGCCGGAGCGGTTGATACCCTCGTCCGATGGACCAGCAGCACCTTGCCAGCCTTGCGCACCTGCGCCGGGCTCGGGATCTGGTCGACCGGGAGTATGCGCGTCCGCTCGACGTGCCGGCCATGGCTCGCCACGCGCTGATGTCGCCGGGGCACTTCTCCCGGGCGTTTCGGGCGGCCTACGGCGAGACGCCGTACAGCTACCTCATGACCCGGCGGGTCGAGCGGGCGATGGCGCTGCTGCGCGCGGGCATGAGCGTGACCGGCGCGTGCATGGAGGTCGGCTGCACCTCCCTCGGCTCGTTCAGCTCACGATTCACCGAGCTGGCGGGGATGACGCCGAGCGCGTACCGGGGCCGGGAGCACCGCGCCGTGCTGGCGATGCCCGCATGCGTGGCCAAGGCGTGCACCCGGCCGGCCAGGGACCAGCCGGTCAGGATCGGAGAAGCGACCCGCGCCGCCGCCGTCTAGCGTTGACTCCATGACCATCTCACTCCAGTACTGCCACATCACCGTCAACGACCTGGACTCCTCGCTCGCCTTCTACCGCGACGCGCTCGGCCTTGAGGTGCGCAACGACGTCGCCTCGGACGGGTTCCGCTGGGTCACCCTCGGCAGCGCGTCCCAGCCGGACCTTGAGATCGTGCTCTCCGAGCCGCACGCCGGCCGGTCCCAGGCCGACGGCGACGCCCTGCAGGAACTGCTCACCAAGGGAGTCCTGCCGATGACCGTCTTCCGCACCGACGATCTCGACGCGACCTTCGAGAAGGTGCGGGCCTCCGGCGCCGAGGTGCTGCAGGAGCCCATCGACCAGCCCTGGGGCCCGCGCGACTGCGCGTTCCGGGACCCCTCGGGCAACACGGTGCGCATCTCGCAGGCGCCCAAAGCGTAGCCGCCGCGAGTTTGTCGTACCGGTAAATCGGGAGTATTTTTCAACTGGGAGATATCGCCCTCGTTGAGCTGGGTGAAGGCGAGATCCCGGTTCCTGCTGCCCTGGACCTCGGCGGTACCAAACGACTCCGGGTGGCATGCCATGACTCTTTTGCGACAGCAAGCCCCGTTCCTCTCGGTGTCATCCCGCGATCACGACGGCGTGACCGTGGTCAGCCTGCAGGGTGAACTGGATTTCTGTGGTTCATCTGCTCTGCAGGCATACTTCAGCGGCATGAGACGCCAGCCGAGGCTCCGCAGTGTCGCCGACCTCACTGGCCTGGCCTACATTGACTGCGCCTGCCTCACCGTGCTTGTCCGGCTGTGCCAGGACATCAGATCGCAGGGCGGCAGTTTTGCCCTGGCCGGACCATCCGGCGCCGTGCACAGGATCCTTGCCGTCACCGGCCTGCTGACCTGGTTCGACGTGCATGACACCGTTGACGAAGCTGTCAGTCGCACTGGCACACAGCGATCGTCCGGTGACCTCCGGAATCCCGCCTGGGCGTGTCCCGCAGCAGCCTGAAGGCGTGGTCCATGTCGACGTTGAGGCGCTCAGCTGCGGGAAGCGCGGCAGGCACGGGCGGACATGTTACGGGCCGCCATCCTGACCCGGATCCCGGTGCAACCGCAGGCGCCGGGCAACGATATCGGCGGCCACGTCCGCGAGCCGCCGGTCCTGCGCATAAGCGTAAGCCCGGAGCCGGGCAAATGCCGCAGCGGCCGAGACGCCGAGCTGCACCGTCAGCATGCCCGTGGCCTGATCGATCTCGATGCGGTGCAGCGCCAGGTCCGGAGCCTGCCCGTCCAGCCCGGCCCCGTCTCCGGTCGCGGCGTGGCCGGGCCCGCTGTCGAGCAGCATCATGGTGGCCGCGTCGGCGAGGATGAGCAGGTCACCGAGCTGGCCGTCCAGCAGCGGGCCCGCCGAGGTACGGTAAAGGCCCAGCACCCCGGCGCGGATCGCCCCGACGATCAGGGGGAACACGAAGACAGCCCCGGCACCGAGCCGGCGGGCCGCGGGCGTGAACGCAGGCCACCGGCGGCTGAACTCCTCATCGTCCAGGTCAGCGGCCAGGACGGGCGCGGCCGATGTCAGCACGTCGTGGCCGGCCCGTCTCCCAGTGTCAGCTGAAGTTCGGCCAGCTGCTCGCCGACCAGGTCTGTCACGCATATCAGGAAATCCGGCTCGCCGTTGCTCGCGGCGGCCAGCCACGCCCCGCCCAGCTGAGCTGACCGGCTCGCAACCGCGCAGACGTCGGCGACCGACACGCCGCGGCCCTGCCAGACCGCATGCGCGGCCACCTCGCCCCACAAGACCACTGCCCGGCTATCAGTCATTCGCGCCTCCGGCCCGCCAAAGAACTGGCCAGGGGCCTCGCTGCGTTACGGGTACCAGGACGCAACGGTGCCGGCCTCGCAGGGCATGCAGTGCTCACCGCCGGCCGCTCAACGTACCGCGTGTGCGTCTGCCGATGCTGACAACAGCAGCCTCCGCGCATACGCGGATACCAGGCTCCACACTCACCACAAGCGCCGCCCTCTGCTGCAGCAGCCGGGGCGGCTCTCGACCCAACGGCTCATTTCTTCGATCTGCGTCCAACCATACGCCCAGACCCATAACGCCCATCCAGTAGCCACACCAGGCCGATGCGCCAATAAATCCGCCTGGCTGATCAGTGCCGCACGCAACAGGGCCACCTGCTCAGCCAAGGCATTACCGATTTGCCAGCTAACGATCTTCAGACCGGGCGGGCGCCGAAGCGGGTCACGACGGCGGCGGCGATCCGGACGGCGTACTCGGCCGCGCCGATGAGGTCGGCGCGGGACAGCCAGCGGCTCATGAACGCACCGCAGAACGCGTCGCCCGCACCGGTGGTGTCGGTGGCCTGCGCCGGGTGCGCCGGGACGCGCACCGGCGCCAGGCCGGGAACGGCCAGCACGCATCCCTGATCGCCGAGCTTCAGGACCACGGCGCCGTAGTGCCGGGTCAGCCGGGCCGCCATCGTCACCGGATCCGGCTCGCCGGTGAGCACCGCGGCCTCGTCGCGGTTGGGGAAGCATACCGCCGCCCCGTGCGTCCAGCGCAGGAACGCGCCGGCCTCCATCCGGGCCAGGAAGGCGGCCGAGCCGGGATCGATGGTGACGGCGAGGTCGCGGGCACGGGCCTGCGCCAGCAGCCCGAGCGCCAGCTCCAGCAGCGGCGGCTCGCAGAACGTGTACCCGGTGAGGTGCAGCACCGCCGCGCCGTCCAGCAGGGCGGCCGGCAGGTCCGACCGCCGGAGCCGCAGGTTCGCGCCCCGGTCGGTGAACATGGTCCGTTCGCCGTCCTGCTCGACCATGATCACGATCGAGCCGGTGCCCGCGTCCGGGTCGGCGGCCAGGTGCGCGCGGACACCGGCCCGGGCCAGTTCCCGCCGGTGGTACTCGGCATCGCGGGCGCCGGCGCGCCCGGCGAACACCGTGTCGGCGCCCAGGTGAGCCATCCACGCGGCCTGGTTGGCCGCTGAGCCGCCCGGGCAGGCGCGGATCACCGCCGCGGTGTCGCTCCCCGGCGTGACGGCCTCGGCCGGCTTGACCAGCACATCGTTGATCACGTCACCGATGACGACGACCCGCCGGGCGCCCGCCGGACTCAGGGCCAAGCCGAGCCAGCGGCCCGCTGCGCCCAGGATCGGGAGATCTGCGCGGCGAGCTCGATGTTGCCGCGCGCGATCTGCAGGTTGACCCCGACGCTGACCCCGCCGGTGAGCTGCTGGATCCGGTCGAGCAGGAAGGGGCTGACCGCCTTGCCGCGGACCCCCTGCTCGGCCGCGACGGCAAGGGCGTCTTCGAGCGCATCGTCGAGGACCCCCGGGTCGAGCTGCAGGGCGGGCGGCAGCGGGTTGGCGACGAGCAGGGCGGACTGCTCGCCGAAGGCCGCCCGGGCCGCCATGATGTCGGCGATCTCCTCCGGGCTGTCGGCCCGCCAGTCCAGGTCGCAGCCGGAATCGGACAGCCAGAAGGCGGGGAACCGCGAGGTCTGGTACCCGACGACCGCGACGCTCAGCGTTTCCAGCCGCTCCAGCGTGGCCGGGATGTCCAAGATAGACTTCACCCCGGCCGAGACGACGGTGATCGGCGTCCGGGACAGCACGGTCAGGTCCGCCGACTCATCGAAGGTCTCGGACGCGCCGCGGTGCACACCGCCGAGCCCGCCGGTCGCGAACACCCTGATCCCGGCCCGCGCGGCCAGCACGGACGTGGCGGCCACCGTCGTGCCGCCGGTCACCTTGCGCGCGATCGCGATCCCGATGTCACGGCTGCTGACCTTGACCACGGACTCGTCCGCCGCGATGCGCTCCAGGTCCTGCGGCACCAGGCCTACCTTGGGTACACCGTCGATGATCGCGATCGTGGCCGCGGTCACGCCCGCGTCGGCCAGGATCGCCTCGAACTGCCGCGCGGCGTCCAGGTTCCCCGGACGAGGCAGGCCGTGCGAGATGATCGTCGACTCAAGGGCGACCACGGGAGCGCCGGACGCCAGCGCGGCGCTGACCCGGGGGGACACTTCGACCAGGGAAGACACAAGAACAAGTGTCTCACCCCAGGTCCGGCGCCCGGCGCGGGCCGGCCAGGGGTCTGAGCTAGTACCCCTGGGAGCCGACGATGTTGAGCAGCGGCTCGTCCGCGGCGTAGCGGGCCAGCTGGTCCGCCACGACGGCCATGACGTGCGGCATGGTGGTGCTCATCGCGCCGGCCACATGGGGCGTGAGCAGCAAGCCGGGCGCGGACCAGAGCGGATGGCCGTCCGGAAGCGGCTCGGGTTCTGTGACGTCGAGGGCGGCGCGCAGCCGCCCGGACCGCAGCTCCGCGAGCAGCGCGCCGGTGTCCACGACCGGGCCGCGGGCCGCGTTGACCAGCAGGGCGTGATCATGCATCTGGGCCAGAAACCGCGCGTCCACCAGCCCGGTCGTGGCGGGGGTGACCGGGACCAGCAGGATCACCACGTCGGCGTTCGGCAAGGCGGCGGGCAGGTCATCCAGGCCTGACACGCCGGGCCTGGCGCGCCGGGCGATGCGTTCCACCGTCACGCCGAACGGGACCAGCATCCGCTCGACCGCCTCGCCGATCGAGCCGTAGCCCACGATCAGCACGGTCTGGCCGGCCAGCGGCTCGCTGCGGACCGGGTCCCAGGTCCCCGCCTGCTGCGCGGCCAGGAACCTGGGCAACTGCCGCACCTGCGCCAGGATCACGGCCAGCACCCATTCGGCCACCGCGGGGTCGTGCACACCGCGTGCGTTGCACAACGTGACGCCGGGCGGGACGAACGGGATCACGTGCTCGGCCCCGGCCGACATCAGCTGGATCAGCCGCAGCCGGGGCAGCTTGGCCAGCACCGGCATCCGGGAGGGCGGCACCCCGAACGGCAGCACGACCACCTCGACCGCGCCGGCCGAATCCGGCAGCTGCTCATCGCCGGTCCACACGTCGGCCACCATGCCGTCGGGCAGCCCGCCCATCAGCTCCGCCGCGTCCGGTTCGGGGAGCCATACCCTGATCATCGAGGACGCCATGACGGTGAGGTTACCGGCAACGGCGGACCCGATGGCCGCCGGGATTACCTCGCGGCGCCGGTGCCTTCCAGATGCCGCTCCCAGGACTCGGGTACATGATCGGCGGGGTGCGGCGCGGTCTTCGGATCCTCGGCGGCCTTCGGGTCCGACGGGGTCTTCGGGTCCGAGCCGATGATGACCACCGGGCATGCGGACGCGCGCAGGCAGGCCCGGATCACCGGGCCCGCGGCGCGGTACGGGTCAGGGCCGTACGCCGCCCGGCCCAGCACCAGCATGTCGGCATCGGCGGCCTGATCGAGCAGCACGCGCGCCGCCAGCCCCTCGGCGATCTCGGTGCGCACGCGAACGCCGGGAAACAGCACGGCCGCCTCGCTGACGGACCGGCGCAGCACGTCCCGGACCGCGCCCCAGCTTCCGCCCGATGACCGCGGGGCCGGAACGGCGTAACTGGCGACCTGGTGGCACACCGACTCCAGGGCGAGCACCGCGACAACCTCCACGGCCCGCAGGCCTGCCTCCCGGCACGCCCACCGAAGCGCGACCACCGACTCCGCTGAGCCGTCCACGCCGACAACGATACTTCGCACGCCAGACTCTAGTGTCATGCCGAATTCCTACCGTTCGCCACCTCTGACATACCGGCCCGTCTGGTCACAGCCGTCTCGTCAGGGCTTTCCGATGTTTACTGACAGTTTTTGATCCTAGACCGCGCGAAGGTCCCGTGACGAGAGGTACGGGCCGCTTTTGTCGATGCCGCTATAAGTAACCCCCGAAGCCTGTAGTTATCGTACCGTTATTAGATGTCTGGGAGTAATGAAACATGTGAACGTCTTATCTCTTCAGCAGCCACTTTGCGCCGATCTTGGTAAGGAACGCCGCGGCGCGCAAGTGGTCGGTGGTGGCCCTCGGCCTGGCCTTGTTGTGCGGGCTGCCAGTGATCGCCAGCGCGCTGCCGGTGAGCGTGCCCGCGCTGACCGCGAGCCAGCTCCGCGGGCGCATCCTGGCCTCGGCGGGTGAGTCCTACGCGGGGTACGCGGAAAGCAACGCGACGTTCGGGCTGCCATCGCTGGCCGGCCTGGCTGACCTGACGTCGCTGCTCGACGGGGTCACCAAGATGCGGGTCTGGCAGGCCGCACCGGACCGGTGGCGGGTCGACGTCCTGTCCGACGCCGGCGAGCGGGACACCTACCAGCTGGGCGCGCGCACCTACATCTGGGCGTCAGGCCAGGAGCTGCTCACCGAAGTCCTCGGGCAGCCGTCACTGCGGCTGCCGCGCCCGGCCGACCTGGTCCCGCCGGCGCTGGCGCTCCGGCTGCTGGCCGAGGCCGGGCGGGGCGCGAGGTACAGCGTGATCGCCCCGCTGCGGGTAGCCGGCCAAAGCGCGGCCGGGCTGCGGATGACCCCGGCCGATCCCGCGTCCACCGTCGGTCAGGTCGACATCTGGGCCGAACCCGCCAGCGGGCTCCCGCTGATGGTGGAGATCTTCGGCCGCGGGTCGCGCACCCCCGCGCTGGAGAGCCAGTTCTTCTCCGTCGGCCGGTGGCAGCCGCAGGCCCAGGTGCTGACCCCGGTGCGGGGCCCCGGCACCGGCTTTAACGTGACCAGCGCCAGCAACCTGGCCGGCGCGCTGAACAACCTGGGCTTGGAGGGGCTGCCCGCCCAGCTGGCCGGCCGTGCCCGGATCCCGGTGACGACCCAGTTCGACTCGATCGGCGTCTACGGCGGCGGGCTGGCGACGTTCGTCGTCCTGGGCGTGCGCGGCGAGAACGGCCGGAACCTGGTGGCCGACACGCTGTCCGCGGGCGGCACGCCGGTCAGCGTGGCGGGCGGAACGGGCGCCCGCATCGGCGCCCCGCTGATCAACGCGGTCATCGTCCGCCCGGCGGGCTTCTACGTCACCTTCCTGATCGCCGGAACGGTCAGCGTACCTGTGCTGGAACAGGCCGCGGCCGAGCTGGTGACGGACCGGGAAGCATTGCCGTGATCACCACCAGGGAACTCACCAAGCGCTACGGCTCGGTCTGCGCCGTGCGGTCCGTCGACCTCGACGTGCACGCGGGCGACAGGTACGGCCTGCTCGGCCCGAACGGCTCAGGCAAGACCACCCTGGTCCGCATGCTGCTCGGCCTGGTCTACGCCACCAGCGGCCAGATCGAGGTGATGGGCCAGCGGATTCCCCGGCACGTGCGGGAGGTGCTGCCCCAGATCGGCGCGCTGATCGAGGAGCCCGCCGCCTACCCGCACATGTCGGGCCGGGCGAACCTCGCCGTGTTCGACGCGGCCGGGCCAGGCGGGTTCGCTGGCCGCGGTACCCGGCGCAAGCGGATCGACGAGGCCCTGGAGCAGGTCGGGCTGGCCGGGGTGGGCCGCCGCCCGGTCAAGGCCTACTCCCTGGGCATGCGCCAGCGCCTCGGCCTGGCCGGCGCGCTGATCCGCCGTCCGCGGCTGCTCATCTTGGACGAGCCAGGCAACGGCCTGGATCCGCGCGGGATCAGGGATCTGCGGGAGCTCATCATCGGCCTGAACGAATCCGGGGTGACCGTCTTCCTCTCCTCTCACCTGCTGGCCGAGGTCGAGCAGCTGTGCACCAGGGTCGGCGTCCTGGACGCCGGGCGCCTGGTGCTGCAGGAGGACCTGGCCACCCTCCGCACGCCGACCGGGCTGACCCTGGTCCACACGCCCGACGCCGACCGGGCCGCCGCGCTGCTCGACGGGCGGGTGGAGCACCGGGACGGGCCGCAGCTGCTGGTCCGCGAGGCCGACCCGGCCGCGCTCAACGCACGCCTGGTGCAGGCCGGGCTGCGGGTCAGCGCCATCGGCCCGCACCGGCGCACCCTGGAGGACATCGTGCTCGCGGTCACCGGCACCGGCTCCGACCATATCGGGCCCCGAGCGGGAGACACAGCTTCATGATCGGGGGGTACCGGTGATCGGGGTCGAGCTCGTCAAGCTGCTGCGCCGGGCGCGGACCTGGATCAGCGTCGTGCTGACCTGCGCGCTGCCGTTCGTGGTGGCGATCTTCATCACGATCACGCACCTGACCCCGCCGCCCGGCCAGGGCAGCGCGTTCCTGTCCGCGGTGCTCGCCAACGGGGCGCTTTACCCGGCGGCCGCGCTCGCGCTGGTCCTGCCGGTCTTCCTGCCCGTCGCGGTGGCGGTCGTGGCCGGCGACGCCATCGCGGGCGAGGCCAGCACGGGCACGCTCCGCTACCTGCTCACCCGCCCGGTCGGCCGGACCCGGCTGCTGGTGGCCAAGCTCATCTCGGTCACCGTGTACGTCTTGCTGGTGGTCGTGGCGGTGACCGTGACGGCCTACGCCACCGGGGTCCTGCTGCTCGGCCCGTCCCGGGCGGCCGCCGTCGGCCAGCCTCCGGCGGGCCAGGCGCCCACCGCGGGACAGGCCGCGGGCGGCGCC
>OCZU010000923.1_pt1 | contig 19797 bp, 19 predicted proteins | sample 1539001 | NCBI WGS metagenome assembly OCZU01 (sample SAMEA3539306, study PRJEB22396) | soil metagenome | biome: tundra; feature: field; material: soil | place: USA | collected 2010-05 | depth 0.15 m | reverse complement strand
ATTCCCGGCCCCGGATTCAGCGCGATCAGGTTCACTTTGCAGCGCAGACCGCGGATCAACTCGGCGGCCTCCTTCGCATTTTCCGGCATATCGTTGACGCCACCGAGCAGCACGTACTCAAACGTGATCCACTCCCGCGTGCGCAGCGGAAACTCCCGCGCCGCCGCCATCAGCATTTCCAGAGTCCACTTCTTGTTTACCGGCATCAGCCGTGTGCGCAGCGCATCATTCGACGCATTCAAAGAAATCGCCAGCTTCGGCCGGATCGTCTCCCCGCCAAAGTCATGGATGCGCGGCACGATCCCCGCCGTCGACACCGTCATCCGCCGCTCCGCAATGCCCACGCCCTCCACCAGCAACCGCGCCGCCTTCACGAAATTCTCGTAGTTGAGGAACGGCTCGCCCATGCCCATGAAAACCAGGTTGATCCGATCCTCAGGCGGCGAAATTTTCTGGTCTTTGAGCACGGCACAAACCTGCCCCACAATCTCGCCCGCCGTCAGGTTCCGCTTCACCCCCAGCAACGCCGTCAGGCAAAACTGGCAGTCCACCGCACACCCCACCTGGCTCGAGATGCAAATCGTCGAACGACCAGGTTTCTGGGTGGCGCAGCGCTTCGGCGCTGCGATAGGCTCATCCTTTTCGGAACGGGCTTTAGCCCCTGAGGTGCCTATGCTGGAACCCTCAGCTTCGTCCCCAGCCTCGCTCCCATCCCCTGCTTCCCCGCCATCCCCCTCCGGCATCCAAACCGTCTCCACACTCTGCCCGTCGGCGAAGGCAATCAGATACCGCACCGTTCCATCAACAGACACAAATTTCTTCTCAATCCGCGCCGCCCCAACCGTAACCCCGCTCTGCGCCAGCCGCTCCCGGAACTCCTGCGGCAGCGTCGAAATCTCTGCCAGCGTCTCCACCCGCTGCCGGTAAACCGCATCCATAATCTGCTTTGCCCGATAACTGGGCTCACCCGCCTCGCTGACCAGAACAGCGAGTTCCTCGCGGTTGAGACCGAGCAACGACGATGTCAGAGGTTCACTCATGAGTTAATGGATTCGTCCCGTCAGGCGCCGCTGCATAACTCCCGCGAAAACTCCCGCAACTCACTGATTCTAAATAACTAATCATCTTATTGTCGCACACCCCGCCCCACCCCGCCAGATGTGTAAGAATAGTAGCGTACCTCCGGAAGTTTCTCCTTAGAATCGACATGGTCAAAGAAGTCCGCAACATCCGTCGCCAGGTATTGCCTCACGGCCTAACCGTAATCACAGAGCAGATGGAGCACATTCGCTCGGCCTCCATCGGCATCTGGCTCGAAACCGGTTCCCGCGATGAAACTCCGCAGTCGAACGGCATTTCCCACTTCATCGAGCACATGGTCTTCAAAGGCACCAAGCACCGCACCGCCGAGGAGATCGCCCGCCAAGTCGATTCGATCGGCGGCAACATGGACGCCTTCACCTCGAAAGAATGCATCTGCTTCAACGTCAAAGTACTCGATGAGAACGTTCCGGTCGCGCTGGAGATCCTCTCCGACCTAGTCCTGCATCCCACATTCACCGCCGAGGACATCGCCCGCGAACGCGGCGTCATCCTCGAAGAAATCAAGATGGACGAGGACAATCCCGACTACCTCGTCCACGAAATCTTCACCCAGAACTTCTGGAAAGATCATCCCCTGGGCAAGCCAATTTTGGGCACCAAAGAAACGGTGAAGAAATTCGAGCGCCAGGCTGTGCTCGACACCTACGCCCACCGCTTCGCCCCCGGCAACATAATCGTAGCCGCCGCCGGACATCTCAACCATGACCCGTTCGTCGACCTGGTGGTCAAGCACTTCGAGCACCTGAAGGCCGCGCAGAACGGCTTCCACTCGCCGGAACCGAAGATCGTCCCTCGCATCGTCCTTCGCAACAAGAAGGCACTCGAACAAGTGCAGCTTTGCATCGGAGTCCCGGCCTATCCCATCGCCCACGAGAAGCGCCACGCCGGCTACATTCTCAACACGCTGCTCGGCGGAGGCATGAGTTCTCGCCTGTTCCAGAATATCCGCGAGCGTCAGGGCCTGGCCTACTCCATCTACAGCGACCTCAATCCCTACCGCGATACGGGATGCATGGCCGTCTACGCCGGCACATCGCTCGCCTCGGCCACCAAGGTAGTGAAGGCGGTAGTCACCGAATTTCGCAACCTGAAAAACGAGCCCGTACCCGAAGAAGAACTGCGCCGCTCCAAAGACCAGCTAAAAGGCAGCCTGATGCTCTCGCTCGAGTCAAGCACGGCGCGCATGTCAAACCTGGCCCGCCAGGAAATGTACTTCGACCATTTCCAAGACCTGGATGAACTGGTCGAAAAGATTGAAGCCGTAACCGCCGACGACTTGCAAAGCCTAGCCCAGGAATTCTTCAAAACAGAATCTGTCGCCGTAACCGCGCTAGGCAATCTGAGCGGACTGAAGATCTCCCGCGATCAACTAGCCTGCTGAAAAAGAAGAGATGACCGCCCGACTCTCATTTGATCCCGCGCACTCGGCTGTACTATGCATGGACTACCAGACGGGTATCGTCTCCAACTACATTAAAGATCAGGACTTGCTGTCACGCGCCGCCAGCGTCCTGAACCAGGCCCGAAACTCTGGCATGGCCGTCATCTACGTGCAGGTCGGCTTCCGTCCCAAGTTTCCCGAGATCAGCCCGCGCAACGCCGCATTCAGTGTCATCAGAAACTCAGTGCAGTACCAGCAGCTCCTTGCCGGCCCTGGCGCCGCAATTCATGCCTCGGTGGCCCCTGCGGCGGACGACGTCATAGTCACGAAGCATCGCGTGGGCGCTTTCACGGGCACGGATCTTGACATGATCCTGCGCGCCAAAGATATCGAAACGCTAATCCTGTTCGGGATCTCCACCAGCGGCGTAGTTCTTTCCACCGTACGCCACGCCGCCGACACAGATTACCGCCTCATCGTGATAAAAGATTGTTGCGCCGATCAGGATGCAGGAGTTCACGCCTGCTTGATGGATAAAGTGTTCCCGCGCCAAGCCACCGTCGTGTCAGCAGCTGAATTCCTCCAGGCGGCTAAAGCAGATCGGTAAGCCATGCTCCCCTGTGCCCCTGTGTTTAAGCCTTTGATCTCGCCGTTGTAACTTTCTGTCCCCCGGCTCATCTCACCTGAGCCTGCAGGAGTAAACCTGCCGGACGACCTCACTCACCTCCAAGGAGATACCATGACAAAGATTCGGAGCACTCTGACGCTCGCATGTATCTTGGCCGCCTCGATGGCAGCCTTCGCCCAGTCCAGCAACCAGGATTCAATGAAGCAAGACGGCGCCAAGCAAGACACCATGAAAAAAGACGATTCGATGAAAAACGATCAGATGAAGCCCAACTAGTTCGTCGTCCGGAATGCAGGCGCGAGCCGCCGGCCCGCGCCGTGCTGTTACTCATGTCAACGGGAGTGGACAAGGCTCACGTGTTCCTCAAATTGGAGTTGCAGCGACTCCTGGAATCGTTCTCGGTCAGGCTTGTGAAACGGCTGATCAAGACGCTGGCGGAGATTGAACGGTGCTTGGAACCGTACATCTGGAGCAGTGCATTCAGCCTCAACGGGAATGTCAGATCCTGCGACCTCAGCCGTTCTTAGCCACTTCGTAACTCTCAACGATGGGTGTTCGGTGCGCATCCTTGTGATGACCCTAATTTCCGCCCCTAACGTTCAGCCGCGCCGAGAGCTCCTCCTGTTCCTCTTCCGCCTCCGCGCCGCCACCATCCGCGACCTCCACCCCAGAACGCCCACTTAACCCGGTCTTCAGATACTGCCGCAAACACCGCGTGCAAGGAACATACCCATCCTCCATCGCCTCTTTAGCCGTAATCGTCCGCTCCGAAGCCTTGTCATGAATAAAAGAACATCCCGGCACATGAAAGAGCTTTGATCCATCCGAAACCACGACCTTCAGGTCGGGAGGAATGTTATTCCCAGGCAGCGCATGTTGCGACTTGACGAAATTCCTGAAAGTAAGAGAATTCGTCAATCGCAGACCGCCAACAATCAATGCCACAGCCGCCAACGGCACCAGCCACGCAGACCAACTCGACCATCGTCGTCCACTCCCCGTAGCATTCTGCGCTAGCCGTTTCTCCAATCGTTTCTCTAACCTATGGCCGAAGCCTGCAGGCACTTCCAGCATGCGCTCATCCCCGTAAAGCTGCACCACATTCCGCGTTCCGGCTAGCACCGAAGCGCAGCGGGTGCATGTCCGGAAATGTTCGTCCATTGAAGAGTGCAGCGTCGCATCCACATCCCCGTCCACATAATTCGAAATCTCGCGCCACACCTGTTCGCAGTTCAACGTTTTCTGGTTCACTACCATGGCTTGTTCCCCTTCTCGAATGGCAGCCGGCTGAACCAGCCCTGCTCCCATCCGGCGGCCAGCAGATCGCGCAGCATCAACCGCGCCCGTAACAGCCGCGTCTTCACCGAAGCCTCCGTGATCCCGAGCGCCTCGGCTGTCTCCTGAATGTTCAAGTGCTCTATATCGCGCAGCACAAAAACTTCGCGATACTTTCGATCAAGCGTCGCCAGCGCTTCCGCCAGCCGCTGCCGCACTTCCTTTCGTTCCAGCGCTTCCGAAGGAATCTCGCGCCAGTCGGCAAAATCCCGGGGCGCATACTCGCTTTCCTCGTCGCCCCGGAGGGAACGACGCTCGTCGATGCCTTCCATGTGCACAGTTCGCTCCCTTCGCCGGCGCATCAGGGCCTCGTTCACCGTAATCTGGATCAGCCACGTGCTGAAGCGAGCCTCGGCCCGGAATTGCCGGATATTCGCGAACGCCCTCAGCATCGCTTCCTGCGCCGCGTCCTCGGCGTCATGCTCATTGCGCAGAATCGCAAGAGCCGCAGCGTAGACCCGCCGCTCATAAGGCCGCACCAGTTCGTAGAACAACTCATGCTGCCCGCGCTGCACGCTCAAAATCAGATCCTGCTCGCGCGTGCCAATCTGCGCCGAATTGTTCAACACCATGCCTGGTTCGGACATCTACCTCGCAATCCTCAGGTCTCGCCCGCACGTCTCGGCCCACTTAAATGCGTAAAGTACCGTGGGACAGCGGCGCTTCAGCGCCGCGTAGAGCTTCTTAGGTAGCGGGCTTCAGCCCCGGTGGCGGCATCTTGTGCCCACAACGATTTTTTTTCGAGCATGAATTCTGGGCCTTGCGGGATTCGTATCAGGGCACGCCTTCAGGCGTGCCGCAAGCGTCATCCTCTTTAACCTCGCCTTCAGGCGCTGCCTGATCCACCACAAAGTACTCCGGATCCTTTTTCCAACCTGTCAGCATGGAAACAAAATTGTTCCACCCGTGCAGGATCACCATCACCAGATGTCCCAACACAAAAAACAAAATCGCCCACATCACCGCAAAATGCCAGATGCGCGCCCAGTGAAACCCTCCCATCATCCAGCCCAGCCAGGAAAACTGAACTGGCTTCCACACGGCGAGACCCGTGAGCACCGACAAGACTCCCAGCCCGATCGCGGTCGTGTAAGCATGCTTCTGCAGCGGATTGTAGGCTTCGCGAACCGGCGGCTTCGGTCCAAAGAAAAAATAATGTCGAACCATCGGCCACACCCCCGGAATGTCCCGATGCGTGAACAATACTTGCCGATAGTTCCCGCTAAAAAGCTGGTAGCCCAGATAGAAAACGCCGGTCGCAATGTAGATCCACATGAAGGTGAGATGCCACTGCAAAGCCCCACCCAGCCAGCCCCCGATGGCGAACGCTTTCGGCCAATGCAGCAAGTCCTTCTGAGGAATCTTGGCCCCAAAGCTGGGAAACGCGCGAAAAATCTGCAGCCCGCTGCCGACCATCACAAACAGCGAAACCGCATTCAGCCAGTGGCACAGCCGCACGACAAACGGATGCTCGTACACCGCCCGCGCCAACACCACGGGCGCTTCTTCTTCTCCGTCCGCATTCTTCCTCTTAGGTTGAATGATTTCGATGACCGCACCGCTCATATCCGAACCCTCCGCCGACGCGCTCCCGCCACACCTCACAACCCGTAGAACCACGAATACCCCTGATCTTCCCAGTACCCCACTCTGTCGAGTACATGCGAGACCCTCAAATCCGTCAGATACTTGGCTTGCTTGTAGCCAATCTTGGTAGGAATGTTCAAACGCAGTGGCGCACCGTGCGCGCGCGTGAGCGGCTGCTCGTACATCTCGTAACAAAGCAGAGTCTGAGGATGCAGCGCCGTGGCCATATCCAAAGATTCGTAATAGTCGTCAGCACAGTTCACGGTAATAAACCGCGCCGCTGGATCCGCGCCCACCATCTGCAGAAAGTCGGAGAGCCGCGCCCCCCCGAACCGTCCAATCACATCCCAGCCCTCAACGCAGATGTGGCGTGTATTTTGTCGGAAGCGGGGAAGGGCCTGCACCTGTTCCAGCTTGTAGTCCCCGGGCTTCGTAACCGCGCCGCTGACGGTCAGCGTCCAGTTCTCAAAGATCACTCCCGGATCGTCCACGTCATAGCCGTTGATGGGAAACTTCGCAAAGGGCGTCAGGTCCGCATCATCGAAAGTCGGCGCTAGATGGCCCGACCTGAAAAGCCGCGCCGAGGCCCAGTCGCTGAACCCCAGTCCCTTCTTCAGCAACCCCTCCTGCAGGCTGGGGATAGCGAACGCGCCCAGCGCGAGCACCGGCGTCAACTTCAGCAACTCGCGCCGGCCGATTTGCCGGAACTTCTTTTCATCCATCCTGCGCTCGCCGTTCTTCATAAGTGCCTTCAACAGATTCCCTTGCAAATTCAGAGACTTACGAGAACTCTGCCCACGGGTAACCACACCGACCCCGGCCATGGGATTCACCAGACTCCCGAAAGTTTCGTGCTTACCAAAGTCTTATTCCTGGTACAGCCCGAGAATCATACCCTTTCGGAACCCCGGTTAGACGGCACCTTTTGCTAGCCTTTGCAGCATTTTCGAGGCATACTAGCAGAGGCCCTGCCCCAGGAGCAGCCCTCGTTCCAGCGTATCGGATATGAACACTATCGTACCGAAAGCGGATCACGCACTCCTGGCAGAAGTCCGAAATCGCGCGTCCGAGGATCCCAAACAGCGCAAATTGATGGTGGGATCGCTCTGCCTGCTTCTCCTAGCTTTGAGCATCGTGCTCTGGCACGACCGCGATTTCTGGTTTCCCGACACGTCGGAGGATACCGACTCCGACCAACTGGTTGAGAGCTCCCCCGCCGTCGAAGTCGCTCCGGCGAAGTCTTCCGTAGCTCCCACCACGACCGCCAAAGCCGCGCAATCGAAACACCAAGTCGCAAAGCAGCAAGTCGCAAAGCAGCAGACAGGATCAGTGGCCCAGGCTTCCGCCCCTCTGGCTCTGCCTCCTCCGGCGGTCGTGACCAGCCGGACCGTCCTGCCTCCTTTGGAAGTGGAAGTTGTGGCAGGCGATACCCGCCGCACCGTCCGGCCCGGCAACAGTTCCGTGCACGTTGACCTTCAACCCGGGATTCCGCCGCAACCAATCAACGACGTTGCCGTTCCCGAAGATACGGGCAGCGCGGGGGCTCTAACCAGTGATGCCGCCGAGCGAGTACAAATGTCCCCTGGCACTTCCGAGATGGTGACCCGCCCCGTGAAGCCCAGCTATCCGCTGCTGGCGCGGCAGATGAAGGTGCAAGGGTCAGTGATCCTGCAGGCGCTGATCAGTAAGGATGGAACAATCCAGAGTCTTCGCGTAATGAGCGGCCCGCACATTCTGGCCTCCGCAGCCCAGGACGCCGTCCGGCAATGGCACTTCAAGCCCCATTTTCAGGGCAGCGAAGCGGTCGAAACCCAGGCCAAGATCACGGTCAACTTCACCATCTCAACCAACTGATGTTCCGGGTCGTAGGTCATAGGTCTTGGGCAAAATCCTAAGACCTAACACCTGAGACTGCCGGAGAGATCCCGATTCCATTTGAGAATCTTCGCCCCAAATAACGAGCGCCTCGATCTCTTTCGAGATCGAGGCGCCCGGGCAGCCCTCCCCCAGAACTGCTCACTTGCCAAGTTAATTCCGACCCCGAATTTTGCAAATGGCACTCTCGTGCCATTCACCCTGCCTCCAAAGTGCCATCTGGCGAAATCCGGCGGAAAGCCCAGCTTTTCACGTGATTTCAGCTTAACTTCCCGGTTCCGCCCCTGACGGAGGTAGGCCCGTGTTCGAGAAACTCAAAAGCCACATCGAGATGACGGTAACCGCTGAGGGCCTGCATATCGAGCTTCTGGAGTCCGCATCCGGAACCTTCTTCGATAGTGGCAGCCCTCTAAGCTGAACGCCGACGGCCGCGAGCTGCTGGTCACGCTGGCCCAAGAGCTGGGCAAGCTGCCCAACAAGGTTTCCATAGAAGGCCATGCCGATTCCAAGCCCTACGCTACATCCGGAAACTACGGCAACTGGAACTCTCCGCGGACCGCGCCAACGCTGCCCGCCGCCTCCTGCAATCCAATGGGATCAAGTCAGACCAGGTCACCCAGGTTCGCGGATTTGCCGATCAACGTCTGCGCAAGCTCGACAATCCCTCGACCCTTCCAACCGCCGCATTTCACACATCGTGCAATACATTGTGAAAAACAACGATGAGGAAGAAACGAAATCCTCCCCCGGGAACAAAGAGAAGAAACCAGATGAAAAGACCTCGCCTCCGCCGCAGACGAAGCCTGGGAAGACACCCTAACGCTCCCTCGATTGCCTTGAAACAACTTTACAATTCCCACCGCCCCATCGCGGACCTCAGGCTGTATAATCCCCGATTCGGTAATCCCTAAGGAGCTCCTCTCATGAAGCGTCTCGTCCGTCTGGCTTGCCTTCTGGCCGTTGTGTCCTCGTTTACCACCTTATGGTCCCAGGAAAAAGTGGATCTGGAAACCACCAGCCGTATCCGCTACGAAGGCTTCCGCAACTCCAAGGTGATGGAGTTTGCCACCGGGTTAATGGACTCCATCGGCGAGCGCCTCACCGGCTCTCCCAACATGAAGCGCGCCAATGAGTGGACCCGCGACCAGCTCGCTGCGATGGGCCTATCTAATGCCCACCTGGAGCCCTGGGGACCATTCGGCCGCGGCTGGGCCAACCAATACATCAACGTTCGCATGACCTCGCCCGACATCGTTCCGCTCCTGGTCTACGCCAAAGCCTGGACGCCCGGTACCAACGGCGTGGTGCAGGGCAAATGCATTCGCGCAACCATCACGGACAAGAAGGATTTCGACAAGTACAAAGGCAAGCTCGCCGGCATGATCGTGATCTTCGGCCCTGATGCCGATGTGAAACCGATCACCGAGGCTCCGTACAAACGCCTGAGCGACGACGATCTTGCGAAAACCGCCGACTATCAGATTCCTTCCGAGCACCCGCCCTTCACTTTTGCCGACTTTGTGAAGCGCCAGCAGTTCGTCAAAGACCTGAACCAATTCTTCGCCGACGAAAAGGTCCTGGCCGTGATCGACCACAGCCGCGGCTCCGCTGGCGGCGGCACCGTATTCGTCCAGTCCGGTGGATCCTACAAGCCTGGCGAGACCACAACTATCCCCCAGCTCACGATGGCATCGGAACACTGGACCCGCATCGCTCGCCTGCTCCAGCAGAAGAAAGACGTGACCCTCGAACTGAACGTCGCCAACACCTTCTACGACGACGATCCCATGCAGTACGACACCATCGCCGAGATACCCGGCACGGATAAAGACAAGAAAGATGAAGTAGTAATGCTCGGCGCGCATCTCGACTCATGGCACGCAGGCACGGGGGCCACCGACAACGGCGCCGGCACCATCGTCATGATGGAAGCGGTCCGCATCCTCAAAGCGCTCGACATCAAGCCCCGCCGCACCATTCGCATCGGCCTGTGGAGCGGAGAAGAAGAGGGGCTGCTCGGCTCCCAGGGTTACGTCGAGCATCATTTCGGTTCACGTCCTCCCATGGACGAGCCGGGCATGAAAGGCTCACCAACCCTGCTGCGGCGAGAAGCTGGAGAGGTAACTGTGAAACCCGAACAGGCGAAAGTCTCCGCCTATTTCAACGTGGACAACGGCACCGGCAAGATTCGCGGCGTCTATCTGCAGGAGAACGAAGCGGTAGCCCCAATCTTTGAAGCCTGGATGAAGCCGTTCAAAGACTTGGGCATGAACACGCTCACCATGCGTAACACCGGCGGCACCGACCATCAGTCCTTTGATGCCGTCGGCATCCCGGGATTCCAGTTCATCCAGGATCCCATCGAGTACGAGACCCGCACCCACCATTCCAATATGGATGTCTACGACCGCCTGCAACCGGAAGATCTAAAGCAGGCAGCCGTAATCGTCGCCACCTTCGTCTACAACACAGCCATGCGCGACCAAATGCTCCCCAGAAAGCCAATCGAAAAGCCCCTACCGAAAGAACCAGAAAAGAAAGAAGATTAACCTCGCTTGTGTGGGGACGGCCAAGGTTATGTGGGGACGGCCGCCTCGGCCGTCCCGCCGAGCGCAGCGAGGCGTCTCGGCATGTAGTGTGGTAGGCCAAGTGGGTGGAGCAGGCCTTCCACGCCTGCATTGAACGAGCACCCTTGGATTGGCTTTAGCTCCCCGCCGAAACTCTCTCCCAAGGTGGCGGCACCCTAACCGATGCCATCCCCGCATCCCTCGCCGCCTGGATGCCCATCTCCGTGTCTTCGAAAACCAGGCAAGCTTCCGGCGCCACTCCCAGCCTGGCGGCCGCCAGCAGAAAGCCTTCCGGATCCGGCTTACTCTCCTTGTAGTCTCCGGCACAGACCAGAGTCTCAAATCGATCGAGCAGGTTCAGCGAAACCAGCGACGCCGTCACCGATTCTCTCGTGCTCCCAGACACCACGGCGAACGGAACCCGGCCGTGCTCGCTTTCGATATACTCCAAAACTTCGGGAACGGCCTTGAGCTGCGGAAGCAGCTCGAAATACAGATCTTCCTTCCGCCGGGCCACAACCTCCACCGGCATACTCAGTCCGTGTCTTTGGTTTAGCGTGGAAATGATCTCGGCTACGGGCATGCCGCCCCAGGCGTAGAAAAGCTCCTGCTCAAATTCGCAATTCCATTCCGCCAGCGCCTTCTTCCATGCCCTGTAATGCAGCGGCATCGAATCGGCAATCGTCCCGTCACAGTCGAATAAGTACGCTCTAAATGAACCCTCGGGCAACTTCAGTGTCATGCAGTCAGGTGATTTCCTTCCACGACCATTATTTCATGCGCCCCATCTTTGCGCGTTCCTTGCGCAAAGGTGGGGATTTTTCGTCCCTCACGACCGCCCTGCCTACTTCACAAACGTCAGACCATGCGGTACCGCATACTTGAAAACATACGCGTAGAGCATCACGATGATTCCAACGATGGAACACAGCGCCACCGAGTGCCACGCCACAAAGCGGAAAATGATCCCTTCATTGCCCACCTGCTCGGTTGCCGCAGTAGCAATCGTAATGGATTGCGCATCCACCATCTTCCCCATCACTCCCCCAGCGCTGTTGGCCGCACACATCAGCACGGGATCAATGCCAAGTTGCTGAGAAGTAATTCTCTGCAGGCTGCCAAAGAGCGCGTTGGCGGATGTATCACTGCCGGTAAGCGCAACTCCCAGCCATCCTAGAAATGTCCCGAAGAATGGATACAACCATCCCGTCCGCGTGAACGCCAGGCCCAGCACCGCATCCAGCCCCGAATACCGCGTCACATACCCCAGCCCCAGCATGAATGAGATCGCAACCATCGCCAGCCGCATCCGTACCAGCGTTCTCCAGAAGATTTTCATCAATTTCACGGGACCCTGCCCCAGCAACAACCCAGAAACGATCGTGGCGAAGAAGCAGCCAGTCCCGGTGGCGGAGAGCCAGTTGAAATCGTATCGCGCCGCCTCCGGAGTCGGCTTCGCAACAATCGGTGCGGCCCGCGAAATGGCGTTGTGCAAAATAGGCACATCCCAACCCGGCGGACCGGGACGCACTTTGCCGTTCGCCAGCACCACCTGAAAGGCCGGCGTGGTCGCCTTGTTCATGGCTAGTTTTATCTTTGGCAATCCCCAGAGGAGCACAAACAGCGACAGGATCGCGAAAGGCATCCACGCCTTCAAGACTTGTCCCGTCGCGTAAGTCCGAACTTTCACAAGTCCGTCAAACTTCTCCGCCGCCCACTCGCCGCCGACATCATCGCTAATCTTCCCCGTCGCCTGAGGAACAGCAACCGGCTTATCGTCGTAGTCGAAACGCCATATTTTTTTCGGCTTCCAGAATCGCAGAAAAATCAGGACTGCCACAATCGAAACCACGCCTCCCATTATGTCAACCAGATTGCTGTCCACGTAGTTCGACCAGAAGAACTGAGTGAAAGAGAACGACAGGCCGACCACCAGAATGGCGGGAAACACTTCGAAGGTCTCCCTCCAACTGACCATGGTCTTCACCAGCCAAAAGGGGACGATGATCGCCGCGAAAGGAAGAATCCGCCCGATCATGGCGTTAAGATCGGATTCCGGCAGCGACGTTACCGCCGCCAGCGTGTGGACCGGCGTTCCAATGGCGCCCCAGGCCACCGGGGCCGTGTTGGCAATCAGGTTCAAGGCAGCCGCATGGAAGGGCTTGAAACCTAGCCCGATCATGAAGGCTCCGGCGATCGCCACCGGAGCGCCAAACCCTGCCGCTCCCTCAATGAACGCGCCAAAACAAAACGCAACCAGCAGCACTTGCAGCCGGCGATCGGCCGTGATGCCGGCCACCGAGTCCTTCATGATTTCAAATTGCCCAGTCTCCACGGAAATGTCGTAGAGGTAAACCGCAGCCAGAACGATCCAGGCGATTTTCAAAACTCCAAAGGCAACCCCATATCCAAAGCTCATCGCAGCCAGCGCGGGAGGCATCTTGAAAAAAATGATCGCAACCAGCACGGCCGTGGAAGCCCCGGCAATGGCGCACCAGTGCGGTTTTACTCTGAGCCCAGCCAGCAGACCAAATAGAACGATGATGGGAAGAGCCGCAACCAGCGTGGAAAGCCACCAATGGCCAAGCGGATCGTAAATCTGAGTCCACTGCATAACAACCTCCTCGCGAACGGAGTCAGCTGCGTAACAGATTCGTATCCCAGCGCTTCGTATGCAATCGCTCGGGAAGGGCACGACTTCAGTCGTGCCACCACCGGCCAAATCCACCGCGGCTTAAGCCGCTGAGTGATCTCTCGACTCTGCTCCGTACAGCGCCCATTACATTCGACCCTTCCAGGCGCGGCGCTCATCAGCCCACATCCCAGCTCTTCGGAACATTCACATAAGACCGATCCAACCCCGCAACCGACGGACACCCGAGCAGTCGAAGGGTCCGGTCCAGATCAGTCCGCAAAATCTCAATCGCCCGGTCAACACCAGCCTCGCCGCCGGCAGCCAAACCGTAAGCGTAAGCCCGCCCGCACAGCACAGCCCGCGCTCCCGTGCAGATAGCCTTTGCGATGTCGGTGCCGCGACGAATCCCTCCATCCATCAACACCTCGATGCGGCCTTTCACCGCTTCCACCACTTCGGGTAAAGCTCGCAAAGAGGCCGGAACCCCGTCAAGCTGCCGTCCCCCGTGATTCGAAACCGAAATCGCCGCCGCTCCTTCATCGATCGCCCGCAGCGCGTCGTCGCCGGTCAGCACGCCCTTGACCACGATCGGCCCCCGCCACAGTTCCCGAATCCAGCGCAGGTCAGCCCAGGTCACCGCGGATTCCGCCAGCGCAGCCGCAACGTCGACCAGAGGCATCGGTCCCTTGCCGGGCACAACAACGTTGGGAAGCGCAGGCAGCCCGCCGTCCAGCAGAAAACTGATGACCCAACCCGGACGCGAGAGAATCTGTAGAAGATACGGGATTTTCTCCAGTGGTCCGCCGCTGATCAGTTCCTTCATCCCATTGCGGAAGTCCCGTTCGCGGATTCCAGACACCGGAGTATCAATCGTGACCACCAGCGCGGAGAATCCGGCAACCCTCGCTCTCTCAATCGAGGCCTCGGCAGCCCCGCGTCCGCCCATCAGGTAGAGCTGATAGAAAACGGGTCCGGACGAACCCGCCTTTACGTCCTCCAGCTTGTGCCCCGAAATCGTCGAGAGAATATACCCAATGCCAGCCCGCCCCGCAGCTCGCGCCGCTGCCACCTCGCCTCCCGGATGCATGAGCCGGCTGTAGCCGACCGGCGCAAGCAAAATAGGAAGTGCCAGATCGAAGCCCAGCACACGCGTCCGCAAATCGCAGCTCGAAAGCGAAACCGCATGTCGGGGTCGAAACGTGACATCATTAAATACGCGGCAATTCTCCCGCAGCGTAACCTCGCCCTCGGCGCCTCCATCAAGGTAGTCAAACACCGACTGCGGCACCCTCTGGCGCGCGATCGGCCGGAAGTCCTCAATGCAAACAACCCGGGGAGACGCCACAGCACGGGAAGCTCTTGTCATTGCAATTCCAATATTGGCAGTTCAGACTCGAACGTTGAAGTAGGCCGCTATCCTACCACTGGGCGAAAGCGGAGAGGAACGAAAATTTCCCCGAGGCTAGCCGGCTCTCAGCCCGTTCGGAACCATGGGCAAGGAACGAAGTCGTACGCCCGTCGCGTCGAAAATGGCATTCCCGATCGCCGGAGCCAAACCAATCATGGGGCATTCACCTGCACCCGCCGAGGGGATGTCCCTGCGATCCAGCAGCACCGTCTCGAGCACCGGCACATCGCTGAACCGCGGCACTCGATAGCTTGAGAATCTTCCGTTCAGCACACGCCCGTTTTCGAACTCGATGGCCTCGAAAAGCGCCCCGCCCAGTCCCATGATGTTCGACCCCTCGATCTGATTGCGCAGGTTGTCGGGGTTGACGATCGCTCCACACTCGAAAGCCGTGACCACCCGTACCACTTTGACTTCGCCCGATTCTCGATCGACCGCAACCTCGGCGCAGGTCGCCACATTTCCCATCTTCTCGAATCCACCACCCATTCCAAAGCCCTGGCCCGCGGCCTTCGCGCGCCCCCAGCCGAATCTGTTCGCAGCCGATTCAAAGACGGCCCGCAACCGCTCATTCTTCAGATTCTTCAGTCGAAAAGCCAATGGGTCCATATTCGCCGCATGAGCCAGTTCGTCCATGAACGATTCCCGTGCGAAGTGATTCGCTGTAGCCGCCAGCGCACGATACGACCCCTGCCGCAACGGAGAGTGCGCGGCATGAAATTCGATCCGCTGGTTCGCGATATCGTAATAACTCCGGATTCCCGCCGAGCCGGAATTGTAGTTATGAAATTCCCAGGCCGCGATCGCACCGTCGGCACGTACTCCGCCGCTCACGTCAATGACCCCGGCGGGACGAAAATACGCCCAGGTAAATTCCTCTTCGCGAGTCCACACCAGCTTGACCGGCCGCTTCGCGGCCCGCGCCAGCCGCGCCGCCTCGATGGCCACTTCCCCGGTGTGCTTGCCCCCGTAACCCGACCCCGTGTCCGGCATCAGCACCCGAACGCGTTCCTCTGGAATCCGAAAGGCCTCGGCCAGTTCGCTCCGCACTCCAAAAGGCCGCTGCGTCCCCGTCCACACGGTTAAATGGTCGCCCGACCACTGCGCCAGCGCGGCCCGCGGTTCAAGCGGAGCATGCGCGATATAAGAAACCGTATAAGTCTGCTGCAACCGAAGGTCAGCCGAAGCCAGCGCCTTCTCTACCGACCCAATTTCATAGCGAGACCCATCCCCAGTCGGATCCTCGCCCTTGACCGCAGTCTTCTTCAGATGCTCAAACAATTCCTTGTTCGAAACCTGCGGTTCCGCCTTCCACTCCGCGCGAATAGCAGCGATGGCACGAGAAGCACCTTCAGTGGTCGGTGCAGTCACCCCAACGAGATCCCCGTCGTGTACCACGTTGACGCCCGGAATCTTCTCCGCATCGCTCGTGTCAAGGGACGCAAGCGTTGCCCCGAAGGCCGCAGGCCGTAAGATCTTCCCGTGAAGCATCTCCGGCAGTTTCTGATCAGAGGGATAACGATGCTTCCCCGTAACAAAGTCTCGCCCATCCACCTTCGCGACAGATTGACCCTGTACCGTCCACCGGGTAGCAGGAAGCAATGTCTCTTCGACAGAAATAGTTTGCGTGAGTTGCTGTCCCTTGATCAGCGCTGCATATTCAACCGACCGGATGCTCGCCGGATCTGTGATCTTGCCATCGGCCGCGACCAGTCGCTGCCGATCGATCTGCCATTGCGCTGCCGCCAAACCAATCAGCACTTCGCGAGCAGCCGAAGCCGCTTTCCTGAGCTGCGGACTCATAGTCGGCGTAGTCCGGCTCCCAAAGGTCCCCATATCAAACGGCGTAAGCTGTGTATCCCCCATGACGATTTGAACCTTCTCCACCCCAACCGACAACTCGTCAGCCACCGCCTGGCTCAAAGACGTCCGAATGTTCTGCCCCACCTCCACCTTCCCCGTATAAACAGTGACCGCACCGTTTTCTCCAATATGCAGCCAGCCCCCAATGTCCTCCGGAAGTTCTTCGCCAGCCGGCCGTTTGCCCGCCCCGGATTCCTGCGCATGAACCCCCTTCAGCGCGCACACAATCAAAACACCTGCGCCCAGAAACTTGAAAAAATCCCGACGCCCCACTTCAAAACAATACGCAGGCGCCGCCCGCAGCTCGTAGCGTTCCGGCTCCACCCGATTTTCGACTTCTAGTTCGTCACTCATGCGACCCTCTCAGCGTTACGACTGCTGCAGAACCTTCGCCGCATTCTGTATCGCAGTCACAATGCGCGGATGTGTTCCGCAGCGGCAGATGTTGCCTTCCATGAAATGCCGAATCTCCGCCTCCGACGGACTCGGATTCGTACTCAAGAGCGAAACCGCGGACATGATCATTCCCGAAGTGCAGTACGCGCACTGCATCGCTGCTGCATCCAGAAAAGATTGCTGCACGGGATGCAGCCGGTCGCCCTTGGCCAGACCTTCAATCGTTGTAACTTGTTTCTCGCCTATCGTTCCCACCTTGGTAATACAAGATCGCCGCGGACTCCCATTGATCAGCACCGTGCAAGCCCCGCACTGGCCCTCCCCGCACCCGTACTTGCTGCCCGTAAGATCCAGATGATCGCGCAATACGCTGAGCAGACTTGCATCCGAGTCAGCGTCGATAGTCCGGTTCTTCCCATTCACATTCAGTCGAGTAACCTTGGCCATGCTGATGCCTCCAAGCCTTTTTCCTACTCAGCAACCACCGCGCCAGATTCCCCCCGGCACCCGCCGCCGATACAATATCCACAGATAAGCAATCGGGCCCGAGACCAGATTCAGTAACCCCCACTTCCGCGTGCCGACATCGCTGTAGATCATCGCCGCCGCGAAGAGCAGAATCGGAGCGATCACAATAGCCGCCGCTCCCACCATTCCACCCGGAACCCGAAAGCTTCGCGATGCGGCCGGATACTTGCGACGCAGTTGCCAAAAGGAAAGCATAGTCTGAATCGACGTCGCCATGCGAGTCCAGGCGTACACCCCGATAAGCTGCGGCACGGTAAACAGTGCGAGCACTGCGCAGAACCCCGTCGACACCATGATCGATCGCACCGGCGTCCCATACCGCGCGCTTACTTTTGCCAGAGCTGGGTGCAGATACCCATCCTCCGCCATGGCAAGTGGGATGCGTGTAATCGAAAGCAGTGTACTGTCCAGCAGCACGAAGGTGCAGATCACCGCCGCCACAAATATCGATGTGCCCAGCGCATTCCCTCCGATCAGCCGCGCCGCCGTCACCAGATATCCGGTCTGCCACTCCCGCCAGTTTCCCAGAGCTGCCAGACCCGCAGCCATGGTAACCACGTAAACAGCAATTGCCAGCGGAACCACAATGGCCAGCCCAATCGGAAAGTTCCGCGCCGGGTTCTCCACTTCTTCAATCACGGTGGAGAGTTGTTCGTACCCGGCATACGACCACAATGCGATCGCCAGCCCCACCCCGAACGCTCCCTGCCAGGGCGTGCCAGTCGGAAAGAACGGATGAAATGGATTGAACTGTGCGTGCCGGAACCCGGCCACGATAAAAGCCACTACCGGAACGAACATGATGAGCAAAAGAACCAGCGTGAGTTTGCCCACCACATGAATGCCGCGCACATTGAGATAAGCCACCACCGCCAGAAGCGCAAAAGCCACCGCCCAATGCTCCAGTCGGGAGTGCACTGGAAACCAGTTCTCCAGGTAATCCGCCATCCCCACGCCGTAGGACGCACTCATCAGAAACGTCCCGGTCCAGCCCCACCAGCCGCACTGAAATCCCCAAAAATCCCCAAGCGCAGCGCGCGTCCAACGGTAAAAGCCGCCCTCCACGGGCATCAACGTGGCCATTTCCGCGGTAGCCAGAGAGATGGGAACGGCAAACAACAGCGGCACAACCAGAAGAAACGTAAGCCCCAGCCCAGGTCCGGAGGAAGAAATCATCGACTCCAGCTCAAACGGCCCGCCCGCACAGTAAGCGAACAGCACAGCCACAAACGGCGCCAGCCCGATTCGCCGCAGATTCTTGGTGGGAGCATACAGGGCTGTCGGAACCGCGGGGAGAGCGCCAGCCGTCATCGGATCTGAACCCATTGCCACTCCACTCCGCGCTCTCGAAAACCGCTTGAAGCATTGAAGCCTAAGAGAGCTGCCCTAACAAGTCAACACTGCCGAGCCCGACATTGGACCGCGTTGTGTTGACGGTCACGGCTCATTCTTGTGAGCACGGCGGCATGAAGCGCTGTGACTCCGGTCCGGAGGGACATCGCAATAATAGCCCAGCGTCTTCGGCGCTGGGAAAATGCAGGAAAAAGGAAACCAGTCCCGGAGGGACGACTGAAGCTCTCACGAACACTCGCTTACACTTCACCCTGCCCCGCTCCGATCCCGCACATACATCAGCGCCGGATGCCCCTTATACGTCGCCATCTGCAATTCCCGGTACCCACACTTCACCGCCACTCGAACCGACCCAAAATTCTCCGGAGCGATGATGCACGCAGTCCGCGCCGCTGGAAGGTGCGCATCGCCCCACGCCACGGCCGCGCGGACGCCTTCGGTGGCATATCCTCTGCCGTTTGCATGCGAAGCCACCACCCAGCCGATCTCGGGCACGCCCTTCAGCGACGGCTGCACATCCCGCTTGTAGTCGGCGAATCCAATCTCTCCCACAAAATTGCCCGTCGCCTTTTCCTCGGCCACCCAATAACCGAACCCGAGCAACGACCAATGGCCAACGTACCGCAGCAACCTCGCCCAGCACTCCTCTTCAGTAAGCGGCTTGCCGCCGATGTATCGTGTCACCGCGGGGTCCGCCCACATCGCAGCAGAGTGAACGAAGTCGTCCAGGCGATGCCCCCGAAGTTTGAGCCGCTCCGTTTCGAGGATCGGTACGTCGACAGCAGGAGCAGGAGAAAGAGAGTCAACCATCCCAGCAGTCTACCGCCTCCTTGAGATGGGCTGGAATCAATGGCGCCTCAGCCAGTGTTCGCGAACGGCCCCAAATCCCGCGCAGGAGGGATTACAGGTCAATTTGGAACGGGTGGGCGGTTTCGGAAATTATTTTCATACCGTGCGGTTTTGACCAGCCTGGACCAATCCGAGAACTGTACCATTTTAGATGTTAAACAACGTGCTGCGTTCACAGGGTTCGGGGCTTTGGACTATCCGGGTCGGACAATCGAAGACGAACAGTGTCAGAGGATCGGCGGAGGGTATAAGGCAGTGAAGTTCAGATTTTTACTGTTTCTCTGAATG
>OCZU010000922.1_pt1 | contig 19804 bp, 14 predicted proteins | sample 1539001 | NCBI WGS metagenome assembly OCZU01 (sample SAMEA3539306, study PRJEB22396) | soil metagenome | biome: tundra; feature: field; material: soil | place: USA | collected 2010-05 | depth 0.15 m | reverse complement strand
ATAATTCTTTTCCAGAAATCGGGCGAAGAACGCTTGGGTCAAATCCTCCGCTTCCGCCTTTGCGTGACCGCGCCGCCGCACGCAGGCATAAAGCGGAAACCAATAAGTGCGGCACAATTCCTCCAGCGCGTGATCCGATTCGGGCGTGTGGCGTTTCCCCGCGGCGAGCACGACCGTCCAATGCGTCGTGGCGAAAATATCGCCCGGCGTGCTTGAGGATTGGCTGGAATGTTCGGAGGCCAAAGCGAAATCATTTTAGCCACAGATTTTCACGGATGGACACAGCCAGCCGGCATCGTCAATTCCTTTGCCGTCATCATCCGGTGCGAATTTAACACTGAATGGACGGAGTGTTCTGCGGCCTGTCCTTTTTCACCGAACCACACTATTCCGAATACAATCAATTGTCGGGCGTGATCGTCGCACGGTTTTGATTCCTGAACTCGCTTCATCAAAAGTTGCGCAACTCAAAGACGTCTATTTTTCAGAATTAAAGGAAATGAAAGCGAAGACATGCTCAAAAAGCGCCAGATCGTCGTAGGAGTTGGCATGTGAAGTGATAATGAAGGGAAGTCTCGAGCATCAGACCTGCGCGGAAAGCATGAGCACCAGCATTCACGCCCATCTGAGCGCACGATCACAATGAAAAGACGTATTTTGTTTGTCGGCGAAAATCAGCCGCTTTGGCTGGATTTTCGCGCGCATTTTTCCCAAAACGAAGGCGGTTGGGTGGCTGAGTTTGCCCGGACGGGACCGGAAGCACTGGCATGGATCTTGAATTCCAAGTTCGATGCCGTCTTCGCGGATGTCCAATTGTCTGACATGACCGGGGTTGAATTCCTGGACGAGATTGTGCGGCAGCGGCCCAAAGTGCTGCGGATTGTGCTGTCTGACATTTTTGAGGTGGAAAACACACTGAAATGCATTGGCAAAGCGCATCATCACCTGGTGAAGCCCTGTGACGGACCGACAGTGATCCGGGCGCTCAACAAGGCGCTTGATCAGGAGGCCTGGCTGCCCAGCGACACGCTGCAGGGACTTATTTCCCAAATGCCAAACCTGCCCAGCCCGCCGGAAATGTATTTTCAGATCGCCTTGGAGATGCAGTCTCCGAATGCTTCCGTCGAAACCGTCGGCAAACTCATCGCCCGCGACCCGGCGATCGCGGCCAAGGTATTGCAACTGGCGAACTCGGCGGTGTTCGGTCTCCAGTTACAGGTGGCCAATCCGGTGGAAGCTGTCAACTATATCGGCTTGGAAACAACCAAGGCGCTCGTGTTGCTGGCGCACACGTTCTCCAGCTTCGAGCAGGTCGAACTGTCGAGTTTCTCCATTGAAGCTTTGTGGCGGCATTCATTGAGGGTCGGCGATTTCGCCCGGCGGATTACTCTGACCGAAAACGGTGATCCCAACATGGCGGAAGAGGCATTTACCGCCGGGTTGCTCCATGATCTCGGCAAATTGCTTTTTGCCGCCAATCTGCCGCAGCAATTTGGTGAAGCTTTGGAGATGGCCCGGGCGCAATATCGCAGCTTGTGGGAAGTCGAAAGCCAGGTTTTCGGCGCGACCCACGCGGATGTGGGCGCCTGTGTTTTGAGCGTGTGGGGATTGCCGGCGCAGATCGTTGAATCGGTGGCCTCACATCATCATCCACTCCGGCTGCTGACGAGGCCCTTCAGTCCGATGACGGCGGTGTTCGCGGCCAATATTCTTGAACATGAAGCGCACCCGGAGAATACCGCCATGCCCCAGGCGGGAATTGATCTGACTTACCTGAAAGATTTGGGATTGAGTGAGCGGGCGGATGAATGGCGACGCAGTTGCCTGACGGCGGACGAAGAGGCAACCGCGAAAGTGGCAGTGCAAGGCGTTCCCTGAAAGCGCCGTCGCCGCTGGCACCTGGCCGGCGCAGTTCAACAGCCCGGGCAGTTGCGCCGCTTGTTTCGCCAACTTCAATTTCCAACTTCAATCTCCTTGCCGGAATGGGATCGTTGCGCTACCGTGCCCGCATTATGGATAGCAATGATATTCCGCCCATCGGTTCGACACCACCGCCGCCATTCAATCCGCCGCCGGTCATCATCTCAGCCGTGCCGACGCGGCCGCGAAAGAGTCGCGGCTGGATGATCGTGGCGATTGTGCTGCTGGTTTTGCTGGTCCTGAGTTTGTTCGTCAATTTCAGCCAGTTGGTGAGTGGTCTGGTGCCGATGAAGGTGGCGCGCATGAGTGGTTCTTCCTCCGGGCCGCGCCTTGATGAAACGATTCTCGAAGACAACGATTCGGCCAACAAGATCGCCGTGGTGGACGTGGAGGGCATCATCACCAGCCGGGCGATGGATCAGGGCGGTTTGACGATGGTGGACTTGATCAAGGAACAGTTGAAGCGCGCACAGGAGGACGATCGCGTGAAGGCGGTCTTGCTGCGCGTGGATTCTCCCGGTGGCGAGGTGCTGGCGTCGGATGAAATTTACCGGCTCCTCGTCAAGTTTCAGGAGGACTCACGCAAGCCGGTCGTCACTTCGATGGGCAATCTGGCGGCGTCGGGCGGGTATTACATTTCGTCGGCGTCGCGGTGGATTGTGGCGAACGAACTGACGATCACGGGCAGCATCGGGGTGATTTTGCATTCGTATAATTATCGCGGGCTGATGAACAAAGTGGGGATCGCGCCGGAAACCTACAAGAGCGGCAAGTTCAAGGACATGCTCAGTCCCGAGCGCAACCCGGACGAAATTTTGCCGGAAGAGCGCGAGATGCTTCAATCGCTGATCAACGAAACTTACGGGCGGTTCAAAGACGTGGTGGCGGATGGACGCGACGCGGCGCACAAATTAAACAAAAGCGAGGGCAAGGCGCTGGCGGAGGATTGGAAGGATTATGCGGATGGCCGTATTCTCACGGGAAAACGGGCGGAGGAACTTGGTTTTGTGGATCAAGTCGGCGATTTTGATGTCGCCGTCAAACGCGCACGGCTGCTCGCGCATAATATCAAGAACGCCAATTTGATTCAATACAAGGTGCGCTACGACCTGTCCGACTTCTTGCGCATGTTCGGCAAGACCGAGACGCCGGTGATCAAGGTGGATATGGGCGTGGAAGGCCCGAAACTCCAGGCGGGACAACTTTATTTTCTGTCACCCACCTTCCTGCACTGAGCGTGAGGGGCGTCACGGTCATCAATCACCCGCTGGTGCGGCACAACCTCACGCGGTTGCGGGATCGGCGCACGCAACCGCAGGAGTTCCGGCGCGTATTGAGCGAAGTCGCCGCGCTGATGATTTATGAGGCGACGCGATCGTTCGCCGTTCGCGGTGTGTCCGTCCGGACGCCGCTCGCGACAACGCGGGGATTCCAATTGGAGCGCGAGGTGGTAATCGTGCCGATTTTGCGCGCCGGATTAGGGATGTTGGATTCGATTCTGCAATTGATCCCGAACGCGCGCGTCGGGTTTATCGGATTGAAGCGTGACGAGGCGACCGCCAAAGCGACGTTTTATCATAAAAGTCTCCCGCCGGATTTGAGCCGCTTCGAGGTGATCCTGATTGATCCGATGCTCGCCACGGGCGGCAGCACGGTGGCAGCGATGGATTTGCTGGCGGAGCTTGGCGCGCAGCGCATCCGGCTGGTGAACCTCGTGGCCGCGCCCGAAGGCATTCGACGCGTGCGGCAACATTACCCTAAACTTCCCATCTTCACCGCGGCGGTTGACCGCAAGTTGAACGCGAAGGCTTTTATCATTCCCGGCCTGGGCGACGCCGGCGACCGGTTGTTTGGCGTTTGAAAGCTGTGACTAAACGTGCGTCATGGTGTGAGCCAGATTGGCTTGGTGTCTCAACATTGAACTCGTTTTTGGTTTTAAAACTGTCGATTATTGCCAATAATTCCCGAGTTGAGTTGTGGCACGGGTCCGGCTCGCCATTGAACGCGAGTGCGTGAAAGTGTGTCAACCCATTAACGTGAGCGAAGGAAGGTTTTTCCGAAGGTTCGGTCTTCCCGGCGCTCCACTGAAATAAAATTATGATGTTTGGCTTTGATCCCATGTGGCTGTGGTTTGCGATTCCGGGGCTGTTGCTCGGCATTTACGCGCAAATCAAACTGTCGTTCACGTACAAAAAGTACATGCAGGTCGGCGTCGAGTCCGGCCTGAGCGGCGCGCAGGCGGCGCGGGAAGTTTTGGATCGCAACGGTCTGACCGACGTGCCAGTGGAAGAGGTTCCGGGTCACCTGACCGATCACTACGATCCGACCAAGCGCGCGTTGTTTTTGTCGTCGGACAACTTTAACAACACGTCCATCGCCGCCGTGGGCGTGGCGGCGCACGAAGCGGGCCATGCGCTGCAACATCAGGCTTCGTATGCGATGCTGAATTTGCGGATGAAGATGGTGCCGGTGACCAAGTTTGCCTCCATGAGCTATTCCCTGATTTTCATCGCCGGCATTTTTCTGGCTCGCGCGCATAAAATCAGCGGGCCGACATTTTCTCATTTTATCTGGATTGCCATCGGTCTGTTCGCCGTCGTGACCGCTTTTCAACTCATCACGCTGCCGGTCGAGTTCGACGCGAGCCGCCGCGCCAAGGAGCAGCTGTTCCGGCTCGGCCTCGTTCGCGAGCACGAACGCGCCGCCGTGGGCCAGGTGCTCAGCGCCGCCGCGCTGACCTACGTGGCCGCGATGATCAGTTCGGTGATGGAACTGCTTTACCTGCTGTCCATGGCGCGCAACCGCAACTGATCGATTCACGCCGGAACCTGCCAGGTAACCAACCGGTGAATTTGCTTGCGAAGTTTCGATTGAACCCTGAGTTTTGACGCCGGTTTTTATGGGTGCCAAAAACAAAAAGCAAAAGTCCGCCCGCCGGCAGCAACTCCGGCACTCCGCCGGTAACGCCAAGGTGCGGTCCACCAGGCCCCGGGCGGCGCGCGCCGCAAAAAAAGATTCTCCGCAAGCCGCGCGCAAAATATCCAGGCCGGCAATTCCGGCTGAAAAAGATTTTCCGAAAACCGTCTCGCCGGGCGACACTTCGTTGATCACCAAAGTCGAAGCCGTGGTCCCGCTGCCCGAACGCGAGCGTTCCCCCTACGACGGCGACACCGCCATCAAGCTTTACCTGCGCGAAATCGGCCAGGTTAAACTCCTCACTCCACAGGAGGAAATCGAACTCGCCGCCCGCATCAAGAAGGGCGACAAGAAGGCGCGCGAACACATGATCAAGGCGAATCTGCGCCTCGTCGTGAAAATCGCCCGTGATTACGAAGGCATCGGCCTGCCGCTGCTCGACCTCATCAGCGAAGGCAACATCGGCCTGATGAAAGCCGTGGAACGCTTCGATCCGGCGAAAGGCGGCAAGCTCTCGACCTACGGCTCGTGGTGGATCAAGCAATCCATCAAACGCGCGCTCGCCAACCAGTCCAAAACGATCCGGCTGCCCGTGCATCTCGTGGACAAGATTTCCAAAATGCGCCGCACGGCCATGCGGTTGCAGGAGGAACTCGGCCGCGAACCGAACGACGAGGAATTGGGCGAGGAACTCGGCATCACCGCCGCCCGTGTCTCGCAAATGCGCATGGCTGCCGTGCGCCCGGCCTCGCTCGACGCGCCGATCGGCGATGAGGATTCAAATAATTTTGCCGAGGTCGTCCAGGACGAAAATGCCGACACGCCCTACGAGCAGCTCGAAGATAAAACCGTGACCGGGATGCTCCAGGAAATGGTCAAGACGCTCGACCCGCGCGAAGCGACCATTTTGCGCTTTCGCTTCGGCCTCGACGGCGGTTCGGAAAAAACGCTGGAAGAGGTTGGTGAAAAATTTAATGTCACCCGCGAGCGGGTCCGCCAGATACAAAACATTGCACTCAAGAAATTGCGGAAGATGATCGAACGGCTCGAAGCGACGAAAAAATAGTAAACTGAAATCCTTTGCATGACCCTTCAAAAACCGACGCCCGCCGAAATCGAACGCGCCATCCGCAACGTTCCAGATTTCCCCAAGCCGGGAATCCAGTTCAAAGACATCACGCCCGTCCTCGCCGATGCGCGGCTCTTCAGCGGCTGCGTGGATCTGCTGATTGACGGCTTCAAGCCGGGCGAAGTGGATGCGGTGGTCGGCATTGACGCGCGCGGATTCATTTTTGCCGCCGCCGCCGCCGTGAAACTTCAGGCCGGTTTCGTGCCCGTCCGCAAGTCGGGGAAGCTCCCTTATAAGACGCACGAGCAATCCTACGATCTCGAATACGGCAGCGCGACCATCGCGGTTCACGTGGATGCGCTCAAGCCCGGCAGCCGCGTGTTGTTGATTGACGATCTGCTGGCCACCGGCGGAACCGCCGCCGCCGCCGCCGCGCTCGTGCAAAAACTCGGCGCGAAAATTCTCGAAATCTCCTTCCTCATCGAATTGAAATTTCTCGACGGGCGCAAACGTCTCGCTGGCCATCCCGTGCGCTCGGTTGTGGCTTACTGATGTGGTTAAACAAATTTTCCCGGATTCAAAATTCCAGTTGGATCTAGTGCGGCTTTCACCGCGTGATGCAGCTCGCGCACTTCCTTTGACGTGGCCAGCGGCCACCAGCGCTTCTTCGCGAGGCCAATGCCGTGTTCGCCCGTGATCGAACCGCCCCACGCAATGACTTGCTTGAAAAGGTCATCCAGCGCGGACTCGGCCCGCTTCTTCGCGCCGGGTTGGTCGTAATCCACCATCACATTCGTGTGAATGTTGCCGTCGCCGGCATGGCCGAAGCAGGCAATGGGCAGGCCATGTTTTTTTTGCAGCTTCGCGGTGAACTTGAAAAGATCTTCCAACTTTCCGCGCGGCACGACGATGTCTTCGTTCAGCTTGGTGAGACCGGTGTCGCGCAAGGAATATGAAAACTCGCGTCGAATCTGCCAGACGGCCTCGCATTGCTTGTCGCCGACTCCGCGTTCGATGAAATTCGGGCGCTGCCGACTGACGATTTTTTCCAGCGCGCGAATTTCGGATTCCACGGATTTTTTCTGCCCATCCAACTCAACGATCAAATGCGCCTTGCAGCCGCGCAACCGTTCGCTTTTCGTGCGTTTGTAGGCGGCCGCGAGCGTGTAGGCGTCGGCCACTTCAAGTGCGCACGGCAAAATGCCGGCACGGAAAATCGCGTGGAGCGTCCGGATGTCAGCGCTCATCGAGGAAAATCCGGCGGCGAGCACCGCGCGATACGGCCGCAGCGGAATCAATTTCAACGTGGCCTCGGTGATGACGCCCAAAAGGCCTTCCGAACCGACGAAGAGACGGTGCAGATCGAAGCCGGTTTTGTTTTTGTGCGTGCGCCCACCGAGCCGCGCGACCGAGCCGTCGGCCAGCACGACTTCGAGGCCGAGCACGTAATCGCGCGTGACGCCGTATTTCAGACAGCGCGGCCCGCCGGCGTTCGTGGCGATGTTGCCGCCGAGGCTGCAATCCGCGCGGCTCGCGGGATCGGGCGGATAATACAAACCAAATTTCTCGACCGCTTCCTGAAGCGTCTGCGTGATGACGCCGGGCTGGACGACGGCGACGAAATCCGCCGCGTTGATTTCCTTGATTCGGTTCATGCGTTCGAGTGAAAGCGCGATGCCGCCGCGCACCGGAACGCAACCGCCGACGTAGCCGTAACCCGCGCCGCGCGGCGTCACCGGAAGGTTGTGCCGGTTCGCAAACCGCAGGATTTTGGAAACGGATTTGGTGGAGCGGGGCAGGGCGACGGCGTCGGGTTGATGCGTGGCCAACCATTTGTCGCCCGCGTATTTTTCAAGGATGGCTTGGTCGAAAAGAATCTCGCCGGGCGGCAGAAGTTTTTTCAGTTGGAGCAAATGTCGGTCGGTCAACGAATCCACACGCGCAGGTTAATGCGGTGACGATTTCAAGCAAGAGGCAAGTATCCGCTCACATCTTGACTGACAAAGAGCGGCTTGAGAAATACCTCTCAACATGCTTTCTTAAGTTGTAAATCCAAGTGAAGACTTTGCCGACAGCCGTTGTGGTTTTGGGAGTGCTGACTGTGCTTAGTTCCGTGTTCTCTCAAGATTGGGTCCAGACGAGTGCCCCGAGCAATTCCTGGAGTTGTGTCGCTTCATCGGCGGACGGCACCAAATTGGTGGCGGGGACATCCAGAGGTTCAATTTACAGATCCACGAATGCGGGGGTGACTTGGACGGCAACCGGCGCTCCGTTTGAATTGTGGACTTCCGTCGCATCGTCCGCTGATGGCTCCAAATTGGTGGCGACGACATTTCCTGATCCGGATATTCCAAATTCGACATTCCGTCCAATCTACACTTCGACCAATTCAGGAGCCACTTGGACGGCGCATTACCCGCCGAGTAACAGGTGGTGGTCGGTTGCCTCGTCGGCGGACGGGTCCAAACTGGTGGCGGCCGCCGACCGGTTTGTTTAGATATCGGCAGATTCAGGAATTACTTGGGCAGCAACGACCCTCTCTAATCGCCTTGTGTGGTATTCTGTTGCGTCGGCGGCGGATGGCAGCAAGTTGGCGGCATCGGGTGCGGGCGGGAGTGGAAACGTTGGAAACAGCAATCTCCGGATTAGCACCTCGCCGAATTCGGGAGTCTCCTGGTTTGAATCCAGCGCATCCTATTATGAGAGGAGCGCCCTCGGTTGTTCGGCAGACGGAACCAAACTGGTAATCGCGGTTCAGTTTGACGGGATTTATACTTCGACGGATTCCGCGGTCACTTGGACACAAACGAGCGCGCCTGTTCCTATTCCGTGGTGGTGCGTCGCGTCCTCGGCGGATGGAACCAAGTTGGTCGCCGCGACACGTACCTGGCAAAATGTTGCGTTGGGTTCGATTTATATCTCGACCGATTCGGGAGAGAATTGGATTCAGGCAAGCGCGCCGGACACCAATTGGTCGTCGGTCGCTTCTTCGGCAGACGGAAACAAACTGGTGGCGGTGGTCGCAGGCGGCGGAATTTACACGTGGCAGGCCGTTTCGCCGCCAGAGTTAAACATCACACTCTCGGAGGGAAATATTCTCCTTTACTGGACTGCGTCCTCCACCAACTTTGCCTTGCAGCAAAGTTTGAATTTGTCCACGACGAATTGGACGGACGTGACCAACACAACCACTTTAACCAACGGACAGTATCAGGTAACTCCTCCGCCGTCCGGCAACAGCAGCTTCTATCGGCTTGTTTCCCCTTGAAGACTTTTTTGCCGGAGAAAAAATTATTCTTCAGGCGGGTTGGCGGCGGCGAGAAATTCTTTGACCTCGGTGGCTTCCGCTTCGGGGACTTCGACGCGGATCAGCGTGGATTCGGAAAAACCTGCATAAGGGACGGATGCCTCGTTCGCGACGTTCGGATGGAAGTTCGCAGCTTCGAGACGCGAGCGGACGAGTTGGGCGTCAGCGGAACTGAAGGTGGTGTGGACGGTGACAAAATCCATAATTTGCCTCTGTTTAAGTTAGTTGATTTGAACTGGCCCGCAAATCCGCAAAGATGATCACGCCCGCGCCGGTTTGCAGGGTGCTTTGCACCTGTGCATCCACCTGCTGGCCGATCTGGCTTTGCGCGTTGTTGACGACGACCATTGTGCCGTCGGGAAGATAGCCCAGGCCCTGGCCTTTGTCGCGGCCTTCACGGGCGATCTTCAGGCTCACCACTTCGCCGGGCAGCAGGACGATGCGCAGGGACTTGGCAAGCTCGTTCAGGTTGACGCAGTTGACGGACTGAAGCTCGGCGACTTTGATGAGGTTGTAATCGTTCGTGAAAAGTTTCGCGTGGATGTTTTTCGCGAGCTGGACGAGCTTGGCGTCCACCCCGGTTTCCTCGGGAAAATCGGCGTCGTGTATTTTCACTCCGACGCCGGTGTTGCGCTGAATGCGGCCGAGCATTTCCAGGCCGCGCCGGCCGCGGGCGCGCTTGATCGGGTCGCCCGAATCGGCGACTTGTTGAAGTTCCTTCAGCACGAAACGCGGCACGACGATGAGACCTTCGAGAAATTTCGCTTCGATCAAATCGGCGATGCGCCCGTCGATGATGACGCTGGTGTCGAGCAGGAGAAAATTGTCGGGACGGTTTTGCGGCGAGAAGCGGACGTAGGGAATGATGAGCGAAAAATCCTCCTTGTTGCTGCGCATGGCGAGGATCATGCCGATGTAGCTGAAACCCAAAAACAAGCCGAGCCGGATCATCCAACGGGATTTTTCGTCGGCGTTTTGAAACAGCCCGGAGTTGTCAATCAGCAGCGCGACGATGCTGCCGAGCAGCAAGCCGAACGTGGTGGCGGAGAAGGCGCGGAGCGAAAAGCCTTTGAGCATGACGTCAATGGCGATCATCAGCCAGCCGAAGCCGAAGCCGATGAGCAGGCCGGCCCATTGGTACTCGACGAGTTCCGGGCGCACCTGGCTGACGGCGAATCCGGCGGCGGTGCAAAGGCCCAGGAACAAAAATCGGACAACCCAGAGCGACATAATTCAGTGCGCCGGCGGCGAAGTGGTTTTCGGCGGCGGTTTGGGAAACAACACCCGCCACAAGCCCAGGCGGTTCAGATTGCTGGTCGTGACGGAAAGGTTTTCGGCAATCGCCGTGACGTTTGAAGAAAGCACGTCGTTTTTCAAAATGCTTCCGACGAGGCCCCGGCCGGATTGCGCGTCGTCCAGAATATTTTTCAACGCGGCGCTGGACGCCGAAATGTTTTTCATGGCGGCGGTCAGTTCGGCGCTGTTGGTGGTCAGCACGCCGTCAAACTTGTCGGCGAACGAATTGATTTGCCCGGAGAAATACACCACGTTGCTCAACGCCTCGGTGACGGCGGCGCGGTTCGTTTGGATGAGGGTGTTGACGTTGTCCACCGTGGTCAGCGCGTGTTCCGAGGCCAGGCGCAGCGTGCCGACGGAGACGGAGAGGTTGCTCAGCGTATGTTCGTTCAAGACGAGGCGGCGAACGTCGGCGATGGCTTCGTTGAGCCGTTGAGCCGTCCCGTCAATGCGCTCGATGAACCCGGCGGCGTTGCGGGCGACCTGTTGAATATCAAACGGCTTCTCGCAGCTCACCGGCGCATTGTTCGTCAGCACGGCGCCTTGATTCAGCCCCGGTTCGACCGCCACATATTGGTCGCCCAAAAAGCCGGATTGCTCGATTACGAAAAGCGCGTCGGAGTAAATGGTGGTGCCCGCGTAGATTTTCAAAAAAATGGTCACGCTCTTGCCGTCGGGCGCGAGCTTGATTTCAGAAACCGAGCCGACCTGCACGCCGGCCAGAAGCACCGATGCGCGGCGTTTCAACCCGCCGACGTTGTCGGCGTGAAGCTGAAGCTGATAAGTTTGGCGAAACAGCGTGGTGCCCTTGCTGAATTGAATCAGCAGCGCGGCCAGCAGCACGAGTCCGATTAAAACGAACAGACCGACCTTCCATTCAAGCCGCTTGTTTTCCATGTCAAAAATGATGTTCCTTCGGGTCGGAGACGCCGTCGATGAACTGGCGCACCACCGGGTCTTTCGAATTGAAAATTTCGTCCGGCGTTCCCGTCACGTAAATTTTTTTCTCGTGCAACATCAGAATGCGCTGGCCGACCCGCCGCGCGCTCCGCATGTCGTGCGTCACGACCACACTAGTCACTTTGAGCCGGTCGCGCACCCTCAAAATCAAATGGTCAATGCTGTCCGAAACAATCGGGTCCAGCCCCGTCGTCGGCTCGTCGTACAGCACGTTTTGCGGCTGGTAAATGATCGCCCGCGCCAGGCCGACCCGTTTTCTCATGCCGCCGGAAAGTTCCGACGGCTTCTTCTCCTCGGTGCCGGGCAGATCCACCATTTCCAATGCCTCCGCGACGCGACGCTTGACTTCGTCCGGCGGCAATTTCTGATTGTGCCACAGGGCGAAGCCGACGTTCTCCGCCACGGTCATCGAATCAAACAACGCCGCGCCCTGGAACAACATGCCGAACTTGCTGCGCACCGGAAGCAGTTCGCGCTCGTTCATCGGCTCGATGTTCTCGCCGTCAATCAGCACCTCGCCGGAGTCCGGTTGCAGCAGGCCGATGAGATGTTTGAGCAGCACGCTCTTGCCGCCGCCGCTGCGCCCGATGATGACCACCGACTCGCCCGTCTCGATGCGAAAGTTGACGCCGTCCAAAATCTTTTGCGCGCCGAAATACTTTGTCAGATCGCGGACCTCGATCATAGCGTATGAAAAATCGCGCCGAGCGAAAGCGTCAAAAAGAAATTCACAATCAGAATCGTGATCGAGGAATAAACGACCGCCTCCGTCGTCGCGCGTCCGACGCCCTCCGCGCCCTCGCCGCAATACATGCCCTTGTAACAGCCGATCAACGCCACGATCCCGCCATAGAAGAACGCCTTCGTCAGGCCGATGACCACGTCAATCGAGCCGGTGTACCTCAGCATATTGTCCCACAAATAGGTTGCATCAATGCCGTAAAACACGCCGACGAGGTAACCCGCTCCGATGCCGACGCCCATGGCTTCCGCCGTCAGCAGCGGCAAGGCGAAGAGGCCCGCCACGAGCCGCGGCACGACGAGATAATCCACCGGATGCGTGGCCAGCGTGCGCAACGCGTCAATCTGCTCCGTCACGCGCATCGTGCCAATTTCCGCCGCGATGGCCGCGCCCACGCGTCCCGCGACCATCAACCCCGTCAGCACCGGGCCGAGTTCACTGCACATCGAGACGCTCACCACCGCGAGCGTGGCGGTGTCCATCTTGACCTTGTGAAACTGGAAATATGTTTGCGCGCACAGCACCATGCCGGTGAACGCGCCGGTGATGAGCACCACCGACTGCGATTTCACGCCCATGAAATAAATCTGATAAAGCAAATCGCGCCAGACGACCCGGAGCCGGAACAGGGAGGCGACGGCTTCCCGGGCCAGCAGAGTAATCCGGCCCAACTCCTCAAGCGAATCGGCAACCCGTTCGGAAACATGTTTGCTGGCCAAAAAAATCATACGCGCGCGAACGTAACAAACGAGCAAGCGGTTGGCCAGTGTTCTGTGAATTATGTTCTGTGAATTAATGTTCTGTGAATTAATGTTCTGTGAATTAAGAATATACACAGTGGAGAAAAGCTTTCATGACCGGATAAGATCAGTTCTGTGCCACTCGCGAACCCGCCGCGAACCCGCCGCTTGCAACGGGCGTGACTCGAACTTACCTTGCGCCCGCAATGTCGAAAACGTCCGCGCATTCTGTGATCCGCCTTCGGGGCGTTCGTCACAACAATCTGAAAAATTTTGATCTCGACCTGCCGCTCAATCAGCTCATCGTCATCACGGGGTTGAGCGGTTCCGGCAAGAGTTCGCTCGCGTTTGACACACTCTTCGCCGAGGGCCAGCGCCGCTATATCGAGACGTTTTCTCCGTACGCGCGGCAATTTTTCGACCGCATGGACAAGCCGCAGGTGGACAGCATCGAAGGCATCCCGCCCGCCATCGCCATCGAGCAGCGCAACGCCGTCAAGTCCACACGCTCCACCGTCGGCACAATGACGGAAATTTGCGATCACATGAAAGTGCTGTGGCCGCACATCGCGCGGTTGCATTGCAAAAAGTGCGGACAGATCGTCCGCCAGGATTCGCCGCAGCAGATTTGGGAGACCATCCGAAGCGTGGTCGAAGGCCGGGGTTCGGAGTTCCGCCTTCCGGCGGCATCGGACGAAAACCGCCTGAAGGCGGAAGACCAAACCTCCGAAGTTCTCATCACGTTCGACCTTCCGCTCTCCGAGAAACTTTCGTTGGAGGAATCGCTCGCGCTAATCTCCAAGCAAGGCTACCAGCGAATCCTGTTCGACCACGAAATCGTCCGGCTCGAAGAAGTCGCGTCGCGTAACTCGCATCTCGCTCCTCACAATTCCCAACTGACCGTCCTCCAAGACCGCATCAAGCTCGTTGCCGCCAGTCGCGCGCGATTCGTTGAGGCGTGTGAGCAGGCGTATCATTTTGGCAAAGGCAGGCTGGCAATTCATTTTCTGGAGAACTCTCAACTCTCAACTCTCAACTCTCAACTTTTCTCCAACCGCCTCCATTGCGCCGCCTGCGACATCGAGTATCGCGAGCCGTCGCCGGCGCTGTTCAGTTTCAATCATCCACTCGGCGCCTGCCCGGCGTGCAAGGGTTTTGGCCGCATCATTTCGATTGATTACGACCTCGCGATTCCTGACCGGACAAAAACCCTGGCCGGGGGCGCGGTGAGACCGTGGCAAACCGGGACCGGCGCGGAGTCTCAGCGCGATTTGCTGCGCATGTGCAAACATTTTGAAATTCCGACGAAGGTGCCGTTCGAGAAGCTGCCGAAAAAATGGCAGGATTTCGTGATCGAAGGCGAACCGGATTACGGCGCGGACGAGGAGCACGAATGGCCGCGGGCCTGGTACGGAGTGAAGGGTTATTTCCGCTGGCTCGAAACCAAATCTTACAAGATGCACATCCGCGTGTTGCTCTCGCGTTATCGTGCCTATACGATCTGCCCGGCCTGTGACGGCACGCGGTTTCAGCCGGAGACGCTGCTTTACCGGCTTTCTGCAAGTGACGACGTGAGGAAGCTCAAATCAAAAGCGGAAAGCGGAAACCAAGGCGAGCCTCCTCACGCCGTTTCCAATGATAATTTGACGCTCGCCGGTTTCTACGCTTTGCCGATTCGCGACGCGCTGCGGTTCGTGGAAGAGTTCGTCGCTGCGTATCAACTGGGAGCTTCCGATCCCATTGGCCTCGTTTTTCAGGAAGTTCGCTCGCGGCTGAATTATTTGAACGAAGTCGGCCTCGGCTACCTCACGCTGGATCGTCCCACGCGTTCGCTTTCCGGGGGCGAAACCGAGCGTGTGAATCTCACGACCTGCCTGGGAACACGGCTGGTGAACACGCTGTTCGTGCTGGATGAGCCGAGCGTCGGCCTGCATGCGCGCGACACCGAGCGGCTCGTTCGAATTTTGGAACAACTCCGCGACACGGGGAACACCGTCGTCGTCGTCGAGCACGAGGCCGCCGTGATGCGCGCGGCGAACCAGATCGTTGACCTCGGCCCCGGCCACGGCGCGACCGGCGGGCAAATTGTTTTCCAGGGAACCTATCCGGAGATTTTGAAATCGAATGAATCGCTCACCGGAAAATACCTGGGCGGGCGGAAGCAGGTTGAAATTCCAAATCGTCGCCAGGTGGGACGGGCGTCGCGCCGGTCTCTAACTTCTGCTGTTGATTATGGAGAACGGCGCGACGCCTGTCCCACGTTGAAAATCGAAAATGCCACGCGGCACAACCTGAAAAATCTTTCCGTGGAGATTCCGCTGGGCCGATTCGTCTGCCTTACGGGTGTCAGTGGTTCCGGCAAAACGACGCTCGTGCGCGAAGTGCTTTTGCCCGCGCTCGAAACGGAGCTCAAATCTCAAATCTCAGATTCCAAATTGGCCGTGGCCAAGGCGTCCGACCGACTCGAGGATGCGCCTTCGCCATACTCCGGCGTGCCACGTCAGGACGGGGAGGAGAACGAGGACGAGGACGAATCATCACGCCTCACGCCTCACGCCTCACGCATCACGGGCGTCGAACATCTGGGCCGCGTCGTATTGGTGGATCAATCCGCCCTCGGCAAAACGCCGCGCTCGAATCCCGCCGTTTACATCGGCGCGTTCGAGGACATCCGGGAATTCTTTGCGCAATCCGAAGCGGCGAAGCAACGTGGCCTGAATGCCAGCGCGTTCAGTTTCAATTCCGCGCAAGGCCAGTGCGAACGCTGCCGCGGCGCCGGCTTCGAGAAAATCGAAATGCAATTTCTCAGCGACGTGTTCATCCGCTGCCCAGATTGTGACGGACGGCGCTATCGCGCGCATATTCTGGAAGTGAAAGTGTCAGGTGCGAAGGGTCAAGAGTCAGGTCAGAGCGGCATGCCACACCTGACACCTGACTCCTCGCACCTCGCACCATCCTGGAGCATCGCTGACATGCTCGACGCGACCGTTGATGAAGCCATCGAATTTTTATTCACGTTTTCAGATTCGCGTCCGGCGCAGCGGGCCGTCGGGAGTTTGAAACTGTTGCAGGAGGTCGGCCTCGGTTATTTGCGTCTGGGCCAGCCCATCAACACGCTCTCCGGTGGCGAAAGCCAGCGGTTGAAGCTCGTGAGTCATCTGGCGGAATCTGTAGCGGCGGTTTGTGACCGCCGGAAATCGAAAGAGAATTGCGAAAACAGCGACGGTCACAGACCGCCGCTACAGGAAATGCCAGCCCTGTTCCTCTTCGACGAACCCACCACCGGCCTGCACTTCGACGACGTGCGTGTGCTGCTCAAAGTTTTTCAACGGCTCGTGGATGCGGGACATTCGGTCATTGTGATTGAACACAACCTGGACGTGATCAAATCAGCCGATTGGATCATCGATCTTGGACCGGACGCGGGCGACGAGGGTGGAAAAATCGTGGTCGAAGGCACGCCGGAGGAAGTGGCGCGATGCGGGGCGAGCCACACGGGCAGGTTTTTGCAGAGCGTCCTGCCGCAACACGGAGAAGATAGAAGATGGAAGCCAGAGGATGGAAAACATTTGCCGCTGGACAGCACTACGACTCCAACTTCCAACTTCCATCCTCCATCCTCCATTTCCATTCACGGCGCACGCGAGCACAACCTCAAAAACCTCTCGCTTGAAATTCCACGCGACAAATTCGTTGTCATCACCGGGGTCAGCGGTTCGGGCAAAAGCACGCTCGCGTTCGACCTGTTGTTTGCGGAAGGGCAGCGCCGCTTTCTGGATTCGATGAACGTCTATGCGCGGCAATTTGTCGAGCAGCTCGCCCGGCCGGACGTTGACCTCATCACCGGCATTCCGCCGACCGTGAGCATCGAGCAGCGCAATTCGCGCGGCGGCGGCAAGAGCACCGTCGCGACCGTGACGGAGATTTATCATTTCGTCCGGCTGCTGTTTGCGCGGCTGGGAACGCAGTTTTGTCCTGAATGCAAAATTCCCGTCGAAGCGCAGACGCGCGATGCGCTCGGGAAGCGGTTGCAGGTTGAATTGAAAAAGCGCGGCGATCTGCTGCTGCTCGCGCCCGTCGTCAAGAACCGGAAAGGTTTTCACACGGACGTCGCGGAGTGGGCGGCGAAGCATGGCTACGCGGAACTGCGCGCGGACGGAAAAATGCATTCCACCCGCGAGCCGTTTCGCCTCGACCGTTTTCGCGAGCATGACGTGGAAGTGGTCGTGGGCGTGCTGGATCGCAAGTCGTTGGGAGTTCCGCCTTCAGGCGGCAAAAGGCGCAAGGCTTCACGCAAAGAACAAAAACCGCCTGAAGGCGGAACTCCCAACCGCACTCCGCAGCAACTCATTGATGAAACGCTCAAGCTCGGCCACGGCACGTTGCTGGCATTGGATAATCACGGAAAGGTTTCGATTCATTCCACTGAGCGGTCCTGCCCCGGCTGCGGTCGCTCGTTTGAGGCGCTCGATCCAAAAAATTTCAGCTACAACTCATCGCAAGGCTGGTGTCCGAAGTGTCGCGGGTTTGGCGAGTTGTTTTATTTGCCCGAAGTGGAGCGTGGCGCAAATGCGGATGCCATTGAGGAAAGCTGGTTTGGCTGGGCGCAGGAACGCGAGATTTGCCCGGAGTGCCATGGCGCGCGGCTCAATCCCGTGGCGCGGGCCGTCCAATTGCCGGTAGGAGCCGACGTGAGGAGGCTCAAATCAAAAGCGGAAAGCGGAAACAAAAGCGCGCCTCGTCACGCCGGCTTCCATGGATTGACCATCGACGATTTCTCGCGGCTGGCGGTGGAATCGGCGTTCGAGCTCTTCCGTAAATTCAAATTCTCGGGCCGGGCGGCGACCATCGCGCGCGACATTTTGCCGGAAATTCGCGAGCGCTTGAAATTCTTAAATGAGGTCGGATTGGGCTATTTGCAGCTGGGCCGTGGCGTGCCGACGCTTTCCGGCGGCGAAGCGCAGCGCATCCGGCTGGCGGCGCAACTGGGTTCGAATCTCAGCGGCGTGCTTTACGTTTTGGATGAGCCAACCATCGGACTGCACGCGCGCGACAACGAACAGTTGCTGGCCACGCTGCAAAAACTGAAGTCGCGCGGAAACTCCGTGGTCGTGGTTGAGCATGACGAGGAGACGATGCGCCGGGCGGATTACATTATTGACCTTGGCCCCGGCGCGGGCGTGCATGGCGGCGAAGTTGTGGCGGCGGGAACGTTGCCCGAATTATTTCGGCATCCGGAATCCATCACGGGCAAATTTCTGCGCGCGCAAACGGGTAAAAAATATCCGGCGCGCGGGTTGCGGAGGGCAGTTGGTTCGGAGTCCCGCCTTCAGGCGGCAACCGGCCCGAAACCGCCTGAAGGCGGAACTCCGAGCCGTTCGCTCACGCTACACAATGCTTCGCTGAACAACCTCAAGAATCTCACGGTGAACTTTCCGCTGGGCCGGTTGGTTTGCGTGACGGGGGTCAGCGGTTCGGGCAAAAGCACTTTGATTCGCGAATGTCTGCTGCCGGCTTTGGCTGCGGCGCTGAAAAGAAAACCAAAAAACGGAAAACGAATCGAGGACGAGAACGAAGGACGGGGACGAGAATTCACGCATCACGCATCACGCATTACCGGTTACGACTCCCTCAAAACCGTCTATGAAGTGGATCAGTCGCCGATTGGCCGGACGCCGCGTTCGATTCCGGCGACGTATGTCGGGTTCTTCGACGAGATCCGGCAGTTGTTCGCCCAATTGCCCGAAGCGCGGATGCGCGGTTACTCGGCGAGCCGGTTTTCATTCAACAGCACACAGGGCCGCTGCCCGCAATGCGAAGGCGCGGGGCAGATCAAACTGGAAATGAATTTTCTGCCGCCGGCGTTCGTGCGCTGCGAAGTGTGCGGTGGCACGCGGTTCAACCGGGAAACACTTGACGTCGAATACGGCGGCAAAAACATCGCCCAGGTTTTGGATTTGTCGGTGGAAGAGGCCCTGGAGTTTTTTGCGAGTGTGCCGAAAGTCAGACGCGCGTTGCAGGCGCTGCATGACACGGGCCTCGATTATTTGAAGCTCGGTCAGACCAGTCCCACGTTGAGCGGCGGCGAGGCGCAACGGGTGAAACTCGTGTCGCATTTGCTGACGGGGTTGAAAGAGGTGGGAGGTACGGGGTATCAGGTGCCAGATCGGCGAGCGCAGCCGGTGGTCGAGTTGCCCGGCGTTTTACCTGATACTTCGCACTCCGCACCTCGCACCTCGAACTTGTTCATCCTTGAAGAACCGACCATCGGACTGCACATGGCCGACGTGCGGCGGCTCGTGGAGGTTCTGCAACGATTGGTGGACGCGGGGCACTCGGTCATCGTCATTGAACACAACCTGGATTTGATTGCCGAGGCGGATTGGGTGATCGATCTTGGCCCGGAAGGCGGCGGGGGCGGCGGGCGCATTGTGGCGGAAGGCACGCCGGAACAGGTCGCGCGGAACAAACGCTCGCACACGGGAAAATTCCTGCGTAACGTGCTGGGCAAAGCATGAGCGAGCCGTACGAGGAAATTTTGGAGGGCCGGAGAATTTTGCGCCCGCCGCCCGCAGTCCGGCATGAATTGATTTGCTCGCGGCTGCACGATTGTGTTCACGCCAGCGTGGCGGATTTCACCAGCACACGCCTCTTGGCGCGACGTTCGCAAGTGCAGCTTTCTCCGACCACGACTGTCCGCCCCGATCTGGCTTTGGTCGCGGCGGCCACCGGGAAAATCTGGCTCGCCGCGGAGATTGTCGGTTCCGAAGACCATCGCGTGGATACGGTCGTGAAGAAACTGATTTACGAGGAGATGAAATTGGCACGGTTGTGGATGGTGGACCCGCGTTACG
>OCZU010000921.1_pt1 | contig 19811 bp, 15 predicted proteins | sample 1539001 | NCBI WGS metagenome assembly OCZU01 (sample SAMEA3539306, study PRJEB22396) | soil metagenome | biome: tundra; feature: field; material: soil | place: USA | collected 2010-05 | depth 0.15 m | reverse complement strand
TCAAATACCGCACCCCCGGCCAGAATGGATACCACGCCGTCAACGCCCGGCACTGTTCCAGATAATTCTCATGTGTCAGGACGCATCCCTTCGGACGCCCGCCCGTGCCCGACGAATACACGATGCACGCCACGTCCTCCCGCTGCCGCATCACAAAATCCGGCGCACCCTTGCGTTTGAAGTTCTCCCAGCGGAATCCTCCAGCCAGATCCGCCCCGAGTGGAGCCTCGGTAACCAGCACCAGCTTCGTCTTGATGTTGTGAAACTCCGGCGACTGCATGATCGCCCGCCAGAGGTAATGCTCCACCACCAGCACTTTCACCTTCGAGTGCTCCAGCAGTTGCAACTGCTCGGCCGCCGTCAGCTTGTAATCCAGAGGAACCAGCACGCCGCCGCTGTAGAAAATTGCATACGCCGAAATCAGCCACTTCGACTGATTCGTCATCAGGATGGCCGCGCGGTCCCCCGCATCGAAGTCCGCATCCTCCAGCGCCCGCGCCAAAGGCAAACTGATTTCCTTGAAATCGGAGTAGGTGAGCCGCGTCTTCTCCCGCTCGCGATCCGCCTCAATCAGGCAGGTCTCGCCAGAGAAACGGTCCAGCGCGTCGCGCAGAGCCGCACCCAGACAGCTGTATTTTTGGAGATCGAGCATTAAAGAATCATTTCACCACAGAGGCACAGTGGCACGGAGAATAGCATGTTAATGAATCAGCTACCCGTGAAAGTTGACGACAAGATCGAAGATCGTTCGACAAGGAGGCTGACCCAGGTTTTCTCCGTGACTCCGTGTCTCCGTGGTGGATTGTTTCTAAAGCCTCGCCTGAATCTTCCCCGCCAGCGTGCGAAAGTCGGAAACTCCCTGCAACTCATAATCCGGCAGTTCTACGCGAAAATGATTCTCCAGCTTGGTCAGCAGGTCGAGCGTTTGCAAGCTGTCAATCCCCAGCGTCTTGAAAAAGTCGTCGTCGGGAGAAAGTTTTCCAAGTGGCACCTTAAAGTGCGCCGCCGCAAGCAGCAGTATTTCATCCAGAGTCTGTTCAGCAGTTGGCATTCTTCCCTCAACCAGAAGGCCTGTCATTAAAAAGGCTTTGTTATTCCGAACCGGGCTGAAGGCCCGGTGAGGAACCTGCTTCTCGCTCGGTCCTGAGTACCAGGTACTAGACTCGCAACTAGTCACTAACTACGGCAAATAAGGCTGCACATCCGTGCTCTCCACAAACTTCTTAAGCCCAGCCTGCACGGGCGGACGGGCAAACAGCTCGCAAAACACATCAATCTCCCGCCTCAACTCCTCATGCGGAATCGGCTTGATAAACTTCTTCGCCGCCGCGGCGGTCGCGCCATCAAACTTCCCCAACTGCACCGCCGTGGCTCGCGCCGCCCGCAAAGCCTCGCCCTCACCCACTACCTGGCTCACCAACCCGATCTGCTGCGCCTTGGTCGCATTGAAGCTGCGCCCCGTCAGCAACAAGTCCCTCACCACCGCATTGCCCAAATCCCGCTTCAGACGAGGAATCCCGCCGAAGCCGGGGATCAATCCCAGCCGCAATTCCGGAAAACAGAACCGCGCCATCTTGTCGGCAATAATCAGATCGCAAGCCAGCGCCAGCTCGAATCCTCCACCAAAGGTCACGCCATGCACTGCCGCAAGAGTAGTCAAAGGCGCTGCATCGATCAGGTTCAACACGCGGTGAATCCGCTCCAGAAAATCCCGCACCCCTTTGGCGGCCTGAGCCTCCTCCATCGCCTGCGAACGATGATACAGCTCGCGCAAATCCGCCCCCGCACAAAATCCCGGCTTCAGCTCGCTATAGATAATGAGCGCATGCGCCTCCGCCTGCATGCTCTCCAAAGCCACGCCGAATTTCTCCAGCTCCGCGAGCGATGCCGATCCCAGCTCGTTGCAAGGCTCGCGATGCAGCGCCAGCTCAATCACGCCGTCGGCAAGAGTCCAGGAAAGCGTGCTCCCAGAACACCGTCTCACCAGTTTCGTCTCCGACTTACCTTCCTGCACCGTAGCGTCCTTCGTAGTTCCCACCTTCTGCAAGCTCCCCTAGCTAAACCGCCTGCTTTACCCGGTACATATCCTCGATCTCATCCTTCATCCGCGCCGCGATCACATCCCGCTTCAGCTTTCCGTTTACCGTCAACATCCCACTCTCTATGCAAAACGCCTCCCCACGCACAACAAACGCCCGCACCTGCTTGTAATGCGGCAACTCAGGATTTACCGTATCCAGCGCCGATTGCACATGCTCCGGCGTCACGCCCCCGGTCACAATTGCCGACAAATATCCCCGCCCGTTTCCCACCACCATTACCTGTTGTGCACCGGGCAGGCTCTTCGCAATCGCACTCTCGATCGGCTCCGGCGAAATCTTGTGCCCCGATCCCAGCACAATCAAGTTTTTGATCCGACCCACAAGGCGCCAGTTCCCCGCCGCATTCACTTCGCCCTGATCGCCGGTATGGAACCATCCCTCGCGCAACGCCTCGGCTGTTTGTTCCGGACGGTTCCAGTATCGCGGGAAAAGATTCGGACCGCGCACTAGTATCTCGTCATTCTCCCCCAACTTCATCTCCATGCCGGAAATCGCCGGCCCCACGCGCCCCGCCTCAACTCGGTTCGGATCATCCATAGTGCAAATCGCGGTCGTCTCCGTCAGCCCGTAGACCTGTAGCACACGAATCCCCAACATCATGAAGTAAAGTTGAGTCTCCACACTTAGGGGCGCCGACCCGCAAATCAATGCCTTCAGTTTTCGCCCGATCATCTTCTTTCGGATCGCCGGAAACACCAGCCGGTTCGCCAGCCCCAGCCAAATCGCATCGCCAGCTTTCGCCCGTCCATCCTGCCGCCGCGACCAAGCTCCTTTCGCACGCGAATAAATTGCCAGCGCCACCCCGCCCGTCTGCCAAAGTTGTTCATCCACCGCCCGGCGCATGCGTTCCAACAATTGCGGCACATTCAGAAAATAATCCGGAGCGACCGCCCTCATGTCACTCGCGATCTTCGCCAGATCCATGTTGATCGTCACCAGGCTCCGCCGCTTCAGAAACGTCAGCAACGCAATCCACGAAGCCGCAAACGTAAACGGCAAATAGTGAAAGATTCGATCCTGCTCAGCAGGTCCAGAAGCCGAACCCGCCATCAGCTCGCCCAATCGCTCCGCTGTCCGGTCCAGCATGAAGCCCACGTTCGCCGCCGTCAGCACCACTCCCTTGGCCTCGCCGGAAGTACCAGACGTGTAGATGATCGATACCGCATCGTCCTTCCCCACCTGCGGCCGCTCCACCTGCACCCCATCCACTCCCGCGAAGATCTCGTCAAACAGAACCGCGGGCGGTGCTTCAGCCCAACCTTGCGTAATCCCGTCCCTCAACGCCGCATCTCCGCAGCACACCATCAACGGCGTGCAATCCTTCATCATCGCCACCAGTTCTGCCGGAGCCTGCCGCGAATACAGAGGCACCACGATCAACCCTTCAGCCATCAGGGCCAAATCCATCGCCACCCAGCGAATGCCGTTGGCCGCCAGCAACCCGCACCGGTCGCCCTTCTTCAGCTCTTTCGACGTGATAAAAGTTCTAGCCTTGCGGACCAGTTCCAGCAACTCACCACCGGTAACGCCCGTGACCTGCCCTTCGTGAATCTCGGCCAACACAGTCGTCTTTCCACCCTCCAGTGCCCCGAAAATGTCTTCCACGAAACTCATCGTCAAGCCTTGTCATTCTGAGCGTAGTAAAGCGTCCACAAAGTGGACGCTTTACGGAGTCGAAGTACCCCTTGCGCGCCGACATCTTCCACATGCGTTGAAAGGAGTTCCTATTGGGTTCGCCCGAACTCTTCTATGCGAATCCTAGTTGTAAGCCGCAACCAACTCCCGCAACCCCTTGTCCATGGGCGGCAAGTAGTCCTCCCAACTCCACTCACCCCGCCGCGTCTCAAACTCCGGATACCTTCTCTGCACTTCCTCCTCAAAATACACACCCATGCGCGCCATTACCTTCAAATTCCTGACCACGGTCTGCGCGATCCCAGTCGCTATCGCCTCACCCTCGCAACTCAGCTTCTCCAGAGCCGCCAGCAGCTTCCCCTCAAGCTCCGGATCGTCCACCGTCATCAGCAAGTCCTGATGTCCGCGCTCCCGCATCAGATTCCGGATACGCTCATCCATCGTGATTCCCGCCGACGGCACCAGCCCCGGCATCGACGTCACAATCCCGTGGTACCTCGACGACGCCATCATGTGGCAAGCCCGCAGAATGCTCACCAGCTCATACATGTTGTACTCGTCGGAGGTCAGCACCGGCACGCCGCCCAGTATCTCCGCTATCCGGTTCGCCGGACGCGCATCCAAGCGCTCCGTCGCCGCCAGGATCACAAAGACATTCTTCTTTTTGCGGAACGCATCCACCGCGTTCGCAATCGCGGTCCAATATCCTTGATAAGCCTGCTCCGCCGCCGGCCCCGCCGTATGAAAGTATGGCCCGCGGTAATGGCTGTCCTTGTAAGCCCCGGTCACGCTGTGCAAGGCAAGCTTCGCCACTGAAGCCTTCACCGGCCATTCAAACGGATTAATCGGACATACCACCAGCACCGGCGTCCGCCCGTCCCAGCCCACTTTTCTCAGCACGCTCTGACCATACTCCGGCGGACGCGGTTCAAACGTCCATGCCGTATCCGTTCCCAACTCCGTAGGCACGCCCAACTCGCGCAGCACCGTTCGCGACTCCTCATTCCGCGTAATTACAAACGAATTCTTGCAATACCGTCCGCACATCTTGGCGACCAGCGGATCCATGTGCCCGGCCTCCGCGCCGTATCCTACCGACAGCTTGTTCTGCACCGCGGCGATTCCCAGCGACCCGATCATCATGGTGGTCAGCGCATTAGCGAACTTGCTCTTGAACATCGACCCTTCGCAAGCCACCACCCCATCATGCTTCGGCACTTCATTGGCCAGAAACGGAGGGAAAACATCCGGCAGATGCACCTGCTTCGTCCCTTCGAAATACCCTCGCGAGAACTCGAAGTTCTGGCTCATCACACTGAACTCCACTCGATCCGCACCCAGAATGTGCCGGATCTGCCGCAGCATCTCCTCCACCCGCACATCCGAACCCATGTTCCGCGTGCCGTTGTAGCCCGCAAACAGGAGCTTCAGCTTCTCGCCCGGCTTCCAGCGCTGGCCCTCGCCCAGCATCCATCCCGCCTTGGCTCGCTCGATCGAACCACTCACCCACGCTTCCAGAATGAAGTCCATCATGCCGCTGTCCCTCCAACGGCCGCCGGCCAGGGGCGGTACCTGTAAGAGAAATCATTCTCCCGGCTGAACTTAAACAGCGGGTAGCAATACTCGGAAAACGCCACCGGCCTCTTCCCTAATTCCTTCGTCACCCGCGTGTTATCGAATACGGTGTTCCACACCAGATAAGGCATGAACACTTTCATCAGCGACGCGCCCTTTCCAATCGCTCCTTTGCGGTTCGCCAGAAAATTAACGGATCCCGCAAACGGACGCTCCACTACCGGCACAAATACCGGCGCTCGTTTGTTCTGGGCCGCTGCCAACGCCTTGGTAATCTCTCGGAATGTCTGCGAACCAATCCCCGACGAAAGATGATAGGTGTCGTGCTCCGGACGCTCTTTCTGGTGCAATGTCGCAATCGCCTCCGCCACAAAATCCACATTTACAATGTCGATCTTGTCCGTCGGACGAAACGGCAGCACCGGCAACCCGGCCAGAAACACAAAAGCCTTCACCATGTCGAACTGCGTCGTTTCCGCATACCGGCTGTCGCCGAGCACAATGCTGGGACGGAAAACCGTCTTCGGCGTCTCCGGCAGCAGCACCCGCATCATGTGCTCGCAGAATTTCTTGGTCCGCGCATACGGATCGTAATCCGAGCGCTCCCAATCGATAGATCGGTCCTCGCTCACCACTTCGTTCTGCCGCTTCCCCGCCACGGCCACCGTGCTCACCTGGCTGAAGCGTCTCAGTCCGTGATAATGCTCCGCCTGCCGCGCCAGCGTCAGCACTTCCAGCGTCCCCCGCAGATTCACATTCAGGCAGCTCTTCTCCGACTTTCGGTTTAGCGACGCCGCGCAGTGAATCACCGAATCCGTCGTATGGACAAGTCGGTCGTATTCGTCGCGCCCCAGGCCAAACCCGGGCTCCGTCAAATCTCCACGGAACACGCGCACCCGCGTCTGCAGAAATTCATAAAACTGCGGGAACTCCAGATGCAACTGCAGCGCCTGCCACAGCCGTCCTTCCGCCTCCCTGACGTCCCGCGCCCGCACCAGCACATTCAGCGCCGCGCCATGATCCCGCAGCAGATTCGCCGCGACATGCGCCCCAATGTATCCCGTCGATCCCGTAAGAAATATCGCCATTCACCAATTCCATTTCCTGTCATCTTGAGCGGAGCATGCCGAAGAGCGAAGCGAGTCGGCATGCGAAGTCGAAAGATCCCTGCGTCTACTACAAGTCTCAGCCAAAACTCTCTCCGGCGACCTCATGCACTGAAGTTGCAAAGATCGTCACGCTTTTGGGTGGCACAGCACTTCAGCGCTGCGATAAATGGCTCGTTAAAAACTGGCCTTTAGCCCTGAGAGTGTCACCACGCCCCCCCATTAGTCCCTGTCTTCACCGTCTCCCCATTCTGCAAACTCCGCGCCGGGCGCACCTCCAGCGGCCTGCCCTCAATCAACGGATAAGTCCATCGCCGCAGCGCCGGAATATGCACATTAATCCAGTAATCCCACCAGTCCAGTAACCGCGCCTTGTACCCAAACTTTTCCTGCTCGTCCTCCACCAGAGCATGCGACAACTTCTCCACGTTATCCGCCGCGAAATCGTGCTCATTAAACAGGATGAACGGCTCAAACAACTCGATTAGCTTCTCCACCCGCTCCAGATTCCTCTCCGCCTTCACCAGCGGAGTCTTCTTCAGCGGCAAGGGCGACATGATCCGTTGAATCGATTTCACAATCGCCTTCTGCGCCGGCGCCGACATCCGCTGGTACCGCGTCTTCGATACCGGAATCGCATCGAACCGCAGCCGCAGCCACGACTCCAGCCCCTCCTGCGCCCGGTAATGCTTGCGGTGCGCCAGCGACGTCAACTCAATCGACCGCCCCATGTCGCAAGGATTCGTCGCCGAGGTAGCCAACTGATACAACGGATCGTGGCTTCGCTCCACAATCGCCGCCGCAATCAGTGTCATCCCGGCGCACACCGCGTCCACCGGGATTATGTCCAGCCGCTTGCTCTCATTCGAGGGCAACTGCCGGAAATACGTCCCCAACAAATAAGACAGCGACGCCGATGTATTAATCCCCTCGTTCCACCCCAGAAACGGCTTCGCCACCGAGGTCTCCACAATCGCCGGACGCACCACCGCAATCGGCAGACCCGCTCCATACTTCACGATCAGTGATTCCGCCAGACTCTTGGTCAGCGTGTAAGTATTCGGCCAGCCTAATTCCTTCGCCCGCCGCGTGCCAGCTTCGGTCAAGTAAGTCTTCAACCAACGGATCCGGTTCTTACGGATCTGGTTCTCCAATGCCGCGCCCTGCAGCCCTTTTGCCGCGTGTTCTTTCGCCAAAGACTGCGACCGCAAATCGGCCGTCACTTCCGCGCCCTCGGCCTGCGCCTCCGCCGTCGCGATCACTTCACGCAGCGCTTGCCATTCCTTTTCCGCATCAAAGCCGGGCGCGCGATGCGGTGTGTAGTTCGGAATCAGCTTCTCCGTTACCCGCCCATCCCGCTCGCCCGCCACATAACACGTCGACAAATGCAGCAGCCCCGCGTGCTCCGTCCCTCGCACAAACTCCAGGATGTTCATCGCCGCATCCGTATTGGTCGTCAGCGCATCCCGCAAATCCGGATTGAAGTCCGTCAACCCCGAACTATTCACAATCAGGTCAAGGTTCCGCTGCAGCCGCCGCGCCACTTCCCCGTCCAGCCCCAAGTCGGGCCGCGTGACGTCTCCCTCCACCACTTCAACCTTGTCCCGCAAATACTCCCCGAAGGCCGCCCCATACTTCTCAAACAACGGATCGAACACGGGCGATTCTTCCACGATCTTTTCAAACCGCCGCTGCGCCGGGTTCGACTTCTGCCGCCGGATCAGCAGATAGATCCGCCCAATCTTCGGTAAGTCCATCAACGTGTTCGCCAGCCAGACCTTGCCAATAAATCCCGTAACGCCGATCAGCATCACGTGCTTGCTGGACAGTGCCCGCCGCACCGAAAAATCTGCGGCCTGCCGCTGCCCCTCGAAATGCACAATCGGACGCCGCTGCGCCGCCGACTCCCGCCCCGATCCGATCACCGCACCTCGCAATTCCTCCAAAGTAATATCCAGTTGCCGCGCCAGTGTCTTGGGCGCCCGCCGCCCATCCGGACTCTGCTCTCGGATTCTCGCGAATGCTCCTCGCGGCCGGATCACCGGTTCCAGCAGCCGCCCCGTCGCCACGCCACCGCGAAACTCCAGCCGGTTCGCCACCACCCGCTTCACCCCAAGATGCTGCGCCAGCGGCTTCATCACGTGTTCCAGCCCCTGGCTCACCAGCACCACGTCAGCCCCCGCGCGCACCAGTTCCTGCACCCGTTCCACCCCGTGCGCCTTCAGCTGCGGCTTCAGCTTGTAGAGGAAATATTCTTCGCCCAGCAGATCCAGCCGGTCTCGCGTCACGCCCCGCAATGCCGTATGCACCACGCGGGTCGCGAATTTGCGGTTAGTCGAATAGAGAAACGGACGCAGCGCCGCCATCACGAAAATCAGCCCCCGCCGCCGGAATCGCTCAGTGAAGGTTTGCGCGTTCCAGGTAAAGAACGCCACAGGCTCCACCACGGTCAGGTCAAGCAGGCTCCCCTCCACCCGCCAATACACGGTGGGGGACACACCGGCCGACACGCCCGGGGACGCACTGGGTTTGTGGTTTGACTGTTCCAAAGTATTTCTTCGTCCCGGCTACAGGGATTCCTTAATCCGGGCGGACGAATCCCCTATTGTAAACAATGCCGCCACTTCCGCGAAGCCGGAACCGCACATCAGCTTACACCGGACGCCCCGCCAGCTCATTTTCCGCGCCCCGAAAGAGCGCGCTCAGAGCCCTGATAACCACGCGGGCCAGCAGGACGACAATCGCGACTAAAGCAACAACAAAGCCCGCCGCCGCATAAGGATGCCGCGTGGCCAGCCAGGTCAGGCCGACAGCCAGAACGTCTTCTCCTAAGCTCAACGCGATGTTCGAGAAGGGCTCCGGCGACGACATGACCGCAGCTCGCACCGCGGTCTTTCCTCCGTGAGCGGCCAGCGCCACGGCCGCTCCCAGCAAGGCTGCCAGCAATTGCTGCGCTGGAGTGAGTTGCCGGGTGGCTCCGTAGGCAATCAAGGCAGCCGCCGGCACGCGGACAAACGTGTGCAGAGCACTCCAGACCAGGTCGAATGCCGGGATCTTGTCCGCAAAGAATTCGACCACAAACAAGACCCCGCTGGCCGCGATGACAGGCCAGCTTTCAAGGAGCTGCAGAGCCGGCGGCAGGGGTACGTGACCGAAACGCCCTAACAATCCCAATACTGCAACCGTCGCATACACATTCAACCCGGAGGCGAACGCGACAGCCGCCAGCACAGCAAACAGCTCAGGGAGCGGGATTTGCAGCCAGTCGAGCATAAACTCAAGGCGTCAGGTCATAGGTCTTAGGTGTCAGGCGCAGGTTCTCTCCGCATTCAATCCTAAGACCTAATACCTACGACCCGCCTCAAAAGCAAAGGGTCGCTTTCCAGCGACCCTCGAAAACTTCAACCTGACAAGCTAACCTTACAGCGTCGATTCGATCTCAAATCCCCAGGCTTCCAAAAGAGGCTCCGGGATATATTTCGAGTTCTTGTTCCGCCGTGCCCACTCCCGCAAACGAGTCGACCTCAGATATTGGTCGGGGGAGAGCTTGTATTCGCGCACGACCTGCTCGAATTCCGTGATGGTCGGGACAATCGGCCCGATCGGCTCAGGCTTGCCCCAGTTCGGATTTCCGCGTCGCTTGGCCATGAAAAATGCCTTTCCTACAAAAGGGGGATGCAATAAATAGATTGCTCTATCTATATGATTCTCCGGATACTATCGGGATTCATGGAAATCACGACCGTACGAGGGAAACCATTCCTAGCTATCCCAGTCATCCCAAAAGCTAATCGGAGACTCAGTATGTTATGGCAATGTCATTCGGAAGTCAATCATCAATTTGCACTCCGATACTTGAGTCAATCGCTCCTAAGTGATTGTATTTATTCCTATTAACTAGCGTCCACGATTGGCTTCGTCTCCCAAAGAGCTTCCTGTTTTGGCACTCCCCCACTCCTTAAAGTTCTGCCATCCGCAAACCTTCATAAACGTGACGTTGCTTCCTCCGACGCTCTTCTCCACCCACCCAAACAGCACGTTACACCCGTAACTTGCGGCGCAAGTGCTTCATTGATTGGGCCTTCGGTGGGGCTTACAGTGAGGTAGGGGCCGTGCTTCGTTCTTATATCTACTACTGGAGAAACCCCGGTTACGGCTCCAAGTGAATACGGCTGGCTGGAAGGTCAAAACGGCACCATGAATCTGAAGTCTCTGCTGCTGTGTTCGGACGAGAAAATCGTGCGTGTCCTGCGCCGCACCCTGGGCGACCTCGACATCGGCGTCGAACTCTGCGACAGTTCTGAGGTCGCTCTGCGCAAGCTAACCCGCGAGCGATTCGAGGCCATCATCGTAGATTGCGCCGGTCCGGGCGCCGCCGCCGTGCTCCGCAGCGCGCGCACAGCACCCTGCAACAAGCGCGCCGTCGCCGTTGCAATTCTAGACCCTGATATTGGCCTCCGTTCAGCCTTCGAACTCGGCGCCCACTTCATCCTCTACAAGCCGGTCTCGGTGGAGCGCGCCAAGTCAAGTTTCCGCGCCGCAAGAGCCCTGATGAAGAAAGAACGCCGCCGCAACTCCCGCGTCCCAATCCACATTCCTGTGGACATGGTGAGCCGCGAATCCGACGTCCGCTTCAAGGTCAAGACCACTGACCTCGGCGAAGGCGGCCTGGCGATCAGCCTGCCCCGGCGCAGCAAGCCCCGTGGCCGTTGGCAGCTAGCGTTCACCCTGCCGGGTTCCACCAATGTTCTAGAAGTTAGCGCGGAGTTCGCCTGGGAAGGGACCGGAACCCTGGTCGGATTGCGCTTCCAGGATCCGTCCCCGGAAGTCGCGCGCCAGTTGCGCGAATGGCTTGGCCGCAATTCTCCGGACGTAGAAAAAGACGACCCGCCGGTCGGCTGCCATCTCACGGACTTGAGTCTGGGCGGTTGCTACCTCGATATCCCTTCGCCCTTCCCGGTTTCCACGCGGGTTACGCTCTCGATGCGAGCTGCAGGAATCGAACTGAAGACCGAAGGCGTGGTTCGCGTGATGCATCCGGACAAGGGAATGGGCGTGGAATTTACCCAGAGCACTCCGGAACATCGCGCCTTGCTGGAGAAGTTCTTGAGCCTGCTCACCGAGAATCGTGACGTGCTGCCCGAGCTGCTGGTGGAGCCCGAGGGCTTGGAAACCGAGCCTTCGAAGAATTCAGGAATTCTCGCCGCATCCGGCGAAGCGGAAGACACCCTGCTCGCACTTTTCCGAACTCAGACAGCCCTTTCCGCCGATGCCTTCCTGGCCGAGTTGCGCAAACAGCGAGGGCTAGCCGCCTCCGCCAGCGCTTCCTCCTAGCCGCGCCAGAGATCTGTCCCTCAGAACACCCGCCGGAACATCCAGAACAAAGATCCCGACAGCAGCATGGCGACAGGCAGCGTAAGCACCCAGGCCAGTTTCCCAGAAGAACTGCGGGATGTGCAGGCTTCACATGACGCTCCTCGACTGCTGAACGCAACGAACTATATCGGCGCGATCGCCAGACGACCACTCTCCGTCAGAGCGCCGCAGCGGAAGGCACTGGCAGAGTCTTCCTTGGCGGCATGAACATTACCCTGCCAAGTGTAAAAGATCAGGCCCTTTAATCGTCCCTGCCGCGCGAGCTCACCGTAATAATCCCTCATTTCACGAACCAGCTTGACTCGGGTCGTGTCACCGACAGGACAACTACCACTTGCGCCGCCGACTCCCCACTCCGTAAACCAGCATGGTTTTCCGCTTGCACTTCCCGACGGCTGGCACTCCGATAAGCCGTTCTCTTCTACGTGTGAACGTCGTTTAGCTACACCTGCGCTAGTTCCTGGTTCGCTGGATGGAGGATAGCTATGAATACCGTACCCATCCACCAACTTGTCCAGACCATTGGTGCGAAGGAGGTCCAGGGTAGCGAAAACGCTTACGGCGTCCGCTTTTCTTTGATTTGGCCAGTCGGAACCACCCAAATCAGCCAATCCGGCAGAAATAATTGGCGTGCGTTGATTCAACTTCGAATGGTCGCGAATGTCTTTCAACACGGTCAGAGTCTTCACATATTGACGAAGTCCCTTAGCGATCTGTTGTCCTTCCGGGTCGTGAACTAAATCATTCTTGTCAAAGACTCTTCCCTGACCCGGCAGCGGAAAGTCGGCGTTAAAACCGGCCCAGTTTATCTCGTTGCTAAGCTCGAATGCCGTCAATACGATTCCTTTCGCCTCCAGTTTGGCAAGCAGAGGCTCAAAATATGCTCGGAAACTATCAGGGTCAGCCTTGGAAAGAGGAGGTTCTCCCCACATTCCTTTGAATCCTTCAGGTGCATGGGGCCACGGCGTTCCTGGCGCGTATCCACAGTCGACAATCCATTCTATTTTGATTCCGTGAGCGTACACGCGCTCGGCCCAGCCTCGCCCTTTGTCACCGGGAGGTATGGCCCCACGGATGACACGAACTCCAGCATGTTGCATCGCCACTAAAATGCCCTCCTGTTCGTCCGCAGTGAGATTGTAGGGTGCATTTACCAAGTTCACACCAACCATTACATCCCCGGCCTGCGCCGGGACCGGTGCCAAAGACTGCTCACTTGCGCGGACAGCGAGAGCACTGGCGTCAGGCAGCAACGCGCCGTTTGCATCGATGAGCTGGCTGCCTCCGGGGGAGTAGGCATAGTAGAAAGGAGGGCCAAACGGAATGTGCAGCTTATCCAGAACGGCATAGAAACTTCGTATGCCCTCGCTGCGCGTCTGCCCTTGTTTGTTGGGATACCTCTTAGAATCCAGTCCCCATTCTGTAATCCAGAACGGCTTATCGGGCCCCAGAATCGCGGCGTCTTGACGGATTAAGCCCGTTACGGATTGTTCCAAATTGTCCGGGTTTGGGTAAATATGCGTGCCATAGCCGTCGACATGATAGATGGCATTATCCAGATAGTTGAACCCATCCAGATTTCGGAGGAGCGCCACCATGCGCGCTGAGTTTGAGAAATGATGCGGTGGATTATCCCACCGGTCGCTGCTATGGGCGATACCAAAGGTGATGATCTTGGCGTTCGGGAAGCAATGTGGGTCACGGATGACCACGGCGGCAGCCTTGAGGAAATGCGCGTAGCCACGAACAGCGGTCATCCATTCTGCTTCGGTAGGTGTATGGCCATCCGGCACGTCACCGTTGAAACAAATCCAGTCGACCTCGTTACCGATCTCGAACGCATCAATCGTCAGATTGGCGGCCTTTATAGCGTCTAGCTGGGTACGTAAGCGTTGGGCAAGCTTGGCAGAGTTGATTTGGCTGAGTTTTGATGAGCCTTGGGACCAACCACAGCGCCTACGAAAATCTTCGCCAGCGTTCTGATTTTGGTACACTTCGTCGTAATCCACCTGTGCCGCAAGAACATTCGCTAAGAACTTCAAGTTGTTTTGTTTCGCCAGCTTAACTTCGTTCACAAACTTGGCAATAGTTTGCGGCGTCGTTCCGGAGAGCACATCCCGAAACCATGTTGCATGCAGGGCGTGGATGTCTTGCAGCGTTTTCTCCTGCACCGCTTCGCTTTCTCTCGTTAAGTTTGAGCGGTCAATACCAGTCTCCTCCTCAGCCTGCGCGCGGCCCGAAACCAAGGACGCGTGTAACAGCCAGCCGAGAAAAACCATGGCGTGTAGGCGCTTTTTCATGGAGTACCTCTTACGTTGTTCCAAAGGTCCGGTCAGGGCGCGAACACTCTGACAGATTTCACAACCATGTCGTGGCCCTCGGGATGGTCCGGTACGCCGGCATAGATAAGCGCGCTGGAGAACATGACATCGGCGGGGCCGTTGACGGCGTTGTTGGTGACAACGGCTGCCACGGGTTCTCCGTCAATCTCGAAAATCATTTCCGTGGAAGTCCAACGGACACCATAGTCATGGAAACCGGACGAAAGATCGTCAACGAATTTGGCGCCCCACCCCATACCCGTATGCTTCACATTGGAAAGAGCAACGTTGTTCGTTTTGGCCGGGTATTGCTGCAGGCCGATGTGGTCATAATTTGGATATTGGACTTCGGAGACGTCAATCTCGAAATAGTCCCCGGTCGCGAGCTGGTTACCGGTGTTCATCCAGAACGCGTTGTTCATTCCTTTGATGTCGGCAATTTTCATGGTGGCTTCAAAGAAGCCATAGCGGTACTCCGCCTTGCTCTGAATGGAGCCGGTGGACCATTTGCCGCGGTTGTTGCGGCAATCGGTGGCGACCAAGGTTTTCAATCTCAAGCCGACACTCGACGCCTCCACGTTGCCGGGCGTCCTACAAATCCTGCCGTCATCCGACATCAGGTTCCAATCCGCCTGGAGCTCGGCAGGGTCGGTAAAATTCGTCGCGAAGATTGGCGGCTTGCGTCCGGAGCGGTAGCTTTGAATGGCTTTGCGGTCCGCATCCGTAACCGGCCGTCTCCTGCCGTATGGTTGGTCCGGCGACCCCCACGTAACGGGTCCTGCCAGTCGAACTGCTACGGCCCGTTGTCCGCTGGGAACTGAAGGTGACTGTGCGAAGCTTTGCGCCAGAAATAGGACACAGGCAGATCCCCTGATGAAAATCGAGCCCCACGACTTGATCGAGAGCATGAGCCTCCTTACCTTTTGCACCTGCGAGGGCTCGCTTGACGGTTTCAGGGCCGCGGCAAGAGGCATCGCACCCCCGCTTCGTCCTTGATCAAGGCTGAACGTTGAAACCCAGCTCCTGCCATGAAGTGGTGGTATCAGGCGAAAAACAAGTCTGCCGACTGAATGTTAGTCCATCGTTCCATTCCTAAGGGGGGAAAGTTGAGATGTCTCGCTGGTGCTGGTTAAATGATTAGGGGCGGATGACGGGCAATCCTTCCATAATCCGGTAAGGGAAGGGTTGCCGACAATCCATCCGGAATCGCGTCGGCACACGTGGAGGCAGGCGCGACAAGCCTTCCCGGATGAGCAGTGTCGTGGTTCCCCAAAGACACCACCGCAGCCGCGCCTTAGATGGCAGTACTCCGGCGATCAGAAACGGCCCCGGTCAAAAGTGGAAAATCAGATCGCTCGCCACTGTAAGCTGATTATGCCGTCGACCGTTGTCATATGCCTCCTGATCCCAGGCGCGCTCGAAACGCAATTCCGGACGCAGCTGGACCGTTGTGCCGATCCAATGACACCACATGATCGTGTTCTCTGAGTATTTGGTCGCATAGCCCGTACGCTGACCTTTTTTATCGTCGAGAAAGTCGCTGCGAAACGACAGGAAGTCATGCCCTGAGAGTTCCTTCTGCAGGAAATTGACCGCGGCATATTCGGGAGCGGTGCAACGCTGTTCCCCCGTCAGGCAGTACGCGGCATTCGCGCCTGTTTCCAGCTGAATTTTGCCTCCGAGCGCCGGCACATCGCGTTCATACATGTACCAGGCTTCGGTTGCCATATGCACCGTCTTCGAGAACTTGTGATACCAGGTGGCATCATACTGCTGCAGATTGTTGTAGGCGTACTTGCCGTCATTGATTCCGTTAGCGCAGATATAAAAATTGTCATTTACGGAGTTGGTGGTATAGCTCAGGCATCCCGTACCGGAAGGCTTCGCATCCGGCGTCCACAAGGCAACGTCGTGGCCGCCGGTAATACCGAGTTGCACCAGCCAGTGATCCTTCACTTTAACCGTGGCGATGACACCCGTGTCGGTAAACGGGTCAATCGCATACAGCAGCGAGTGGCTGAAGATGTAGTTGTTCGGCGCCAATTGGGCCTCGATCCCAGGCACGGAGATGAAGCGACCAGCCCTCAGATTCATGCCCTGCGCAACCAGCGGAACGTAAACATCGACATATTCAAGGGTAGGATCAAAACCATATTGACGATGATCGTTCAGCTGGCCGCTCAGGTAGCCCTTCGCGATCGTAAAGCGATAATCCGTGCCGTAGAGGGCCGTAAGGTGGTAGCCCCAGTCGATATGATCGCGTTGCACTGAATCTGGCAGTCGCTCGGCGTAGAGAACAAATTGGTTCATCTCAAAACGATTCGAGTAGACATCGTTCGCCTCTGGCGCATTGCGATCTGCGGAGGTGCTGAAGTTTAGCGTCGGATCGATCCATCCATAGAGCTTCGTCCGGCTTCTGGCCTGGTTGATGGCGGTCATCAGCGGATAGCTGTTCGTGTCCGGCTCCCCAATCACCGGCGAACCACCATACGACCAATCCGCATTGGGGAATGGTGGCGAATCCAGTGGCGACGGAAGCCCTCGCCGCTCTGGGGCTGGCGAGGAGGCAGTTGTCCCCCACCAGTCCTGGCGGTAAAACTCCGCCCAGCGGGCAAAGAAGCTCTTAGACTCGGCGATACTCGGCTTCGGCGCGTCAGGTGACGGATCGGTCTCTCTCTCCACCTGTTGTCCCGGAGAGAGAGCACACGATAAGAACACGACGCACACCATTAGGGGAAAGAAGTATTGGCAGCCGCGTGAATTATTCCTTGGGCGCATAGAAATGGCGTGCCACCCAAGTCTACAAGCTCTCGCTCCAATACTTGCTCGCGCGTGCGGAAGTAAGTGAGTGTCTGTTTGTCCCGAGTCACGGGCTACCCTGACATAACCCCAAGGAAAAGTAAGGGAAGGTTTGCCGACCAACCGGTAGTTGCGCCTGAGGCTTCATTTGTTGGGAGCTGTTGCCGTCGGCGGATTTGCCTTGTGCGGCTGCCATGCGGGTGCGCCGTCTTCCCACTGGTTGTCGGTGAGTTGTTCGACCTCGGTGCCGTCATACTTCATGACGAAGATCTCACCGTAGGGCTGCGGGGCGTAGGTATAGAGCACTTCGTCTTTAAATCCTATGCGGCCGCTGGTGAACAGGATCCGTTCCCCATCTGGCGACCACGCCCCATGCGCGTCGTTGCCTTTGGTGTGGGTCAACTGGTGCACGTCTTTGCCGTCCGGGCGAATGGTAAACACTTCAAAGTCGTCTCCAATCTTGCGAATTCGCTGGTCAGCACGGTGACTGAATGGTCCTCAAGGTTCAAAATGCGCAGGCCTTCACCCTCGGGGCCGGTCGTGCGGTAGACGATGCGCCTGCCATCGGGCGCGAAGGAAGGGAAAGCGTTCTTGTTCGGGCCCGAAGTGATCAGGTGAAATCCCGATCCGCCGACGTTGACGATGCCGAGCTGTTCTTCGTCATTCGGGGCGTTCATCGCCTTCTCCCCGCCGTTGAACAACGCGAAGCGGCCCATGCCAAAGACAATCTGCCGTCGGGAGACCACGCTGGCCGGAAGTCCCCGCCATGGCCGGCAGTCAGCGGCCGGGCTTGGTGCGTGGCCACGTCGAGAATCCAGAGATTGGCGGTTCCCGCGGCGCGCGTCGTGACGAAAACTACCTGTTTGCCGTCGGGTGAGAAGGCGGCCTGGTCGTCATACGCGGGATCATCCGTCAGCCGATCGAGACCCGTACGGTCGGGATGAATACGATACAGATCCGCCGAGCCTGCTTGCTCCGACGTGAAGACGATCCAGTCGCCCTTCGACGACCACGCGGGATTGTAATCGAGCGACCCCGGCTGCGTGAGCGGTTGCTCGCCGGAGCCGTCCGCATTCGACATGAATAGCCTGGCTTGTGCCGGTCCGATCCGCAAAAAGACAATCTGCTCAGTCGCCGAGCACACCAGCGCCGTGGACGCGAAGGCGACTACACAAATCTACTTGTCGCTGACATACTTGATGAATAACAAGACAAGGACGTAGTCCTTGTATTGGCTGGCGTCCATGCCGCCGCGGAGTTCGTCGCAGCCGACCAGAGAGAAGAGTAGAGTTCAGATTTCTTGAGAGCCATGCCTTAAGTCATTCTGCGATGTAAGCGGTGGAAAAGGCGAATTATCGCACATCAGAGTGGATCATCGAAGTGAACCCTTTGCTCATTTCATAGCGTTAGTGGGCATTGGGGCATCACGGCGATCGCTATGCTTCATCCGCAGTAACGAACTCAGCACGACGGGCTACTAGTCGAACCAACCGGAGCTCAGGCGCGAAGGAAAAATCGCTCGTTTCCTCCCCATCTCTAAGTCTTCGAGCGTCCTTAGCCTGTTAGACTTCTTGAAGAGAATCAATGTCTTCCTCGTCCTCATCCACCAGAAAACACGGCGGCTCGGGTGCCGCCAGCGATCAGGTCGCCGCACCCGAGCCTTCCTTCTCCGAGCGGGCGCGCACCCTGGTCTACTTCGGCCGCATTGGCAGTCTTTCCACTCTTTCGCGCAAACAGCCTGGGTTCCCTTTCGGATCGGTGATGCCGTACGCGCTGGATGCGAGCCGTCGCCCCATTTTCCTCATCAGCACCATGGCCATGCATACCCAAAATCTGCAAGCGGATCCGCGCGCCAGCCTGCTTGTCACTCAACCCGACGCCAGCGGCGATCCGCTGGGCGCTTCGCGAGTCACCGTGATGGGAACTGTCTTGACCATACCTGACACTGAGGTGGCAGACGCGCGCGGGCTCTACCTGGAGCGTTACGCCAACAGTAAGTACTGGGTGCACCCCGACCCGCTGGCGGATGCGGCCGCCGGAATCATCGAGCACATGAATGCCGACCACAAGGATGCTCTCATCCTGCTGGCCATGGTATTTGCCGGCGTGGAGTCTCAGGAAGCGGCGATGACCGCAGTGGACCGCCTAGGTTTTCAAGTGCGCCTGAAAACCCAGGATGGCATGCGAGGTGTCCGCATTGCGTTCTCGCGCGAAGTAAGCAATCCGGCGGAAACGAGAAAGGTTTTTGTGGAGATGGTGCAGCAGGCGCCGCAAGAGCCATAATGTCGATACACGGAGGGCGCCGGCGGCGAACTATTCAGAGTTTGTGTTCCTGGCTCTTGTGTGATCGGCGCAAAGATGCACTGCGAATTCTTTGTCCCGCTGCAATTCGAAGTTGCGCATCATTTCATCGAAAGAGGCACCACCGAGCGGACCCGCAGGTTTAAACCGCCAGCTACATTCGGAGCAACCAAAACCACGAAAATGCGGTTGCTCAATCCATACCAGTTTCCGTTTCATCGCCGCCCACGTCGCTGCGTCCCACGTTGTCTGACCACATGCCCGGTACCGGCGTGCCGTCTAGGGACGAAGCGTTCTCCTTTCAAAGCAGCGTACTGAATGGTTGCAGCAGAAAATCGTCACCCAGTCTGGGCGTGGCGGAAGATATATAAAGGGATGCACGAAGTTTACACGCCTCAATCTTGGTGGTCTGTCGGGCACCCTACATACAGGGAAACGCCTTATTCGGGGAACGTCGACTTCGCGCGCGCGGGTTAAGTGACGCGGATCTCTTTAAGTGTTCGTCACCTTTCGTGCGTCGCGATACTTGTGCGTCGCGACATTCAAGCCAATGTAGGGTACCCTACAGAACCTTCATACTTACGCCCTGTATACTC
>OCZU010000919.1_pt1 | contig 19820 bp, 17 predicted proteins | sample 1539001 | NCBI WGS metagenome assembly OCZU01 (sample SAMEA3539306, study PRJEB22396) | soil metagenome | biome: tundra; feature: field; material: soil | place: USA | collected 2010-05 | depth 0.15 m | reverse complement strand
CGACGCTCTCGAAGACGTTCGGGGTGATCTCCTTCGCGGCGATCTCCGACGACAGCGTGCCCGAGGCCGCGCCGGTACCCGAGTACTTGTAGCCCTCAGCCTTCGTGAAGGCGGAACCGACGACCTTCTCGTTGAGGTACTCAAGCGACGACGCGTAGGCCACGCTCACCGAGCCCTTAGGGGCCGAGGAGCTTGATGAGCTCGATGGGGTCGATGACGAGCCGCAGCCGGCGGCGGCCAGGCCGATGCAGGCGATCACCAGCAGCGGGCGCCGCCAGCCCGGGCCCAGGTTCGTGCGCATGTCCGGGTTACGAGGCGTGACATGTGACATGACGCGAAACTAGCAACTCACAGTTGCGCGGGGCAACAAGACCGGACAGGCGTAATAATACTGATGCACACCGCCGCGGCCAGATCATCCGGCCACGACCAGGCTGTGCGACCGCCCGCGCCAGCATCCGGCGACATCACAGTTCTCTCACTAAGCAGAGACGGCCTGGGACACCAGCCGGCGGCGGTGCCAGACTGTGCTGAACGGGCATAACCCATTCAGCGGGCCAATGACACATACAGAAATATCAGTCCACCTGCCGGAAGAGCCGAATCGGTTCATCGGGCGGGAGCGGGAACTAGGCGACCTGCGGCACATCCTTGATGGCACGCGGGCGCTCACGCTCTGCGGTCCCGGCGGTATTGGCAAGACGAGGCTGGCCCTGCAGGTCCTGGCCAGCGTCGCGGGCGACTTCCCGGACGGGGTGTGGCTGGTCGAACTCGGCGATCTGCGGGAGCCCCGGCTGGTCGTCTCGCGGGTGGCGTCCGCCATTGGCGTGCTCGGGGAACCCGGCCGCCCGCTGATTGACACCCTCGCCGCGGCGCTGGCGCCGCGGCGGATGCTGCTCGCCCTCGACAGCTGCGAGCACCTGATCGGGGCCAGCGCGCGCCTGTGCCAGCGGCTGCTGGCAAGCTCTCCCGCGCTGCGCGTCATGGCCACGAGCCAGGAGCCGCTGCGCATGCCGGGTGAGGTGGTCAGGCAGGTCGCCCCGCTGTCCGTGCCTCCGGAGCGGGCATCCGCCGATCCGGAGGGGCTGCTCCGGTACGAAGCGATCCGGCTGTTCGCGGACCGGGCCGCGGCGGCGCGTCCCAGTTTCACCCTCACCGAGCAGAATGCGCAGGCCGTCACCGCCATCTGCCGGGCCCTGGATGGCGTGCCGCTGGCCATAGAACTGGCCGCGGCACGGCTCGGCGCGCTCTCGCCGGAACAAATCGCCGGCCGCCTCGGGGACCGCTTCGCCCTGCTCGGCTCGGGGGACCGCACCGCACCGCCGCGCCAGCGCACCTTGCGGGCCACGCTTGACTGGAGTCACGCCCTGCTGAACACGCAGGAGCAGGCGCTGCTCCGGAGGCTGTCGGTGTTCGCGGGCTGGTCGCTGGAGATGGCCGAGCAGGTATGTGCCGATGCCGATCTCCCCGCCGCCGAGGTGCTCGACCTGACCAGCGGGCTGGTGGACAAGTCTCTGGTGGTGGTGGAGCCTGAGGTACTCGGGCAGGCCCGCTACCGGCTGCTTGACACCATCCGCGGCTACGCGGCCGAGAGGCTGGCCGCCTCGGGCGAGTCCGCGCCGGTGCACCTGCGGCTGCGTGAGTACGCGCTGCGGTTCGCCCAGCGCGCCGGGGCCGAGGCGATGGCGGTCGTCCCGGCCCCGTGGTCGGCCACCGTCGACGTCTTCCGCAGGTACGACGCTGACGTCGGCAACCTGCGCCAGGTGATGAGCGCCTGCCTGGCCGACGGCGACGCGGAAACCGGGCTGAAGATCTGCGCCGCGGCCGGGCCCTGCTGGATCGCCCGCGGCTCTTTCGCGGAAGGCGCCGAGTGGCTCGGCCGGTTCCTTGCCCTCGACCAGGCCGGCCTTCCCGACCGGGTGCGCGGCGCGGCACTGGTGGGCCGGGCGCAGCTCGCCCTGGCCAACGAATCCGCCGCGGCCGTGTCCTGGGCGCGGGAGGGCCTGGACTTGTGCCGGGCCGCGGGCGATCTGGCCTGGACAGCCACCGCGCTGAACCTCCTCGCCGACGCCGCACAGCAGGCCGGCCAGATCGAGCAGGCCGAGGCGGACGCCGCCGAGGCCCTCGCGATCGCGCGCGGCACCGGGAACGGCTGGAACGAGGGGTACGCCCTTGGCATCCAGGCGAGGCTGGCCGGCCTGCGCGGGAGGCTGCGGGAGGCCAGGGAACTCGGCGAGGCTGGGCTCGCCGTGATGCGCCGCATCGACCAGCAGTGGGGCGTCGCCAAGCTCCTGGACGGGGTCGGCTACCTGGCCCGGCTGCGCGGCGATCCAGCCGGCGCTCTCGACTGCTACCAGGCGGCCCTGCCCATCCTGCGCGAGATCGACTCACGGCCGGAAACGGCGCGCTGCCTGGCCGGCATCGGCCTGGTCGCCCTCGACGAGGGCCAGCTCGACGTGGCCCGGCAGCACCTGACCGAGAGCCTGCGGCTCAGCCATTCCACCGGCGCCAGGCTCGGCGTAGCCCGCGCGCTTGAGGCGTTCGCGGCGCTGATCACCCGGGAAGGCCATGCCGACGTGGCGGTCCAGCTGACCGCGGCGGCGGAGGGACTGCGTGAAGCGGCCGGGTTCCCCCCGCTCCCAGCCGCCCGCAAGCAGCGGGCCCTGGCCGCGGCCAGGGGCCTCGGCGAGGATGCGGTGACGCGGCTGTGGGCGCAGGGCCGGGCCATGACCGCCGACGCCGCGGTGGCCGCGGCGCTGGCTGCCCCGGATCTGGCCGCCCCGGATCTGGCCGCCCGGGAGCCGGGCCGCAGGCAGCGAGGAACCGCTGGCGCGCCTGTCACCTCCCCGGAGCTGCCGCCGCTGGCCGGCCTGACACCGCGCGAGTCTGAGATCGCCGCCCTCGTAGCCAATGGCCTCAGCAACAAGGGGATCGCGGACGACCTCGTGATCAGCCCGGCTACCGCCGCACGCCACGTCGCGAATATCCTGGCGAAGCTGGGTTTTACCTCGCGGGCCCAGATCGCTGCCTGGGCTGCGGGGAACGGATCAGCTCACCCCCACCGACCCGGTAACGGGGCAGCTTCATCAGACGAAGCACCCTACGATGGACTCCGGCCGGTGACCGACAGCGACCATCCATGGGACAGGCGATGAGCAAGGCGACCAGGATCAGGCAGCAGAACGCCCGCGAGAGAATAGCGGCGCAGCGGGCCGCGGCGCGGAAGACCGAGATCCGCCGCCGGTTCTTCATCACCGGCGGCAGCGTCCTGGCCGTGGTCGTCATCGTGATCGCCTTCATCGTCGTCAAGGCCACCGAGAATTCGGCGGCCAAGTCGCCCACCAATCCCGTCGGCACGGCCCTGCCGGCCAGCGTCATCAAGGACGTGACCAAGGTCCCGGCATCCACGCTGAACGCAGTGGGGGCGGGGACCGCGTACGCGAAGTCCGTGCAAACCATCCACGGCAAGGCGCTGACGTCCGGTGGCAAGCCTGAGGTGCTGTATATCGGCGCGGAGTACTGCCCATATTGCGCGACGGAGCGGTGGGCGATGGCCGTGGCGCTGAGCCGCTTCGGCACCTTCTCCGGCCTGCACGGTATCCACTCCAGCAGCACCGACACGGACCCGAGCACGCCCACCCTGACCTTCTACAAGTCCACGTATACCAGCAAATACCTCGTCTTCACCCCGGTCGAGACGACCACTGAGGTCGAGACGACGCTGCTGCAGACCCCGACGGCCGCTCAGCAGTCGCTGATGGGGACCTATGACGTGCCGCCCCGCGTTACGCAGGCAGGCGCCATACCCTTCGTTGATTTCGGCAACAAGTACATGGTAGGGGGGGCGCAATACAACCCCTCGGTGCTCCAGGGGAAAACGTGGAGCCAGGTGGCATCGGCGCTGAACGACAAGTCGAGTGCGATCGGGCAGGGGGCGGACGGCGCCGCGAACATGATCACCGCCGCTGTCTGCAAGCTCACCAACGACAAGCCCGCTGATGTCTGCAGCTCACCGGTGATCAAGAGAATGCAGGGACAGATCTGATGGCCACCCCCAAGCAAGCCCGCAACCAGGGGGCGGCCGCCCGCGGAGCCAGCAACGGGGGGACCGCGGCCAAGAAGAACAGCGGAGCCGCGGCCAAGAAGAACAACAACACCCGCGGCGGCCGGCCCGACGCACCAACCGGCGGAGCCGCACGGGGGCAGCGTGACACGACCCGGCCTGGGCAGGCCCGGCCGGGTCAAGGGCGGCCCCGCACGCCGGCCGGTCCGGCTAGCGACGCCGTGTCCAGCGCGGTGGCACCCGGCACGCTGCGCGCGCCGACGTGGCTGCAGATCGCCACGCTGGTGCTGTCGCTGGGCGGCCTCGGGGACTCGGTCTACCTCACCATCGCGCATTTCACGAGTACGTCGATCCTGGCCTGCCCGGACAAGGGCACGATCAACTGCGCGCTGGTCACCACGAGTCCCGAGTCGATCCTGTTCGGCGTCTTCCCGGTCGCCGTGCTCGGCCTGGCCTTCTACGTGTTCATGGTGGCGGTCAACACCCCCTGGGCCTGGCGGGCACAGTTGCCAGCCATCCGGTGGGCCCGGCTGGGCTCGGTGATCGTCGGCATCGTGTTCGTGCTCTACCTCGTCTACACCGAGGTGATCACCCTGGATCACATCTGCCTGTATTGCACGTATGTGCACGTGATCACGCTGCTGCTATTCGGCCTGATCGTCTTCAGCGCCACCGCGGGATATGGCGTCAAGCCCGCCGCTGACCAGCGGGCGCGACTCAGCCACTGACCGCCCACGCCCCCCCGGCCGCCCACCCCCAGGCCGTTCACCCCGGCCGGCCACGCTGACCGCCCGGGCACCGCGGCCAACCCCCCATGCATAGGACAGGCGATGAGCAAGTCGACCAGGACCAGCCGGGAGAACGCCCAGGCGAAGATAGCGGCGCAGCGGGCCGCCGCCCGGCGGGCCGAGATCCGCAACCGGATACTGATCACCGGTGGCAGCGTTCTCGTCGTGGTGGTCGTCGTGGTCGTCTTCATCGTCGTCAAGGCAGGCCAGAAACCACCCGCTTCGACGTCAGCGGGCTCGCCCACCGGCACGTCCCTCCCGGCGAGCGTCATGCGTGATGTCCGCACGGTCCCGGCCAGCACCCTGAACACGGTGGGCGCCGGCAGCGTTACCTCAAAACCGGTCACCAACATCAACGGCGCACCGCTGACCGCCCAGGGCAAGCCGGAGATGCTCTACATCGGAGCCGAGTTCTGCCCCTACTGTGCGGCGATGCGGTGGTCCATGGCCGTGGCGCTGAGCAGGTTCGGCACGCTTTCCGGCGTGCACGGCATCCGCTCCAGTTCCACCGACGCCGACCCGAACACGGCGACCCTGACGTTCTACAAATCCAGTTACTCCAGCCCGTACCTTGTCTTCACGCCCGTGGAGAACGAGACCGTCAGCCATGCGCTGCTGCAGACCCCCACCCCGGCGGAGCAGCAGCTTTGGAATAAGTACGACCCGAACTCCTACCCGTTTATCGACATCGGCAACAAGTACATGATCACGATCATCTACGACCCGGCGGTGCTGGCGGGCAAGACCTGGAGCCAGATCGCGTCGGCACTGCACGACCCGTCCTCTCCCATCGCCCAGGGCGCCGACGGCGCGGCCAACTACCTGCTGGCTGCCCTCTGCAGCACCACCGGTAACCAGCCCGCCAGCGCCTGCGGCCTGCCCGCTGTCAAGTCCCTGGAGAGCAAGATCTAAGGCTCGGCCGCGTAGCTGGCCTCGTCGAATGGATGAGGCGAGGTTCGTCCCGCTGCTGGCACGGAGGGATGTCGAGGAGGTGTACAGCCTGCGGCTGTCCCTGGAGACGCTGGCTGCCCGGTGGGCGATCGAGAACGCCTGACCAGGGAGGACCACATGGCACGGAAGATCAAGGCCCTGCTGTTCGATGTGTTCGGCACCGTAGTGGACTGGCGCAGCGGTGTCATCCGGGACGTCACCGAGATTGCCAAGGCCAAGGGAGCCGAGGTCGACGCCGCAGTGTTCGCCGACGCATGGCGCGCCGATTACCATCCGGCGATGGACCTGGTCCGGCGCGGGGAACTGCCGTGGGCAAAACTCGATACCCTGCACCGGCGCACGCTGGACCGGCTGCTGGTGGACTTCGGGCTCACCGGGCTGGACGAGAGCGAGAAGAGGTGGCTCAACACCTGCTGGCACCGGCTCGACCCGTGGCCGGATGCCATCGACGGGCTTGGGCGGCTCAAACAGCGGTTCGTGGTGGCCGCGTTCTCCAACGGGAACGTCTCGCTGCTGGTCAACATGGCCAAGCGGGCCGGCATCCCGTGGGACTGCGTCTTCAGCGCCGAACTGTTCCGGCATTACAAGCCCGACCCGGAGATCTACCAGGGCGCGGTGGAACTGCTCAGCCTCACGCCGCCGGAGGTGATGCTGGTCGCGGCGCACAACGACGACCTGTGCGCCGCCGCGGACCAGGGCCTGGCCACCGGGTTCGTGCTCCGGGCCGGCGAGATGGGTCCCTACCGGCACGACAACCTCAAGCCCGCCAGGGACTACACCTTGGTGCCGGCAGATTTCACCGAACTGGCAGCCATGCTCGGTGTGCAAGGGGGGGAGATGTGAAGATCACGGATGTCACGACCCGGCTGCTGCGCCTGCCCGCCCCGTCGGTGAGCGGGGACACCGAGGACGCATTGCGCGCCGGTGCCGGCGCACCGGGCGCCGGCGGTCAAGATCTCACATGATTCTTACCGTCGCAGCTAGATGAGGGCTGCGGGCTCTTCAGAGCTGTTACATAGCACCAGCCGGATCCTTCGCGCACCGGGATGGCTGCGCCTACAGCAACAGCCGCCCGGCCAACGTCTTCGGAGGCGACCAGCATGGCCCATCAGGCACACCCAGCCGGTCAGGTCGTGCGGTTGTGTGAGATCACGAGCACCGGCCGACCTCGCGCCCCGCGTTGCCGCGCGACTTCCATGAGCGGCAGGACAGGCCCCGTCCGGCGGGTTACCCCGGGTCGATCGCCTCGTCTTGCCGGAAGCGGGACCGGTGCCGTACCCGGAGGCCACGGCATCCCCCCTGCCTGGCCACGAGGGGCAGCAGCACCGGTCCCGCCTTCCCCACCAGATCGAGGACACGGCATGGCGGACAACTGGCCACTGCAGAGCTTTCTCGAACTCGGCGCACTGCCCGGCGCCGTGCCCTGTGCCCGGCTGCACACCAGGCACGTGCTGCGCGAGTGGGGACTGACCGCGCTGCGGGATGACGCGGAACTGCTCGTCTCTGAGTTGCTGACGAACGCCGTTCACGCATCACGGTCCATGGAGTGGACCTTCCCGGTCCGGCTGCGGCTGCTCTCGGACCGGGCCCAGGTGCTGATCGTCGTATGGGACGCGAATCCGCAGCCGCCCGTGCCCACCGACGCCGGTGAAGACGACGAGACCGGCCGGGGGCTGATACTGGTGGAAGCGATCAGCGAACGGTGGGACTGGAGCGCCACACCAGACACGGGCGGAAAGATGGTCTGGTGCATCGTGCGGGGATTAGCAGAACGCGGGGCGGTACGGTTCCGCCTGCCAGACGGGAACGCCGCTTGATCCCTCGACCGCTCACTCGACGCGGGTCTCCTCCTCGATCCAGCTCAGGTAGCTTTCCGAGCCGGCCACGATCGGCGTCGCGACTATCTCTGGCTCGTCGTAGCTGTGCCGCTCGGTGAGGAAATTGGCGAGTTCCTGGTAACCGGCGGCCGGCAATTTCAGCAGGAGCAGCCACTCCTCGGCGCGCTCGATCGCGTCCTCCCACCAGTAGGTGGTCGCTACCGGGCCAGCGACCTGGGCGCACGCCGCCAGCCTCGCCTCGACCGCGGCACGGGCCAGTTCCATCGCCTCGGCGCGCGAATCCGTGGTGGTCTGCACTTGCAGGTACCGCTGCCCCGCGCCGGCTACCGGAATGGACGCGGCGCTGGACGCCGCGCTAGAGGCTGTACTGCCCTGACCCGCCATGGCCCTGATCGTACGCCCCGCCCGGCTCGTACGGGGGGCAGCAGGCAGCCGATTGGGTCAGCGGATCTCACCCGCGGATCGAACCGGCTCAGCGCGGGACATTCGCCGCCACCAGGTACTGACCTGGACCGATCCGCTCCGCGCGGGGGCCGCCGCCATCCCGGTGATCGTGACTCAGCCTTCGCCCGATGGCGCGGCCGCGTGACCGCGGCCCCCGCCGAGGAAGGATTCCACGAAATCCGGGCTGGCGGACAACTCGGCTGGGGTGCCTTCCATCCGCACCTCCCCGCCGCCGAGCACGTAAGTCCGGTCTGAGATGGCCAGGACCGCCCTGGCCCGCTGCTCCACGATGAGCACGGACGCCCCAGTAGTGGCCAGCCGTCGGACATGCTCCTCCAGCAGCTCCGTCGCCACCTTGGGGGCCAGGTTCGCCGTTGGCTCGTCCAGCAGGAACAGGCCCGGATCGAGCATGAGGACGCGCCCCATGGCGAGCATCTTGCGTTCTCCCCCGCTGAGTTTGCCAGCGCCGCGCCCGAGCATCTTGCCGAGCCTGGGGAAGATGGCCACGACGCGCTCGACGCGCTCGGCCACCTGCTTTCTGGGCAGCAGGTAGCCGCCCATCTCAAGGTTCTCCTTGACGGTCAGCGGGCCGAACACGTCGTCCACCTGGGGCACGTAGCCCACGGCGGCTCTGGCGATCTCTTCCGGCGGCTGGTTGGTGATGTCCTTGTCATCGACCAGCACCGTGCCGGACGAGATACGCACGATCCCGACCAGGCTCTTGAGCAGAGTGCTCTTGCCCGAGCCGTTCGGGCCGACCAGGGAGACCACTTCGCCGGGAGTGGCGTTGATGGTGATGTCCCGGATCACCGGGTCACCGCCGTATCCCGCGGTTACGCCCTTCACGGCGAGCGGGATGCCATGCAGGGCGAGCTCAGCCGACAAGGTAAGCCTCCACTACCTCGCTGCGGCCCCGAAGCTGCTCCATGGTTCCCTCCGCCAGGACAGCGCCCTCAGCCATCACTACCACTGGATCACAGAACTCGTCCATGATGGCCAGCTCGTGCTCGACCATGAGGATGGTCATCCCCTCGCTGCACAGCGCCACCAGCTCGTTGCCGATCCGCCGCGCCAGATTCGGGTGCACGCCGGCCATCGGCTCGTCGAGCAGTAGCATTCCGGGCTCGGCCATGAGCGAGCGCATGATCTCGACGAGCCTGCGCTGGCCGCCGCTCAGGTCCCCGGCGTAGTGATTGGCGAACTCGGCCAAGCCGAACCGTTCCAGGATGACCGCCGCCCGCTCAATCGCCGCCGACTCGTCGCCCCGCCAGTACCGCCCGCCCAGCACCGCGCCACGGAACGAGTCGCCCCGGTTCGACGGCACCGCCGACAGCAGATTTTCCAGCACAGTGAGCCGCTTGAACTCACTGGCCAGCTGAAAGGTCCGGACCAGCCCAAGCCGCGCCCGCCGGAACGCGGGCAGCCCAGTGATGTCCTGCCCCCGGTAGACCACCCGGCCGGCGGTGACCGGCAGCGTCCCCGCCAGCATGGCCAGCAGCGTCGACTTCCCGGCCCCGTTCGGCCCGATCAGCCCCGTCAGCGTCCCCTCGCGCACCTGGAAGGACACGTCGTTAACCGCCCGCATCCCGCCAAAGTCCCGCACCACCCCCACCGCCTCCAGCACCACACTCTTCTCCCCAGCAGCCACGGCCGGCGTGCCACCTTTCCCGTCGGCCGCGACAGCCACCGCCCCCTCGCTCGCCAAAGGCGTGGGCTGGCGGGGCGACAAGCGGGCGTCCCGTCGGCCACCGTCACTGTCCACCGAAGCCGCCTCGGGCCCTGCGACGTCCGCCTTCGCATCGCTGCGCCAGCCCGCGCCCGCCCCGTCAGCCGACGCCGCCCCACCCGCCTCGGGCCGTGCGACCTTAGCCTTCGCGGACCGACGCCAGCCCGCGGTCACCCCACCAGCCGGCGCCCGCACCGAAGGCAGCGCGATCACCCGCTTGCGCTCCGGCAGGATCCCCTGCGGTCTGACCCACAGGAACACCACGATGAGCAGCCCGATCGCGACCCACTGCAGCGATGGGATCAGGTTCGGCGGGAGGTTGTTGGAGGTCGGGATGTAGCGGGTCACTTCTTCGAACCCGACCGGCACCAGGATCGCCCCGAGGATGGCGCCACGGTGGTTGCCCGCCCCGCCGATGATGACGGCGGCGAACAGGACCACAGTCTCCGCGTACCCCCAGGCCGCCGGGGACCACGTGGTGATGTAGGTGACCAGGATGCCGCCGCTCAGCCCAGCGATGGCGCCGCCGGTGACCAGCATCGCGGTCCGCAGCGAGAGCAGGTTCTTGCCGAGCGAGTCGGCGACGATGTCGTTGTCGCGCATCGCCCGCAGGGTCCGGCCGTAGGGCGATTCCGTGATCCGCCGGAGGAACAGATAGACCAGCAGGCACAGGGCAATGGCCACCGCGGTGAACACCCACTGGTAGTTGACCGACTGCACACTGAACACGTTGCCGCTGCGCAGCGGGGCCGGGATGAGCGAGAGCCCGGCGTCCCCGTTGAGGAGCGGCTTGTAGTTCGTCACGAGCAGGTTGAAGAGGACCGCCGTGACCAGGAGGCCGACCGCGGCGAAGTCGCCGCGCAGCCGCCTGCCGACGAGGAAGGTGAAGGGCAGCGCGAGCAGGCCGCCGACTACCGCCGCGCCGATCCAGGGGAGCGGGAAGGGCAGGTTCCACCCGCCGATATAGCTCTGGAATCCGCCGTTCGCGGTATCGGAGGGCAGGGCCAGCACGGCCGCCGTGTAACCGCCAGCGGCCTGGAAGATGATGAAGCCGAAGTTGGTGACGCCCGCGACCCCGAACTGCTGGCTGAGGCCAAGGCAGGCCATGGCGTCGACGGCCGCGTAGACCAGCAGGTTGATGATGTAGAACGAGTTCATCGGGTTCCTTGCCTGACACTCATTGGCGGGCGCCTAGCAGGCCCGTCGGGCGGACGCCGAGCATCACCAGCAGCGCCACGAAAGCGATCACGTACTTGTAGTCGGCTTGAATGTACGCGGCGCTGATCTCGGTGGCCAGGCCGATAATCACGGCACCGAGCATCGCGCCGTACGCCTGGCCTGGACCGCCCAGGAAGACCGCGGCCAGGATGAGCACCAGGAACAGGTCGGTGGATGTGGCGTTGAAGCTGCCCGCGTCGATGGCGAAAACCGTCCCGGCCATGCCGCACAGGGCCCCGGTGATCGCCCAGGTGAGCGTGATGACCCGGCCCGTCCTGATCCCGCAGTTGCGGGCCAGGGCCTTGTTCGCGGACGTCGCTCGCATGGCCTTGCCGAGCTTCGTATAGCGAAGGAGCACGTGGACGCCGGCCATGACCAGCAGGCTCAGGGCGATCACCACAAGTTGCACGGTGGTGAGGGTCAGGCCGCCGGCCTTGAACGTCGTGCCGCTGGCCATCGTGTACGAGACGCTCGTCCCGCCCGCCACGGACTGTACGCCGAACTCGATGATGAGCGTCATGCCCAGCGACACGATCACCATGGTGATGGCCGACGTGCCACGACGCTGGAACGGCGTATAGACGCCGGTGTTGACCAGCACGGAAAGCAGTGAGCACGCGGCCATCGCGGCCAGCAGGCCGAACCACACCGAGACGCCGTGGGAATTCACCACGTAGGCGACGTAGGCACCGAAGATCATGATCGAGGCGTAGGCCAGGTTGAGAACGTCGGTCACCCCGAATTGCAGCGTGAAGCCGACCGACGCGATGGCCAGCACCGAGGCGGTGACGAGCCCGAATCCGAAGGACGAGAGGAAGATGGTCACGAGCGGGTTAACCCCCGGCGCTGAGGGACTGCCCGCCCGCCCAGGCGCCCCGGGGGGGAACCGGAGGCGCCTGGACGGTGGCGGGGAGGGTGGGGCGAATGGTCATCCGGACAGGGCCCGCAGCTGGGCCGCGGTCAGGTTGCCGACGACATTCACATTGCCGTTCGCGCTGTAGGTGTCGACCTGGAAGATGCCGGTCGAGTCGTGGAAACTGTCGAAGTTGGTCGGCCCGCCGGGTCCTTCGTACCTGACGGCCTTGCCCGCCTTGACCAGCGGAGCGCACTGGGCGAACGAGTAGCACAGCGTGGCGCCAGGAACGCCGTTCCCGATCTTGATGATGTCGGGCCCGTACGTGCTCGGGCTCGTGCTCTTCGACATGAGCATGGCCAGCGCGGACAGGTTGATCGCGTCGTAGAGGTGAACGCCGCCCGGTGCGCTCAGGTACGTGGTGAAGTCGCCCGTGGCGCCCGGGACCTTGCCCTGCTGGGCGAGGAGCGTCTTGGAGAACGCGCTGTAGGCAGGCCCGCTCGACTCCACGACCAGGTTGTCCGCGTGGAAGCTGGACACGAAGGTCGAGGCGCCCACGGCCGCGGCCGCCGACTTGAAGAACGCTGGCGAGATGGCCGCCGAGGTGCCGATGATCGGGATCATCTTGCCGTTGTTCAGCGACTTGATCTCGGCGAAGAGGGTCGGGTCGGCTGAGCCCAGAGCCTCGGTGAGGATCGCGTCGGGGTGCGACTGGACGATCGCCTCAGCCTCGGTGCGGAACGTGGTGGCCGTCAGGTCCAGCGTCTGGTTGGTGGTGAGCGTCATCCCGGCCTTCTTGATGGCGCCGATCGCGGGCTGGATGAAGGTCTGCGACCCGATGTCGTTGCCGAACGCCAGGGCGAGCCGCTTGTAGTGCAGTCCCTGGGCGATCGCGACCATGGCGTAGGACTCCTCAAGGTCAGGAGGCACCAGCCGGTAGAAGTACGGGTAGTGGACGCTGTCGAACTCCGACTGCCCGGTCATGCAGAAGGCAGTCATCTTGTGCGCGTTGATGACCGGCACGACAGAGGCGGCCTCGTCGGAGGTGCAGCCGATGACCAGCACCAGGCTCGACGTGGAGGCGAACAGCTGGTTGACCGCTGGTACGGCGTCCGCGGGGTCACCCCTGGTGTCCACGCTCTTACAGGTCAGCGTGTGCCCGAGCACACCGCCGGCCTTGTTGACGGCCGCTGTGGCGCCGTAGCAGGACGCCAGGTACGTCGGGCCGAGGGCCGCATCGGCGCCACTGAAGGGAGCCACGTCCGCGACGGTGAGCGCCGACCCGGAGGCGCTCGAGCTAGTGCCCGAAGCGCTACTGCCTGAACTGCTGCTGCCACAGGCAGCGAGGCCGACGGCGAGCGCGGCAGCCGCCCCCACCGCCCCGGCGCGCATGAACCGCCCGCGCCTGGCCTGTGTGCCCGCCGTGCGTCTGATGTCTGCCGTGGCACGTGCCACGGCACCGAGGGTCGTGAACGTCATTGTCCCTCCGTGGTGGAGTGAATTGACTGAATTGACTGAATTGACTTAGTTGATGGGATTGGTTGGGATGGGAGCGGTCGGGGTTCAGCGATGGGCGGTCAGAAGCCGCTCTTCAGGGGTGCTCCTGGCTGCCATCGCCAGTCGTCGGGGGCACCTTCCTCGGCAACGATCCGGTTGCGGATGGTGCCGATGCCCTCCACGGTGATCTCGATGATGTCGCCGGGGTGCATCCAGACCGGCGGCGTGCGGGCGAACCCGACACCACCCGGCGTGCCGGTTGCGATGACGTCACCCGGGGACAGGCGGGTGAACGAGGAGAAGAACTCGACCGCGCTGGGGACGTCGACCAGCATCTGGGAGGTCCGGGACGACTGCATGACTTGGCCGTTGAGCGTCGAGCTGATGGCCAGGTCGCTGACGTCGACCTCGTCGGTGGTGACAACCTCCGGGCCAATCGGCATGCTGCCCTCGAAGTTCTTGCCCGCCGTCCACTGGCTTCCGGCGCGCTGCCAGTCACGGGCGGACGCGTCATTGAGCACCACGAAGCCGGCGATCGCGTCGAGGGCTTTGTCAGCCGTGATGTAACGGCCGCCGGCGCCGATGACGATGCCTAGTTCGGCCTCGTAGTCGAAGCGCTCGGTCAGGGCCGGCTTCACCAGGTCGGCGTACGGGCCGAGGACGCTGTCCGAGCCCCGGACGAATGCGTCAGGCCAGGTGGGGACCTCGCGGCCGCCTTCAAGCGCGTGCTCGCTGTAGTTCAGCCCCAGGCAGAGTATGCGCGGCGGTTCCGGAGTCGCGGGCCCGAAATCAGCCGGCTCGACCTCGCGGCCGTCGGCGTCCTGGAGCGCCCGGATGGTGTCCATCGCCGCCAGCCCCGACTCGAGGACGTACTGGAGCGAGGAGAACCTGGGATCACCCGTCGCCTCGGCGACATCGATGTAGCCGGACCGGGCGCGGACATGCAGCCGCGGGCCGGCGGGGGTGACTATGGTGGCGAGCCTCACGTGGCGGATCTCCTTCGTGGGTAACGGTTGCTGGCGTGGCCACGCGCGGCCACGGCAAGCTGCAGGAGCCTGGCGCGCGGTGCCCGGGCCCTGGAGGGCCTGCCGCCGTCGCAGGCGGTCAGGGTCGCAAGCGGTCGGGGTGTGTCGCGGGCCGCCGGCCCGTCAGTAGATTGGTTGCACCTGTCGGATTGGTTGAGCATAGGTCTGTATACGTACTGGGTCAAGAGTGTTAACTGTAAAATAACGTCCAACCATAGTCACGGTCTGATATCGATTGGTACGATTGGTTGCGACATCAACCGATACGCAGCCAGGGTGGAGAACGATGGGGAACGCAGCCAGGGAAACGCCCCCGATCTCGGCCGACCGGAGGCACCGGCTGGCCGACCTCATCCTCGCCGATTCACAGCGGGCCGGGCTCGGCCCCGGCTCCCGGCTGCCGACGGAACGCCAGCTAGCTCTTGATATGGGGGCGACCAGGTCGTCCGTGCGCCACGCCCTGGCCGTGCTTCAGGCGGAGGGCCACATCTCACGTGAGGTCGGCCGCGGCACATTCCTCCGGGACGCCCCGTCCCGCCTCCCCGGCACCGGCATCGACGGTGCCGGCCTTGCCCCGGCGGCACCGGGCGGCGCGTCGGTGGTCCCGCCTGACGGGGCGGGCGGATTCTCGCCGGCGGACGTGATGACTATCCGCCGGCTCCTGGAGCCACTCGCGATGCCCCTGGTGGTGGCCTGGGCGACCGCCGCCGACTTCAAGGAGATGGATCGCTGCCTGGCCGGGGGTGACCAGGCCGGCAGCTATGACGAGTTCGAGACCTGGGACCTGGCCCTGCACCGCGGCATCATGGCGGCCAGCCACAGCCCGCTGCTCGCCCGGCTCTACGGCGTCATCGAGACGGCGCGGCACGGGCACTTCTGGGGCGACCTGAAACGCCGCAGCGCCTCGCGGGAACGCCGCGAGCTGTACCAGGCTGACCACGTGGAACTCGTCGCCGCTCTCCGGGCCAGGGACGCCGAGCGCGCGGTGCAGGCGATGCGCACCCACCTGGACCGGGTAAACAGCCATCTGTTCGGCGAATCCCGGTGAGCCAGGTCACAGCTCCCCGGAGACGGAGACGGTGTTTTCCCGGTCACCATGACTCTGACCGGGAAAACACCGTCCTGGGGTAATCCGCGGAACCGGCCTCAGTACCCGCCGCCACCCCCGCCGCCAGACGAACCGGACGTGCTCGCCGAGTTGCTCGCGGCCGCGGACAGGGTCACCGCGTACCACAGGCCACCAGACGCGTTGATCTTGTTCCCGCCGGTCTGGCCCGGGGACTTGTCGCCGGCGTAGGTGTACAGCGGGTGGCCGTTGTAGGTGGCCTGGACAGAACCGTCCGACCGGGTGATGGTGCCGAGCGTGCCCGACAGCGTGACGCCTGACGCCGCCTTCGGGGTGCCGATCACCGGCGGCCAGTAAGTCGTGCAGCTACCGGTGCATTTCGAGCTGGTCGGCGTGTCAATGGCGAACCAGTACAGGGTGTACCCGGCCGAGTTGGTCAGCACTGACCCGAGACTGGTCTTGCTGCTCTTCAGCATGGCTACCTGGCCAGCAGCCTTACTGGCCGCAGGCGCCGCGGACGTGCTGGCGGAACTGGGAGCGCCGCCTGACGAGCTGCTTCCGCAGGCGGCCAGCAGAGCGGCCAGCGCGACCGCGAAGACAGCGAACGCCGCGGGCAGCCACTTGTGGTGACGCATCAAACTCTCCGTTCGCGAGACGACGTGCTCATACCCAGGGATACGTACCTCGCACCGGTCCAGTTCATGGCTAGTGATCCGGAACTGCTGTCGTAAACGAGCTGTGTTCGTTATGCGATGCGCTGGCAGAGCCAGGCTAGAGCCAGCGGGTACCGGTAGTCGATGCCCATGTGCGTGCCGTCGAAGAGCTCGAAGCGGATCACGTCCTCAGCCACGCCGATCTCCCGCAGCGCCGCCCGGAAAGCCTCGGCCCCGAGGTCGAGGAACCACTCGTCCCGGGTGCCCGCGTCGATCCAGATGGCGCGCAGGGCCCGGAGTTCGCTCGCGTAGCGGGGCACCATCCGGACCGGGTCCCAGTCCAGCCACCGCTGCCATACCTCAGGCCGGAGTACCCCGGTCCGGGGGTCGAACGGCAGGTCCACGCCACCGTCCTCGCGCGCCGAGAAGCAGGCCGACACGCCGAGCAGCATGAGCAGGTCGTGATCGGGCTCTTTGGTAAAGGAGGTGCGCGACCGGAAGTCCTCCCACCAGCGGAAGATATCCCCGTCGTACTGGCGCAGGTGCCGGACGGATTTGGCGAACTCGGGGAGGTAGCTCAGCTCGTAGAGCGAGTCCCCGGCATGCGTGGCGAGGGCGCCGAACAGGTCGGGGCGCAGCATGGGCGTGATCATGGCGCCGAAGCCGCCGCTGGACTTGCCCATGATGGCCCGGTGCGCGGCAGCGGGCAGCGTCCGGTAATTCGCGTCCACGAAGCCGACGACCTCATCGCACAGGTACGAGTGATAGCGTCCGGTGCCGGGTGAGTCCACGAACTGGCTGCCGCCGTAAGCGGTCCACGCGTCCACATAGACCACGATGGCGCCGGGCGCCTCCCCGGCGGCGAACACGGCGTCCGCGGTCTCCGGGAACGGCTGGCGGTACGGGGACCTGTTCCGCCACATGGCGATGTGGCCGGTATACCCCTGGATCACGTAGACCGACGGGTAGCGGCGGGCCGGATCGTCGTCATAGCCGGGTGGCAGGTAGACCCACAACGGGCGCTCGCAGGGGTCGCCCAGCGGATTCCCGCGCAATAGCTCACTTGTGATTACGTGCTCGTCGATACGCCCGGCCAGGGGCGCCGACCATGGCAGCATGGAACCTCCTCAGGAGACATCAGAAGCCTTGAACACATACCGAACGCTAACCGCCTGGCCACCGCCGAAGCCCGGCCAGGCCGTCCCGCCGCGTGATGTTCTGGGCCTGCGGCTTTACCGTTGACCCCATGAGCTCGGAGCAGGGGGACCGCGACGCGGTCGAGCACCATTTCGCTGAAGCCATCCTCGCACTGCGGGCGGCCTCGCCAATGCAGCCGCGTACTGATGGGCCGACGGCCCTGATCCGCGAGAACTCGGCGCTGAGCGCGAGCATGTGCCTGGATCTTTTCGATGCCCAGCTGGCCAGCCGCCACCTGGACATCGCCGCGAGGTGGCTGCAGGCCGGCGGAACCGGCTTCTACACCATCGCCTCATCCGGCCACGAAGGCAACGCCGCGGTCGCTGCCGCACTTCGGCCCGATGACCCCGCCCTGCTGCACTACCGTTCCGGCGCCTTTTACCTGGCCCGGGCGGAACAGGCGACGCCGCCCCGAGATGGCGTGCGCGATGTGCTGCTCGGCATCGTGGCCGCCGCGGACGAGCCGATCGCCGGCGGGCGGCACAAGGTCTTCGGTAATCTCGCGCTGAATATCATCCCGCAGACCTCGACGATCGCTTCCCACCTGCCGCGCGCGGTCGGCCTCGCGTTCGCGATTGGCCGGGGCGCCAAGCTCCGGGCGCCGATGCCCTGGCCGCGGGACGCGATCGTCGTGGCCAGTCTCGGTGACGCGTCGGTCAACCACTCCACCGCGACCGGCGCGATCAACGCGGCCGCCTTCTCGGCCTTCCAGCGGCTGCCGGTCCCGATACTGTTCGTCTGCGAGGACAACGGGATCGGCATCAGCGTCCGCACCCCGCCCGGCTGGATCCGGGCGGCGATGGAACTCCGGCCGTCCATCGCCTACTTCCACGCCGACGGGGCCGACCTGGCGGAGACCTACGACACGGCGCTCGCCGCCGCCGCCTGGGTGCGTGACCACCGCGCGCCTGCGTTCCTGCACCTGTCGGTAACGCGGCTGGGCGGCCACGCGGGCTCGGACGTGGAGAGCGCCTACCGCGACCCCGGCGAGATAGCCGCCGGCCTGGCCGCGGACCCGCTCGTCGGCACCGGGCGGCTCCTGGTGCGCGCGGGGGCGCTGAGCGCCGACGAGACAGTGGCCAGGTACGAGAAGTCACGGGCCAGCGTGCTGGCGCTGGCCGAGGAGCTGCAGGGCGCGCCGCGGCTCGCCACGGCCATGCGGGTGATGGCCCCGCTCGCCCCGCGACGCCCGGAGATCGTCAGGGCGGCCGCGCGCCTGGCTGCCCCGGATCAGACCAGGGACCGGGTCTTCGGCGGAAGGCCCCCGGAGGCAGCGGGCCCGATGACCCTGGCCCAGGTCATCAACGCCACCTTGGCCGACGCCCTCGCCGCCCGGCCCGACATGCTCGTGTTCGGGGAAGATGTGGCGCGCAAGGGGGGGGTCTACGGGGTGACCCGCGGGCTGCTGGCCAAATTCGGCGCGGGGCGGGTTTTCGACACGCTCCTTGACGAGCAGTCCATCCTCGGGCTGGCCCTGGGCACCGGCCTGGCGGGCATGCTGCCGGTGCCCGAGATTCAGTACCTCGCGTACCTGCACAACGCGGCCGACCAGATCCGCGGCGAGGCGGCCACGCTCAGCTTCTTCTCCCAGGGCCAGTACCGCAATCCGATGGTGGTGCGGGTTCCCGGGCTGGCCTACCAGAAGGGCTTCGGCGGCCATTTCCACAACGACAACGCCCTGGCCGCCCTGCGCGACATTCCTGGCCTGGTCATCGCCGTGCCGGCCAGGCCGGACGACGCCGCCGCGATGCTGCGCACCTGCCTCGCGGCGGCGCAGGAGGACGGCAGCGTCTGCGTGTTCCTCGAGCCTATCGGCCTCTACCACGAACGGGACCTGCACGAGGAAGGGGACGGCGCGTGGCTGGCCCCGTATGCCCCGCTGGAACACTGGGCCGAGCAGCACGTGCCGATCGGCGCGACCCGCAGGTACGGGGCACGGGGCTTGGGCGACGGCAATGACCTGACCATCATCACGTTCGGCAACGGGCTGCGGATGAGCCTGCGGGCGGCGGGCCGGCTGCGCAGGCAGGGAATCAGCTGCCGGGTCGTGGACCTTCGCTGGATCGCGCCGCTGCCGGCCGACGAGATCTTGCGTGAGTGCCGGGCGACGGGCCGGGTGCTGATCGCCGACGAGACCCGGCGGACCGGCGGCGTGTCCGAGGGAGTCATCACCGCACTGGCCGACGGCGGATTCCGCGGCCGGGTCTCCCGGGTGACGAGCGCCGACAGCTTCATCCCGCTCGGCGACGCGGCCAGCGAGGTTCTGCTCTCGGAGCGGACCATCGAGTCCGCGGCCCGAGCGCTGATGATCACCACACCAACCCCGCCACCCACATCAGCCCCACCGGCCACATCAGCCCCACCAGCCAGGTCAGCCCCGGCAGCCAGGCCGGCCCCACCGACCAGGTCAGCCCCACCGACCAGGCCGGCCCCACCGACCAGGTCAGCCCCGCCAGCCAGACCGGCCCCGCCAGCCACATTGGGCTCGCCAAGCCCACCGA
>OCZU010000916.1_pt1 | contig 19852 bp, 14 predicted proteins | sample 1539001 | NCBI WGS metagenome assembly OCZU01 (sample SAMEA3539306, study PRJEB22396) | soil metagenome | biome: tundra; feature: field; material: soil | place: USA | collected 2010-05 | depth 0.15 m | reverse complement strand
TTCCGCCTGCTTGCGCGCGGTGTTGTCGGTGCCGATCAGCAGATAGCCGATGATGACGTCCTGCGCGTTGCGCAGCGACGTGACGGATACCACGGCCGGGAAACGGCTGCCGTCCTTGCGGACCTTGGTCAGCTCGTAGATGTCCTCGATCCCGCGCGAGGACTTGTACGCCAATGACTCAAAGCCTGGCGCAATCGGGGTGGCGTATTCGAGGCTCAAGGCTTTGCCGCGCGCGATGACTTCCTGCGGATCGTGAAGGTCGGCCGGCATGACCTTGTTCAGCATGTCGGCGGCGGCGTATCCGAACATCCGCTCGGCACCGACGTTGAAGATTTGGATCACGCCCTTCTCGTCGGTGGCGATTATCGAGAGGCTGGCGCTGTTGAAAATCGCGTTCTGCAACGCCCCCACTTTCAGCAGCGCCTCTTCGCGCCGGACTTCGGTGACGATCTGCGCTGCCACGGGGTCGCCGTCGAGAATAACTTGTCGCTCCATATTTGTTCCGTTCTTAAACAGCGATTTGCCTTGCCTCGTTGCCGTCAAAAAGTCTGATGGACATGGGTTTTCATTTTAAGTTGCAAAGGCGGCAGGTCGCGAGAGCACCACTCCGGAGCACGGTCCGACGATTTTTCGCGAGCGCATTGAAATGGCGCAGAACTTGCCGTTGACATAGGTGATCTTTCCCTGCGGATCGGTGATGGCCACGATGGCGTGCTCGTCCACCGCAGCCTTGAAGTCGTCAATTTCTTTGAGTGAGGTTCTTAATTGTTGTTCAGCTCGCATACGCTTAGCTATCCAACGGTTCTGTCACCCGCGCCGATTGAGCGTTTGGAAAATCGCTCGACCAGAACAATCATGCCCGGACATTCCGCGCATTTGTTTCCACCGTCTTCACAAGTGCCATCCACCACGAGAATGCGATGAGTGGATTCGCATGGCATTGAAGTGCTGCGCTGGCTGGTGCTCCAGCTTGCCGGATTTTGTTCTCTTTGATAGTACCGTAACCGAAGCAGGAAAACCTTGTGGGCGCTATGGGGTGTTCACCCCATGCCAGACTTGATCACCAGATGGCAAAAAGGGTTCAGAAACCTCCCTTCCGTCAATTTGGAAAACGAAAATTTTCCGAGCGAAGCGCCGGCAGCAACTACGGCAAAGCGTTGAAATAAAAGCCCGGAATTTCCATGAGTTTTTGAGTCCACCCCGAAAGCGTCATTATCTCAAGCCGCCCCAAAAAACCAAGACGGCTTTGGAAGCTTAGACTTCGCCCGGCGATTTCGCCGCTTTCAACTCACTTTTTGCGAACTGCAAACGGCGACTCCGCGAGCCGGACTTGCACACGCCTCACGCGGCCTTTCGTTGAAGCGGACGGAGGCGGTTCATCCGCCACCGCCAGCGCGATGAAGTCGAGCTGGCTGCGGCGGCGTTTTGTTCCACTGGCCAGGGGGGTTTTGCGATAAAAACCATCCGGCTTCAAAAACCTGGACTTGACGTTGTCCGCCAGACTGACCGCGAGGATTTCGCGAATGATGCGCTCGCGCAAATTGCCGTCTTCGATCGGGAAAACCACCTCGATGCGGCGGAACAAATTTCGCGGCATCCAGTCCGCGCTGCCCAGGAACACTTCCGGCTGGCAGGCATTTTCAAAATAATAAACGCGGCTGTGCTCGAGAAACCGGTCCACAATGCTCCGCACGGTGATATTGTCGCTGACACCTTTCACGCCGGGCCGCAGGCAGCAAATGCCGCGCACGATCAAATCAATTTTCACCCCGGCCCGGGACGCGCGGTAAAGGGCCTCGATGAGTTCCTGTTCCACGAGTGAATTCATCCGGGCAATGATGCGCGCGGGCAGTCCTTTTTCCGCGTTCCCGGTTTCGCGCTGGATATATTGCAGCAGACGCGCGTGCAAATCAAACGGCGCGACCAGGAGCTTTTGCATCCCTTGAAACTGGCAGATGCCCGTCAGCAAATTGAACAGGTTCGTCGCGTCCTCGCCGATTTCCGGCCGGCAGGTCAGCAGGCCCAGATCCGTGTAAAGTCGCGCGGTCGAGGGGTTGTAATTGCCCGTGCCCAAATGCACGTAACGACGGATGAAACCGGCTTCGGCGCGGACGACGAGCGCCACCTTCGCGTGAATCTTGTAGCCGACCAGTCCATAAACCACATGCACGCCCGCCTCCTCGAGTTTGCGCGCCCACTCGATGTTGTTCGCCTCGTCAAACCGCGCGCGCAACTCGACCACCGCCGTCACCTGCTTGCCGTTGTTCACCGCGTTCATCAACGCGCCAACGATGTGAGTGTCGCCGCCGGTGCGGTAAAGCGTCTGTTTGATGGCCAGCACGTCCGGATCGTTCGCCGCCTGCTCCATAAAATCCACCACGCTGGAAAAATTTTCGTACGGATGATGCAGCAAGATATCGCCCTTGCGGATCGCCGCGAAAATGTCCTTTTGTCCGCGCAACGGCCTGGCAATCGGCGCCACGAACGGCGGATCGCGCAATTCCGGCGAATGATCGCCCTCGGCCAAAACCATCAGCCGCGAGGGATTCAATGGGCCGTCAATCAAATACAAGTCGGCGTCGGTCAGTTGAAAGGTTTTCAGCAGCGCATCACGAATGGATTCCGGGCAGTCGGGGTCAATTTCCAGCCGCACGGCGGCGCCCTTGCGGCGGTTGTGCAATTCGCGCTCGACCGCCTTGAGCAGATTGCTGGTTTCCTCCTCGTCAATGTACAGCTCGCTGTTGCGGGTGATGCGGAAGTGCCAGAAGCCAAGAATCTTCGTGCCCGGAAACAGATCGGCCAGATGCTGCCCGATCAGGCGGCCCAGAAAAACAAAGTCGCGGCGCGCGTCCGCGCGCGGCAGTTTGACGAGGCGCTGCTGGTTGCGCGGAATCTGCACGACCGCCATGTATTTATGCAGCTCGGCGCCCTTCCGCATTTCGAGCCGCACGATCAGGTTCAGCGATTTGTTGAGCAGTTGCGGAAAAGGGTGCGCCGGATCAATCGCCAGCGGCGTGAGCACGGGACGAAGCTGGGTGCGGTAATAATTTTCCAGCCAGTCCAGATCGGTTTGATCCAGGTCCGCGAGATTGAGCAGGCGCATGCCATTTTGCGCGAGCGCCGGCTTCAATTCATTCTGCCAGCAACCGTACTGGCCCACCACCATGCGGCGGATGCGTTTGACCACCGCTTTGAAAACCTCCATGGGCGTGAGGCCGTCCGCGGTACGTTCGGCGGTTCCGCTTTCGATCTGCTGCTTCAACCCGGCGACGCGTACCTCGAAAAATTCATCGAGATTCGAGCCGACGATGCAAAAATATTTCAGGCGTTCGAGCAGCGGATTGGTGGGATCGAGCGCTTCGTCGAGCACCCGCTGGTTGAATTCCAGCCAGCTCAACTCGCGGTTGAGGAAATGCTGCGGTTTGAATTTGGTGGCCATCACAAACGGTGCAAAATACGGTCGCGCATCTTGCGGGAACCGGAATGCGCCGCAAAGTTACGATTGTGTTACGGTCTTTGTCGAGCCGCGCCTTATATGGGGGGTGGCGCGCCGAATCATCCGAATATCCGCAGGTGGAATCGGACGAAGCAGTCATGAACCACGGATGCACACGGCCTGATCCGCATCAATCACTTTCCCCTTCAAGTGCGGTCTTGAAATGCGAGTCATTTCTGAGTGCCGACAAAGTCTGACAACTTTTCTTGCATGTCTCTTTCGATCTGGGCGACCCTCGCGATTCCACTTTCGATTTGATCGGCAGCAGCGGAAAAACCTGCCGTTTTAACGCGTTGCAACAATGCAGACAAATCCCCCGTGTCGGCCGCGTTGCCGCGCAGCTTGTTTACAAGAAGATCAAGTTGTTGGATTTCGCCGCTGAGCGACTTACGCAGAATGTAGATCTGGGCAAGCATCCCTGCGCGCAGTTGCTGAAGCTCACCAATCTGTTTCATCAATTCTGAAAGAAGCTTTGCAACGTTGTTGGACCGGGAAACCGGATCACGCTTATCCTCAAATGCCCAACTGAGAACGCGCTCGCACAGCGGCATCCATTCTGGATGGAAACACAACCCGCAGATCTGACCGAAGAATTTTCTAAACGCTTCAAAACGCTCCGGGAGGGTGAATTCTTTGGGTACCGCCGCACCAACACAACCCAGGCTGCGAACGATTTCTTCGACAACTGCACCCGGATCGAGCGGTGAGCTTGGAGCGGTTCCACCTGCTTCCTCCCGGAGGCCTTTAAGGCGAGATGTAACCGAAAAGTGATGCGTCACGGGTTGCGAAAATTGACTCAAGAGACTCAAGGCAACACGGCCCCCTGCAAGACGGCACGAGGCGACCAGTTCTTCTTCATCAAAGCTCGGCTGTGCCAGTACGTGACTGGCCACGGCAACTTTCTCGGATTCATCCCAGGCAATGAACGCGGTGAGCGGGCAAATAAGGTTGCTGCTGATTGAAAGCGTCACGGCTTCGGCTGCTTTGTGCTCGGCAACGCAGCGTTGAATGCGATGTTTGCTCCAGTGCAAATAGGGAGCGTCACCGCAGGTGGAATGACAGGCCATCGGGATTGTCGCAGACTGTTCCGTGCCATTCCGTGCGATCAACGCGAGCGCACTCTTCGTGGTGCTCCGCGCGCTGAGATAATGAATCTGTCCTGAATAGAGCGGCGGAATCCATGCCTCAGCCGTTTCCCAGCCGCCAGGAATTTGTAAATCTTGCAGCACGGGATGGCGGATGGTTTGCGCCAGATCGGTGACGGCCTTGGCCACATCATCCGCTGGATTGAGGGAATGGAAAGTGCCGCGCTGTTGTCGGGCGAGCGCCAGCAACAACGAATCGTTGAGGGAAATATCAATCCCGAAACAATGCATCGGAAAGTCGGGTGCCTCTTCCATAATCTTGAGAATTGCCGTCTCGTTGCCGACCTGCGCATCGGTGATCAGGATCAGGCTCTTCTGCCGGTGTTGAGAATGAAGGTCGGAGATTTCCAGAATGTGACGCAATGCCGGACCAAGTTCGGTGCCGCCATCCAATGGCAGCTTTCCCAGATTCTGGAAATTACAGTCTGCCAGCAACTGACGGGGCGGCAAAGGCTGTTCTGCAAAGTCGTTGAAATGCGAGCCGAAGAGCGTGACCATCGCACGATCGTTTTCGCCAAGCGCTTTTACACAACTCTGAACCGCCAGCGCCGCCTTCTGCCATTTGGTTCCCGCCATGCTCCCGGAGCGGTCCACCAGGAAATAAAAATCCATCGGCGACGCCGTGCCGGAAGTTGCCTTGGGCGCGCGAATTTCCAGCAGAGCATAGGATTCGTTGCCCATGTCCCGAATCCAAGCGCGGGATGTAATTGATTCCGGTGTGTGTTCCCGCCAGCGCAGCACAAAGTCGCGGTCGGGAACCTCTCCCGTGTCGGACAGTCGGATGGCCAGGCTGTCCCCGTCACCACGGCTGACAATGTTGTGACTCGGCGACATGAGGCTCGCTGCGTCCACAAACTTTGCATCCAAGCTGCCACGAATTTCGATGAAAGCCGCATCCGGATGATCTTGGTCCAGTCGCACGGGCGAAATGCGCGAGGCGTCCGGCACCCGATCGGTGTCATCCGCAACTCCCTTGCCGCGATTTGTGCGAATCAGCGGATTGCCGGGAACATATCGAACGCCGGGACAAAATGGGATTTCCACCGACAGCATGTCCGCCAGCAAACGAAGGGGTTGAATGTATTTCAACTTCACTAGAATCAAGTCGTCCGGTTGGAGATTGTTCAGCGTCAGCGTGAACAGGTTTTCGCGTTCGGCCTCCACCAGGACCACGCGGCGGCCTTCCGCCTTTTTTTCGGCGGCCAGCTTCACCGCTTCCGCCCGTTCCCGAACCTGCGCGCGGATGATGCGCCCGTTGATGTCTGACTCGCAGCAATACACGGACGCGTCGGCGGGCAGCGGAAAAACATATTCGCAGTCGAGCGGTTTGGGGTTTTCCTGCCGGAAAATCTGGGTCATGGAAACCTCGACGATGCCGCCTTGAATTGAAAAGTCACATTCCACTCCCTTCAACGGCAGCCGCACGCGTTTGGCTTCGACGATCCCCGCCAACCCGAAACGGTCAGCAGTTCGGGGAAAAACACGGTTTGTATTCATAGCTCAGTTTTTGCTGACTTCGTTCTTGGACTCCACCTCAGGGTAAACCGACTGGATGAGCCGGTTGATTTTCTCGATTACAGCGCGCGGCAAATATTGGCCTGCGCGCGAAATCAACATGAAGTCCTGGCTCAACGGCGCCACCGACCAGGTTTCGTTCGTTGAAGGAGGCACGAATGGCACGCTTGGCTGCATCGCATTTTTGCCTTTGCGTCCGGCCTGTTTTACGAACGCTTCCAAATCGTCCACACTCTTGCCGTAGAGTTCGTCGCGGATTTTTCTCAGCGGAATGCCCTGGGCCTGGTAAATGCGAATGGCGATCAACTGCCAGCGGTGCTTTTCGCAAAACGTTTTGATGTAACTGCCCCGCGGCGCGTCGAGCAGCCCAATGGTGCGGTAGTACCGGATGGTTCGTTCGCTGATTTCGTCCGAAGCCTGACCATTGGCCGGTAAAATCCTATGTTCCTCGCACCAATCCCGCACGGCGTTCGCCAGTGCTTCGAGTGTGAATTCCGTCTTCATGGCGACAAATTACAATGTGACAGTGTTACTGTCAAGTCGAAAAGCAAACAAGTGTCCCGGACAGGGGTCGAAATACCAATGATACTGGTGTGTGAGGTCAGCTTCGGGAGCGGCCGGAAATACTGATGCGCAGGCCCATTTGCGGCGGGTGGCCTTGCGAATGTGACCGAGTGTGGATTTGATTCAAGCCAGGGCTAATGCCCGTCGAGCCGCCCGTACTTTCGAATCTCCGGCCAGATCAACGCGATGGCAGCGACGACCAGAATCGTTCCGACGCCGCCCGAGACGACGGAAATCACCGTGCCGGCAACTTTTGTCAACCCGATGGCCGGGCCGAAAAGATAAGCGATGAAGCCGGATTCGAATTCGCCCAGTTCATTCGACGTGCCGATGAAGAGATTGTTGACTGCAGAGACGCGGCCACGTTTTTCATCCGGGGTGAGCAATTGCACCAAGGTGTGCCTCACCACCACGCTGACATTGTCCACCGCGCCGCAAAGGAACAGCATCAGGAACGAAAACCAAAACCATTTGGACAACCCGAATGCGATCGTTCCCAACCCAAAAGCCGCCACGGCCCAAAGCATGGCGCGGCCGGCTTTTTGCAGGGGCGGCCGGTGCGTCAAATAAAACGAACAGGCCACCGCGCCCAGCGGCAGCGCGGCCTGCAAAAGTCCCTGACCGGTCGGCCCGACATGCAGGATTTCCTTTGCATAAACCGGCAACAGCGATGTCGCGCCGCCCAGCAGCACGGCGAACATGTCGAGCGTGATCGTTCCGATGATGATCTTGTTGGCGAAGACAAAATTAAACCCGGTCAGCAAGGTTTTGAAGGTCATGGGCTCCCGCGTCACCACGGTGTGTTCCCGGCGCACCTGGCTGATCAGGAGGCAGAACGCCAGGGCCGCCAGCGCGTTCGCCGCATACACTGGCGCGGCGTGGTGGCCGGCGAGACGAATCACCACACCCGCGATGATGGGTCCGATGATGGAAGACATCTGAAACGTGCTGGCATTCCAGTTAACCGCCCGGGGAAGCTCCTTCCGTTCCACGAGCGAAGGCAGATACGACGCGTTGGCCGCCCACATGAACGTCCGCGCGGCCCCGCTCACAATCAGGCAAAGGTAAGTCAACATCACCGGCGCGCTCCATAAACTCATCGTGCCATGATCCGCTGATCTGGCTCCGTCGGCCCAGGCTGAAACTGCGGTCAAGCCGAGGCAGGAAAACATGATGACCAGAGTCATCAGGACGATGACGCGCTTGCGATTGTAATTGTCCGCGGTGTGCCCCGCCGGCAGCGTCAGCAGGATCATCGGCACGACCTGGGTCAACCCAACGAGGCCGAGCGCGAGAGCGGAACCGGTGCGGTCGTATAGTTCCCAGCCGACGGCCATGACAAACATTTGCTGGCCGATGTTCGCCACGAAACGCCCGATCAGGTAAAACAGAAAATCCCGGTTGTGGAGAACCGCGTAGGCGTCGTTGGTTGACTGCCCCTGGGCGGCTGACTTATCCGAAGTTTCGGCTTTGCTCATCGAAAAATGTTGCGGTGAACTTAGCCAAAGCGGGCGAAACGTCGAGCTTGCGAATCACTTCGCCGAGCCGAGGGCTTTTTCGATTTTCTTCAACTCGCCGGGATTATTCCCGGCGACGTTCTGTTTTTCGCCGGCGTCGGTTCGAAGATTGTAAAGTTCAAGTGAGGCCGTCTTGTTGGTGCGAACCGCTTTCCAATCGTCCATGCGCATTGCTTGTTGGAAACCGTTTTCATTGGCCTCCCAATAAAACGATTCGTGGCGGTCCTTCTGCTTCCTGCCAAGCAACGTCGGCAGCACGGAAATGCCATCTATTTTCTCCGGCGCTTTCGTGAGGGCGATCTCCGCCGCCGTCGGCAGAAAATCCCACGCGGCCCAGGTGAAATCGCTCGCTTCGCCGGGTTTGATTTGCGCCGGCCAGCGAATGATCATCGGCATCCGGATTCCGCCCTCATCCACGCTGCCCTGCTGTCCGCGCAACGGGCCGGCGCTGTTGAAAAATTCGGGCGCGATTCCTTTTTCATTTTGCGCGCCGCCGGCACTGGTGAAGATCACAACCGTGTTCGTGTTGATTTTCAGTGCCGCAAGCTTGTCCAGCAGTTTTCCGATGCCGTCGTCCATGCGCGAGATCAGTGCCGCTCGAATTCTTTCAAGCGGCGGCCAGGGAGCGTCGGAGTATTCCGGATTGCTTGGCGGCGCGGCATTGGCCGACACGTGCGGAATCGGATAAGCAAGGCACAGGAAAAATGCGCGATACCGATTGAGCATTTCCGGTTTGTTGTCGTGGATGAAATTCAACGAGGCGGTCGTGAGCAGATCCGGCATGAACCGTCCGCGCTTGCCGCCCTCGTTTTCGGGAAAAACCTTCTGGCCATCGTAACCGGTCGTCGGGTCGTGACGCCAGATGCGGTCGGTGAAATAATCTCGCGCGTGGTTCGCGTTGAGAAAACCGACGAACTGATCAAAACCTTTTTTGTCCGGCGTCGCCGGGCCGGTGTCACCCAGACCCCACCCGCCGATGAATCCCGTGCGGTAACCAAGTTCTTTCAGATATGAGGCGATTGTGACCGCGTCCGGCGGGAGCACTTGATTGAATCCGGCGCGCAAATGACGCGGTTCAATCCCGGTCAGCAACGCCGCGCGCGACGCCATGTCGTCAGGACTGCCCGCGTAATAGCTCGTGAAGCGGATGCCTTCGGCGGCGAGTTTGTCGAGATTCGGTGTTTTGATTTTCGTCTGGCCGTAACAGCCAAGGTCACCGTAACCGATGTTGTCCGCGAGAATGAGGATGATGCTCGGGCGACGCGGTGCAGGCGGCGGCATTTTTTTCAGTTCATTCGTTTGCGCTCGCAGTGAAGTCACGGGCAAAAACGCAAGGACACCCAGGCAAACAATCCCGCTCCAACCACCCCAAAAATTTCCAAATGAATTACGGTTCATGTTTGATTGACAGTCTGAGGCAGCAAAAAGTTCGCGTCCAATCGAAAGTGACTGCCTCCTGCGTTCGCTTGTATCGTTTCTGAATTCATTTCCCTGAGACACCCGCACTCCCAGCCTAAAGCCGCATTGGAGGCAATGGCCCGAATAATATCTTTCCAAAACAGATTCAGCCCGGCAACTTGTCCCCATGGTTCCTGACGAAAAGCCGAAAACGGCTCCCGAACAATCTGCTTCGCCGTCTGCCAAAGGCCCGCAGCGCCGCTCGCGACGCGGTGGCCGCCGCCATCCCCGCCGGCGCGATCCGAATCCAGCCGAATCGCAGCCGACCCAGCCGGTCAGAGTGTCCGGTCCGGAGGCAGGACCGGTTGAGCACGCTGAATCTGCCGGACAGGATTTTGAAGACGTTGAAGCCGCCAAACCGCTCGCGCCCCGTGAGCAAGTCGAGCACCGTCCAATTCAACCACAGCCCCGGCCAGTGCCGGGACCGCAGCCCGAACGCGAGCACGCTCCCAAAATTCCCGCCGTCACCCAGGCCATCGAGCAGGTCAATGAAATCATCGAGGAATTGAAACGCGCGCTCAATGAAATGGAAGACGTGCTGGAAACTTTGGAACTGGCCGAGCGGCAGAAGATTGATGACGAACGCGAGATCGAGGAATTGAAACGTGCGCTCCGACGATTACACCGCCCGCGAGACGACGCCCAGCGGCATCCATGATTTTTCCCCGCCTTTACCCGTGACAAGCCAGCCGCTTGTCAAATCCGCCCGGCAACTTTCCGTCGAAGTTGGCAAGCTTCGCTTCGCACCACCCGTCGCGTACGTTTACAACCCGCTCGACTACGCCTGGCCGGCGCACGAGGCGTATTTGAAAAAATTCGGGACCGGCCGCAAGCGCGTGATTTTTCTGGGCATGAATCCGGGCCCGTTCGGCATGGCACAGACGGGCGTGCCGTTTGGCGAAATCGCGGCGGTGCGCGACTGGCTCGGCACGGAGGCGCGCGTCGGCAAACCGGCGCTGGAACATCCGAAGCGTCCAGTGACAGGATTTGCCTGCCGGCGTTCGGAAGTCAGCGGGCGGCGATTGTGGGGACTCTTTGCGGAGCGTTTTGGCACGCCGGAAAAATTCTTTGGCGATCATCTGGTAATGAATTATTGCCCGCTGGCTTTTTTGGAAAGCAGCGGACGAAATCTCACACCCGACAAACTGCCCATCGCTGAGAAGACCGCGCTGTTCGCCGCTTGCGACGGGCATTTGCGTGAACTCGCGCGGGTGCTTGAACCGCAGTGGTTGGTAGGCATTGGCGACTTCGCAACGAAGCGTGCGGAACAGGTCTTTCCCGGCGGTGAATTGAAAATCGGGCGAATTTTGCATCCCAGTCCCGCGAGTCCGGCGGCAAATCGCAATTGGGCTGGGCTGGCGGTCTTGCAATTGCGCGCTTTGGGGATCTGGGAATGAGGCCCGATGTGTTTATCCGTATTTATTCGTGTTGTGTAAATTTCCAGCGGGAATACAGTTCTAGGACATTTATGAATTTCAATTTTAAACCGAGTCTTGTGGGCAGCCGCCGGTTGATACTGGGCATCTTCCTCGCCCTTGTGGCAGTCCTTCCAATTCAGGCCAATCAAATCACCACCGCTCCCGGATTTGGGCCGTATGTGATCGGTGACGGAGGCGAGTTCACCGTGACTCCGGATGCGGGACTGGCAGGCATTCTGGGTGGCTACAGCAGCGGCGTCACTAGGAGCATTCCCGGGTTTCCGGGCAGCTTCCAGACTTTTTGCGCGGAACGCAATGAATACATCACCGCCGGCACCACCTACGATGTGACCCTGAATAGTGTGACCGTTTTCAGCGCCAAACCACTCACCATTGGGGCCGCTTACCTCTATCAGCAGTTTGCCACGGGGCTGTTGCTGGACTACAACTTTACAGACAGCCCCGCCGGCAGCCGTACCGGTAACAACAACGCACCTCATGGCACGGCTTTTGAACTGCAGCGGGCTCTTTCTTACTTCATGGGCGAGTATTCCTTTGACCAGTACAATATTTATATGAACGGGGTGGTGCCCCTGCCAGTCAATCCGTTTGGTGCTTATACAGGCACTCAAGTTAGCCTAATGAACCTTTGGGCACCCGGTCAGCCGCACGATCCGGCACATGCGTATCAGGACTTGTTTGTTTTGACGTCGGTTCCGGAACCGTCAACGTTCGCGCTGGCCAGTCTCGGTGCCGCCGCTCTCCTGGCCTTGCGCCGCAAAAAATAATCAAGGCATTTGCACTTGTGGCTGAGATTCAGGTCTCAGCTTTTTGCATTCAAGGATTCAACGGACTGAAGCTGGCAACCTCTTCGACACCACGGAAATGTTCCACTCGACCCCCTTTTGACGATGACCGCCGTCGAATCGAATTCTTGAGCCAGCTTCTCGCGATGCGGCTGATGGTCACGATTCCAGCGGATCAAAGCAGCGTCGCTCCTGTCGTCAAAAAGAAATTTCAACGTCGGCGATTCCAGACCTCTAAGCCACCTCGATCAGCTTCGATGCGGATGATACTTCACTGAATTGCGCCTTCACCTTCGCCACGGTGTTTTCAACGCTCAGACCGTATTTGCGCCGCAGTTCGTCTTGGGACGAGGCATGTTCGATGAAGTGATCCGGCCAGCCGATGCGGACGACGGGCGTCGTCACATTTTTTTCGCTGAACAATTCCAAAACCGCCGAGCCGTAGCCGCCCATCAGCGCGTGATCTTCGAGCGTCACGATCACTTCCGCCGCGCGCCCGAAAAATTCGTGCGTGCCGGCGTCAATCGGTTTGGTGAAGCGCGGGTTGATGACCGCAACATCGAAACCTCCTGTCGCGAGTTGCGCCGCGGCTTTGCGGGCAATCGCGCACATCGGGCCGAGGCCGAATAGAGCGACTTTGCGCCTGCCAGTGTTGGAAAAGTTCTGGATGACTTCGGCCTTGCCGATTTCTATCAGTTTCGGCTGGTCTTTGATCGGCACGCCTTCCGCCGCGCCGCGCGGGTAGCGGATGAACGTGGGATGCGGATGATGCGTGGCGGTGAACATCATGTCCACGAGTTCGTCCTCGTCCTTCGGCGCCATCGCGGTGACGTTCGGCAGGCAGCGCAGATACGCAATGTCGAACAGGCCGTGATGCGTCGGACCGTCGTTCGCGGAAAGGCCGGCGCGATCCATGCAAAAAATCACCGGCAGATCCTGGAGGCAAACGTCGTGGTGAATGCAGTCGTAGGCGCGTTGCAGGAACGTGGAATAAATCGCGCAGACCGGATGCAAACCCATCGTCGCCATGCCGGCGGCAAAAATGACGCCGTGTTCCTCCGCGATGCCAACGTCGTAATAACGGTCGGGCATGGCCTTTTCCAGATGCTTGAGGCCGGTGCCGCTGGGCATTGCGGCGGTGATGCCGACCAGCGTGTTATTTTTCTGGCAGAGCTTGACGAGCGTCTGGCCCATCACGTCCTGGTAATTGGGCGGCGCGCCGGCTTTGGCGGGCGGCGAATCACCGGTGCGCACGTCGTACGGGCCGGTGCCGTGGAATTTTTCGGGGAATTTCAGCGCCGCTTCGAAGCCCTTGCCCTTCTTGGTGAGGATGTGAATGACGATGGGGCGGTCGCAAAGCTTGGCGAATTCGAGCGTGCTGATGAGCAGCGGCAAATCGTGGCCGTCCACCGGGCCGAGATAGCGAACACCCATTTCCTCAAATAGAATCGGGCTGCCGTAACCGCCGCGTCCGTCAGCGTCAATGCTGGGCGTATTTTGCCGCAGGCTGACATCGGCGAGCGCGCCCTTGAAACCTTCCTCGGCCTTGTGCGCGAGCTTCAGCGCGAGGTCGCCTTTGGGCAGGCGGCGCAGGAAACCTTGAAACTCTTTCGCGAGTTTGTTGTAGGACGGATTCGTGATGAGTTTGTTCAGGTAGGCCGAAATTGCCCCGACATTTTTGGCGATGCTCCATTCGTTGTCGTTGAGAATGCCGATGAAGCGTTTGGTCGTGTGCGCGATGTTGTTGAGCGCCTCGAAGGAAACGCCGTTCGTCAACGCGGCGTCGCCGAATACGCACACGACGTTTTCGTCCGTGCCGTTCTTGTCGCGCGCGGCGCACATGCCGAGGGCGGCGGAGAGCGCGGTGCCGGCGTGACCCGCGCCGTAGCAATCGTGGTCACTTTCCGTGCGCAGTGCGAAGCCGTTCAAACCATCCGTCGTGCGGATGGTGTTGAAGCGGTCCCGGCGGCCCGTGAGCAGTTTGTGAACATAAACCTGATGGCTCACGTCCCAGACGAACTTGTCCTTGGGCGTATTGAAGACGTGGTGCATCGCAAGCGTCAGTTCCACCACGCCGAGGTTCGGGCCGAGGTGACCGCCGTTTTTGGAAAGCACGGTAATCAACTCCTGCCGGATTTCTTCGGCCAGCTGGCGCAATTCATCGGTCGTCAGTTTTTTGATCTGTTTCGGTTCATCCACCGTCTGGAGGTAGCGACTCATAAATTATTCTTCGGACAAATCAGGCGACAAAGTTTTCAATTTCAACTCGCCGGTTGCGTTTTTTTCAAGCTGCTGAATTTTCAAATCAGCCTCGGCGAGTTTGACCTGGCAGATTTGCGCCAGCCGCGAGCCTTCTTCATACTTCGCCAACAGCGTCTCCAAAGGCAAATCGCCGGACTCCATCGCTTCGACGATGGTTTCCAGTTTCTTCAAAGCCTCTTCAAAGGGGAGGTCGTTGCTTTTGGCCGCTTCGGTTGTTCGGGCCGGTTTGGACATGGTGAAAAATTAAATGAAACGGGCCGGCTCGTCCAGTTTGTAGCAACACATCATTTGGACTTGACCGTCCAGCCCTGCTTGATCGCGACGTCGCCGGAATAGGACGCGCGGCTGCGATCTTCCTGGACGGATTGAATCGTAATTTCGCCCACCAGCTTTTCGTCGGAGAAAACGACATTGCCCTTGTCGTCTTTCACGTCGGTCGTTTCGTAGAGATTCAATTTGTCGCCCTCCTTGAAACCCAGTTTGCTGCCGAGCGAAATGATGACGGTGTCCTTGCTCGCCACGGCGAGAATTTTTCCGGGGGTGTGTTTGACCGCGTCAGCAGCGGCAGACTCTTTGGTGGCGAGCGCGGATTTCTGCTTCGCCCGGCCGGATTCGGGCAGGGTTGTCGTCTGCACGTCGGCAATGATCATGTTCATGGCCGTGACCGTCGCCTTGCCCAGCGCGCTGTCCATGAATTCCTTGTTGTCCAGACCGATGTTGCCGCCCTTGCCGCCGATGTTCGCGCCAACGTCGAAGCCCAGACCTTTTTCCGACGCCTTCCCCGAACCGGTCTTGATGATCTTGCGCGTCGCCACGTCCACCAAACGCCAGTCAACCCGCACGTCGTTATCGCTCGTCTTGATGCCCAGGTTTCCAAAATTTCCCGGCACAAAACCGCCCAGGCCGATCTTGGTCTGCTTCGAACCGAAGCGCGTCACCTTGGCCGTGAACATGAAATCCGCCGCCGCAAAACCGCCCTTGTCCACCTTCTCCGCCGCATCCACCCAGCCGTCCTGGCCCATGCCGATTTCATTTTTCAGTTCGCCGAGCTGGCTGTTTTCCAGTACCGTGAATTTGTTGATCTTGCCCAACTCGGTCACGAACATTTCGGAAAGTCCCTGCCCCAGCGCGGGCTGCCAGTATTGAATCGCCGTCGTGTCACCGCTGAACGGCGCGACGATAAGTGTGGGCAGGCTGCTCCCCTGATCGCTTGCCTGGATATTACTCAAGTCCAAAGAAATAATTCCGCAAATCAACGCAATGAGTTTCCTTTTCATGGTGAAATCAGTCTCAAATTCGTCGCGACAGGTCAACGAGAAAGTGAGTCTGGCGGAACGCGGACAGCCTTGTCCGCGCGAACCCACACGCGGAAACTCGCGGACAAAGCTGTCCGCGCTCCATCGGCGTTTTTCCCGTTACGAGCTTGCGCTTAACAAAATTTCTGGGACAATCATGCGCAAGTTGTTTGATGCAGTTTAAGTCATACGTTTCGAGCTGTTTGGGAGTTGCGATTTTTTTCGCCCTTCTCTTCAGTCCGCCATCCCTCCCCGCGCAAAGTAATGTCACCGTCCGTGTCATGGCCGCGAACTTGAACGGAAACTCCCAGAAATATGAGCCGTTCGCGCTCCGCATTTTTCAGGGACTCCAGCCGGACATTGTCGCCATCCAGGAATTCAATTACAGCAACAACACCGCGTCGGATTTTCGTTCAATGGTTGACACCGCCTTCGGCACGAACTTTGTTTATTTTCGGGAGACCAACAGCGCTTATAGCATCCCCAACGGCGTCATCAGTCGTTACCCGATCATCAATTCAGGCTCGTGGACGGACACGGTGATGAGCAGTCCGAACCGCGGATTCGCTTGGGCGCAAATTGATCTGCCCGGCACAAACGATCTCTATGTCGTCAGCGTGCATCTGCTGACCACTTCTTCGGCTAATCGCGCGGCGGAGTCAGCCAACCTGAAAACTTTGATGCAAGCCAGCTTACCCGCCAACGCCTGGATTGTGCTCGCAGGCGATTTTAACACCGACAGCCGCACGGAAACTGCGATCACAACCTTCGGCGGTTATTTGAGCGACTTTCCCATTCCCGTTGACAACAACGGCAATTCCTTCAGCAGCGCGAATCGCAATGCGCCGCATGATTACGTGCTGCCCGGTCTCGCGTTCACCAATTTCGAAACCGCCACGGTTCTTCCCTCGCACTCATTTCCCAACGGACTGGTTTTTGATTCAAACGTTTACACACCCCTGAGCGACGTCCCTCCCGTTCTCTCCGGCGATTCAAGCAACGCCCAGCACATGGCGGTGATGAAAGATTTTCAAATTCCCGTCAACGACACAGTCATCACCAATTCGCCCTCCATCACCACGCAGCCGCAAAGCCAGATCGTTTCGCCCGGCAGCAATGTCACTTTTACCGTCACCGCCGCCGGCACCGCGCCGCTCAGTTACCAATGGCTTTTCAACAACACAAACATCAGCGGTGCGACCACCAACCCGTTCGCGTTTACTGACGCGCAGTTCACGAATGCGGGAAATTATTCCGTCACTGTGACCAACATTGCCGGCAGCATCACCAGTTCGAATGCTCTATTGACCGTCAGCAATCAACCGCCAACGATCATCACGCCGCCGCAAAGCCAGACCGTTTACGTTGGCGACAGCCCGACATTCAACGTGATCGCCTCCAGCACCGGCACGCTGAACTATCAATGGCGTTTCAACGGCACGAACATCTCCGGCGCGAACACGAACACCTACACGCGGGCCAGCGTCCAAACCGACGATACGGGCAATTACACGGTGGTCGTCACGAATATTGCGGGGGCGGTGACCAGTTCCCCCGCTTTGCTGACCGTTGTCATCTCCAATCAACTCACCGTCATCGCACAATGGAATTTCAACAGCACCACCTCAGACACCAACGTCGCCACCGGCTCGACCGCCCCCTCCACCGGCAGCGGCACCGCTTCGCTCGTCGGCGGCACCACGTCTTCATTCGCCACCGGCGACACGACGCTTGATCCTGCTGGGAACACCGACAACAGCGGATGGAATACCACAACCTACTCCGCCCAAGGCACCGGCAATGAAACGCGCGGGGCACAGTTCAGCCTCAGCACCGTTGGCAGACAAAACATCGTCGTTTCATGGAGTTCTCAATCCAGCAACACCGGCAGCAAATATGGCCGGCTGCAATACTCAACAAACGGAACTGACTTCTTGGATTTCCCGACCTCTTTCACCAACGGCACCAGTTTTACCGCCAAGACCAACAACCTCGCCGGCATTTCTTCAGTGAACAACAACACTAACTTCTTCTTGCGCTTTGTCGCTGAATTTGAAAGCGGCGCCATCAAGAACATGAACAGCAATTACGTCGCTGCCGGCACCAGCTACGGCACGAGCGGCACCATGCGCTACGACATGGTCACGGTTTGGGGTGCAGCCCTCATCACAAATACGCCGCCAGTGCCCGCCGCTCTGAGTGCCTTTGCCTACACCGACAACGGATTCCAATTTCTGCTCACCGGCAGTACCGGCCTCAACTACGTCATTCAATCCTCCACCGACCTGACCGTCAGCAATTGGATTTCGATTTCCACGAACCCCTCGCCGATCACTTTCACCGACAGCAACCCCGGCGCGGCTTCGCAAAAATTCTATCGCGCCGTCACGCTTCCTTGATTCATGTAGGAGACGACGTAAGGAGTCTCAAATTTTTCCTGCCCAATGTACATTTTGAGTCTCGTCACCTCGACTCCTACGAGATGAACTTTGAGCGACGTTCACTTCTCCGCTCGACTGGAAACCTCCCCCTTCTTCAAACGCGTCTTTAAAAGTTGCCCCGGTTTCACGTCCTTCGCGTCGCGCAACACTCTGTCGGTCGCCGCGTCCAGGGTGATCGAATAACCGCGGGCCAAAACCTGCTCCGGCCCCAGCAAACGCAACCGCGATTCCAGGGCGGAGAAACGCCCTTTGCCATTCTGCAAATTAATCTTGGCCAGCTCGTCCAAACGACGTCGGGCCGCCTTCAACAACTCATGCCGCTGCTTCAACAACTGCGCCGGACGAACGCGCCGCAGCCGCTCGGACAAATTCCTCCAGGCGACTCGCTGCTGCCGCGCACCCTGCTTCACGCAACGCTGCAAACCCGACTGCAAATCGTCCAACCGTTGCAACGACTCGTTCAAACGTTTGCGGGGGTGCACCCGCGCAAGCCGTTCGTTGATTTGCCTCAGTTCATAGACCTTGCCCTCGAAATGTCGTGCCACTAGATCCCGCATCCTCCAAGAGGAATCGGCCACGAACTCGCGACTCGCAAAAACTCCTTCGGTGATGATCTCCGCCGCCGCGCTCGGGGTCGCCGCGCGCACGTCCGCAACAAAATCACTGATGGTAAAATCAATTTCATGACCAACAGCGGAAACCACCGGAATCCCCGATTCAAAAATCGCGCGGGCCACAACCTCCTCATTAAACGCCCACAAATCTTCCAGCGAGCCGCCACCGCGCGTGACGAGAATGAGATCGAGACGGGAATTCTCCCTCTCCTCCGCGACAGCGGAGGAGAGGGCCGGGGAGAGGAGGAGCTTTTTCGCATCGCCCCTCTCTCCGGCTCTCTCCCCGCTCGTTCCTCGCGGAGAGAGAGGGCCGAATAGGTGGGAAGCCTGCGCTACGTTAAACTCATTCAGCAGCCGTACCGCCGCCGCAATCTCTGCCGCCGCGCCTTCGCCCTGCACACGACACGGCACGAGAATGATTTCCAGGCTTGGATCTCGTCGCTGAATCACATGCAGCACATCGCGGATCGCCGCGCCGGTGGGCGAGGTGACCAGGCCGATGCGTTGAGGATATTTTGGCAGCGGCCGTTTTCGTTCCGTCGCGAACAATCCTTCCGCTGCCAGCTTCTGCTTGAGTTTCTCAAACGCGATTTGCAGCGCGCCGACGCCTTGCAACTCCACCGCGCGCACGATGAGCTGATATTGACCGCGCGCTTCATAGACCGTCACATCGCCTTGCAGCAAAACCTTCCGGCCGTCCTGCAACAATTCGCGATACCCCGCCGCTTCGCCGCGAAACAGCACGCAACTCAACTGCGACGACGCATCCTTGAGCGTAAAATAAACATGGCCGGAACTCTGCGCGCGCAAATTCGTGACCTCGCCGCTCACCCAAACCTGGCCGACCTGCTTTTCGAGCAGCCGCTTGATCTGTGTCGTCAGTTCGGAGACGGACAAAACCTGGCGCGTCTGTTCCGGAGGAAACAATTCGCCGAAGTCCCATTGCGATTTGGATTGTTTGCTCATCTGATTCGTTCTAAAGCGTCCAGCCATCGCGATATTCGTAGCGGAGAAATTTATTGGCCTCGTCGGAGTTCTTGAAGCGCATGCTGGCACCATCCCAGAACAGCCTCTTCGTCGTCAACTCCTCACGCAATTGCGGACGGAGCGCGACATTGCCGAGCAAGACTACTTCGGCAAGCGGCCCGGCCCAATCGAAGTTTGAACCGGCGGGATTGCCGCCTTTGCAGGCCTCTATCCATTCCTTGTAATGGCCGATCGAGCGCGGAAGTTTTTTTGGGGGAACGCCGTATTGCTCGGCGCGCGATTCGGGAATCAGCACGTAACCGCGCCGTTTCTCCGTGCGCAGGGTGAGAATCTT
>OCZU010000915.1_pt1 | contig 19856 bp, 17 predicted proteins | sample 1539001 | NCBI WGS metagenome assembly OCZU01 (sample SAMEA3539306, study PRJEB22396) | soil metagenome | biome: tundra; feature: field; material: soil | place: USA | collected 2010-05 | depth 0.15 m | reverse complement strand
TTCTTGGCGAACAGATGCCTAACGCACCCAAGGAGGCGAAGAACAACCTGGAGGCGCGCATCATGCAAATCGAATCGATCCGTGACGCGAGCAAGCTGCCGAAACCGGCCGCGGAGAAGCCGCTGGCGTTGCCGTAGCGTTGCTAGAGCGCAACTATAATCTTTCCATCCTCATGATCCTTACCTTCGAACACGGAACAATCCGCGAACTGCGGATGAATCGTCCGCCAGTGAATGCCTTGACTGGAGAACTGATGGTCGCACTCAGGCAAGCGATCGAGATGGCGCCGCAACAGGGAGTGCGCGCTTTGGTCCTTTCGGGCACTCCGGGCAGGTTTTCGGGCGGGCTGGATGTCCCGTTTCTGTTGACCTTGGACCGGCCCGCAATTGCAGCCGTCTGGCGCGAACTCTACGCTCTGCTGAAGGCGTTGGCGATATCGCCGATACCCATCGCGGCGGCCATCACGGGCCACGCTCCGGCAGGTGGCACGGTGCTCGCGCTCTTCTGTGACTGCCGAATCATGGCGGCAGGGGACTTCAAACTAGGTTTGAACGAAGTCCAGGTCGGACTTCCGTTGCCACCGGTGATCCTAGCTGCACTGCGGCGGCTGGTCGGGCCTCGTCAAGCCGAGCGCCTAGCCGTCAGCGGAGTGCTAATCTCGCCGCAGGAAGCGTTGGAAGTCGGCGTTATCGATGAAGTCGCTCCTGTGGATCAGGTGATCGAGCGGGCGCTGGAATGGTGTAAAGCCAGGTTGGCGTTACCGGCGGAAGCGATGACCGTTACCCGCCGCGAGGCTCGTGCCGATCTGGTCGCAGTCTTCGAGCCCAACATTGATCCTGAACTACAGAAAGTCACCGCGGCTTGGTGGCACCCCGAGGCCCAGAGCACATTGCGGGCGCTTGTGGAGAAACTGGGGAAGAAGAAGTAGCTCTAACTCTTCAAAATAGAATCCGATTGTATTGAGCGTTTGAGCGAAAAGTTGCTCGGGGAGCCACACGATGCCATCGATCGAGTCCGAACCGGAAGATGTCGCGAAGCTGCGTCACATTGCCGGTGAGTTCACTGAAGGCTTTAACACCGGCGACGTGGAACGCATCATGCGTTTCTACGGAGATTCCTACGTGGACATCAATCTTCGCAACCCAGTTCAATCTCGGCAGGAGCGCCGGGAATACTACGCTCAAGTGATCCAGAAAGGCGGGTTTCACGTGCAGGTGCAACCTGAAGAAATCCTCATCCGAGGAGATTTTGCATTTGTTCGCGGCACGATCGAACTCACACCTGGTTCGGCGCTCGGCGACTCCCCGCGAAAAGAGCTTCGGTACCTCGAAATCGCCCAACGGCAACAGAACGGTTCCTGGCAGGTCATGTGAGGCATGGACGGCCCCGTCCAAGAATACACACCGCCTCCTAAAAACCTCTAACAGGCAAGATGCAGCCAAATCCTAGAGGTGGCCGAGTTCGATAGCGCGTAACACCGCCCGGGTGCGGTCACGAACTCCCAGCTTGGACAGAATATTGGAGACGTGGTTCTTGATTGTGCCTTCCTGGACGCCAAACGCTTCGGAGATTTCTCGATTGCTGTACCCCGCGGCCAGCAGGCGCAGGATTTCCACTTCCCTTCGAGTCAACGCTTCAACCACTTCGATCGAGTCGGCGGGCAGATCGCTCCTCAGCGTACGGAGAACTCTCTCTGTGATCGCAGGATTGATCAATGTACCGCCTGCCGCGACCGTGCGAACAGCCGTCGCCAAATCCTTCAGCGAGACATCCTTCAACAGGTAACCCTTCGCTCCCGCCTTGATTCCTTCCAGCACTACCTGGTCGTCGTCGAAGGTTGTAAGAATGATCGTGGAGGGGGGTGGTTTGAATTGCTGCAATTCGCGCAGCACCTCCAGGCCATTCTTCTTGGGTATTCTCACGTCGAGCAATACCACATCCGGTTTCGCGGCTTCGATTATTTCGCTGGCTTCCTCTCCGTCAGATGCCGTCGCGACCACGCGGATGTCTTCCGTCAAATGAAGAAGGCTTTGGATGCCCTCGCGCACCAGGGTCTGATCCTCGACCAGGCAAACTTTAATCATGGTCCAACTTTCGCGGCTAAGGGCAGCCATGCCCTTACTGCAAACCCGCGCGCCGGCTGCGATTCCAGTGCCAGGCTGCCGCCGATTTCTTCCAGCCGTGCCTTCATCGTGGACAATCCCGATCCCAGCCCTACGATTTGGCTTCCTCGGCCGTCATCTTTAGCATCAATCTCGAAGCCGGCTCCGGTCGACGTAACCTCCACCCAGAGATTTCCGGCATCGGAATGCCGCAGTGCGTTGGTTACGATTTCCTGCATGCACCGGACGAAGACCTGGGCGCGAATCGGATCCGCAATCGTGAGCTCCTCGGGAAGGTTCAGGTGGATTTGGAGAGTCGGAATGCCTTCGCCTAGAGCCTGAACCACTCGCTTGACGTCCACGGCTTCACTACCCTTCATGGTACTGACGATGCCTCGGACATCGCTGAGCAGGGCTTTTGACAGATACTTCGCTTTTTCCAAATGTTCGGCGGCTTGTCCATCGACCAGGTGGGTGGCGACCTCCAGATGGATGCTTAGAGCGGTGAGATTGTGACCCATCACATCATGCAGTTCACGGGAAATGCGCAAACGCTCACTGGCGCGGCTGCTTTCCGCCAGAAGTTCGCGGGCAGCACGTAACTCTGCGTTCACTCCGGCCAGATCCTTGCGAGCACGAATCTCGCTGTCTGCGACGAAAGCGGTAACCACGGCGAAGGCCTGAAAGCCCACATTGATCGCCATCACCGAAATTCCATCACCCAACGAGAACCTGCTCGTGTAGATGTATAGCAGCAGGAAAGACTGGATGCCGATCCAAAGCAGCGCAATTCGCAACTGGAAGAACAGTGCCAGCTGCCACGAAACAAAAATGAAGAAAAGTCCGATGAGATGCTCGGGAATCACAAAACTCATCACGAGCACCGCAAGACTCTGCGCCGCGAGCGCGCCGATCTGTACAAACCGCTGCCGGCCCAATCCGCTGCTTCTGACGCTGGTCCAGAAAGCCGCGCCAAAGATTACAAAGGCGATGGGGAACAAGGCGAAATGAGGAGGAAAAGGACCGTGTGGACGCAGGACAGCGGCGATGAGAAAAGGGACCCCGAGCAGGGCCCAGATTCCTAACGGCGCAATTCTCAGCAGGCGATGATGCGCTTCCGGCCCTTCCATAGCCCTCAGATTATGGCACGGGCCGCCGCTAGACCTATGTGCCAGAAGTCATGGATTCGCGTCATGACTTCCTCCACTGGCTGCCGCTCTCGTTCCGTACTAGCGTACCCACGTTGATTTCCCTGCTATCAAGGAGCCAGCACATGGGCGCTAGTGCGGCAGTAACCGAATTCCCCACGTTGGATCGAGCCCTCGAACCGGTACATGAAAAAGAACGAATCGTCGCCATTGATGTCTTGCGCGGGTTCGCCATCCTGTGCATTTTGCCCATGAACATTCAAGCATTTTCCATGATTCTCGCCGCCTACTTCAATCCCATGGCGTATGGAGACTTGCATGGGGCCAATTATTGGGTATGGCTGCTCAGCCACGTGCTCATCGACGAGAAGTTCATGACAATCTTCGCGATGCTGTTCGGCGCCGGCATTCTGCTGATGACCAGCCGGGTTGAAGCCTCCGGGAAAGGTTCGGCGGCGTTGCACTACCGGCGCATGGGCTGGCTGCTTCTCTTCGGCCTTCTCCATGCGTATCTGCTGTGGTGTGGCGACATTCTGGTTATGTATGCCGTTTGCGGATTGCTCGTGTACCTATTCCGCAAGCGCCGCCCGCGCACGCTACTCATCGTGGCAGTGCTCAGCCTTTCTGTGCTTCCCTTTTTTCTGGTGCGCGGCGGCAGGTGGGCTTCGCATGCGCCGGCTGCTCAACTGCAAGAGCTGAGCGACAACTGGAAGCCTCCCGCCCCAGAGGTTGCCCGTCAGGTCGCTGCCTATCGGGGTAGTTGGTTGACTCAGATGACGTATCGTGTGCCGCAAGCCCTCCAGATGGAAGCACCGGGCTACTTGTTTCGCTTGTTTGGGTTGATGTTGACCGGCATGGCTCTCTTCAAGCTTGGATTCTTCAGTGGAAGACTCTCACCGACGCTGTATTTGGCGCTGATTGGAATGGCTCTGTTAGTAGGCATTCCAATCACTCTGTACGGGGTCCAGCTTGACTTTGCCCATGACTGGGACGACGACTTCTCTGTCTTTTATGGGCGGCTCTATAACTACGGGGCCAGCTTGTTGATTAGCTTCGGTTGGATCGGTTTGGTGATGCTGGCTTCACGATCCGCAGCTTTGACCGGCGTTCCTCAGAGGCTGGCGGCGGTGGGCCGCATGGCTTTCACCAACTACATCATGCAATCCGTTATTTGCACCACGATCTTCTACGGGCATGGTTTTGGACTGTTTGGCAAAGTGCCACGCACCGGACAATTCGGCATCGTCGTCGCAGTCTGGATATTCCAACTCCTGATCTCGCCCATTTGGCTGCGCTACTTCCAGTTCGGGCCTCTGGAATGGTTGTGGCGTTGCCTGACTTACTGGCAACTGGAACCAATCCGGCGGAATGCACAGTTGGCATAGCCGTTGTTCAGGCGCGCGGTTGGCATAGGAGGCAATCCCTCGAACCACTCATCAACTGGCTGCGTTTCTCAAGCTTCCCGCGAAAAAGCTCAGGCGATGAGTCGGCCTGATTTCTGTCGTCCTGTGCCGGAGTTCAGTCGCTCCCGCGCAGATCGATCTCTCCCGACATCACGTGCGCATGCAGACGGTACTTCCCCGGACCTTGCTGCTCGAATGACCGGAACAGCCCCCCTTTGGAGACATCGAACGCAGAGGACTCGATGCTGCCGGTCGTGACCGAAGCATCGCGGTGACCGTAGACCTCAGGGTGGGGAACGTCGATCCGAAGGCGTCCAGCACGAACTTCGAGGTTCTTATCACCTTCCACACCTTCAACGTCCAGATCTCCAGCCGATAGTCTGGCCCAAAGATTGGAACGACGAGGAACCTCGATGGTGGCCCGGAAGTTGTTGTGCGGGGTTTCTGAAACGTAAATGTCGGCGCTTGTGGCGGTTGGCTTGATCTCTACCCTGACGCGTTTGAGTTGTTCCTCCGTTTCAGCGCGGCAGGTCACAACGATGTTCTCAGATTCGCCGGGAGTGATAGTGTAGCCGCCGCCCTCCAGGTGAATGCGAATCGTGCCCCCTGAAATGAACTTCTCATGTACCGAAGTCTCGAGAACACGCTGAGCCTGGAGCAAGCCAGGAACTAGCAAGACAAGCCAGAATCCGAGACGCCTCATACACAATCCCCTGAAGTTTTATACGAGGATTGGCGAATGAAAGTTCCGGTGAAAGTTGCTATCACGTGAGATACCACTGTAAAGGATAGACTGTCCCGAGCCGGCGTTGGAGAGTTGAACTTCTTGCGAAATGACTGTTGGAGTTCACAATCCGCAGCTTGCGTATCGGACAGCTGTTCGACGGTTCGGGAAGTGCCGGGAAAGCCACGATCCCAAGACAATGAAGTATGTGGCTGACTGCGGAGCGTTGTTGCGATCTGTCTCGGCGTCCACTTGCATCGTCTCTTTCACCGGAAAGATCAGTTCGTGGTTCGCGTTGGCGATAACCCCCATCTCGATGTCGTGTATCTGGCTGCTTAACGCTCTTAGCCGCTCCATGGATTGGGCGACGGGAACCCAAGGATCGGAACCTCCATAAAGAAAGAGCAACGGAACCTTCGTCTTCAGAACCGCTTTGACCGGGTCATCATCCATCTTCCTGCGGATCGCCGGGTCATTGGTGAGCTGAGACACTTTGGGCATGTATGTAAGATCAAACCAAGGTTTGGATTGCACCTTGGTTAGAGCTTCGGCCGCCGCCGCGCGCGAGTTTGTACCCCGTAGATAGCCCATCCACGCTCTCCGCGTCTCCAGCATCTCCCGGACATCTTCCTGCGAATAGCCGCGAACCGTGAGCAAGTTGCTCGTCGCGAATTGCATTTGTTCGTCCGGAGTGACCAGCGGCGCCGAGATGGAAATCGCGAAGGCAGCGTCCCGGCTGCGTCCCGCCGCCAGCACGGCCAGCCAACCGCCCTGACTCAGTCCCCAAAAACCGATCTTGGCCGGATCAATGCGGGGGAGCTTAGCCAACGCGTGCTGTCCAGCGACGCCGTCGTCCGCCAGCGTCTCATAATCAACACCCTGAAGACTCCCGGAGGATTGACCACTCCCACGACGATCGTAGATAAGCACTGCAAAGCCCAGCGCTGGCAATCCTTCGCACAGATCACGGTAGAGAGCTGATTCTCGTGTCGCTGCCCCTGCGTGGTGCAAAACCACCACCGCAGGCAGGTGATTCCCTGTACTTGGAAGATAGACGGTCCCAACGAGACTTGCTCCAGCGTTTGAGAATTGAATTTCTTGCGAAACGACTAGGGGAGTTCCGGCCACGTGCCACAGATCCGACGTGCTCGCGGCTGAATCGACGAATACTCCATCAGACGGAACAGCAGTCAGAAGGATTGCCATCAATGCCACTCCCAGTTTCATCGGATAGCCTTTCTGCTTTGTCAGTTCACAAACGCCAGACCCGGAATTTGGCGAGTCTACTTAGCCTCCAGCCGACGAGCGGTAAACTCCTTTTCCCCATAGCGGGTGGTCAGGGCAGTGACGTTGCCTTCCCCACCTCTCGACATCACGACGTGACCAAAGAAGTTGCGTTCCAGGAAGTCATCGGCCGAGAGCGGAACCAACGGTGTTTGAAGATCGCCGAGTTCCAGAAGCAGGTAGCCGGGTTCGGCAGTTAGACTGAACTTCGCGTTGGGAACGAAATACTCCGGTCCGTATTGGTACATGCCCGCGCAAGCTGCAAGCGTTGACTGCGGAATCGTGACCGCGTGCATGGCTGGCGGCGGCGGTTCCTGACCAAAGACGATCGCGGCAAGAGCCTCGGCGATCGGATCTTGCGAGACGGTAGCATAGCTGTTGCTGAGCAGAATAATGGTGACATCGTCGTCCGGAAAACGATCCAATTCGGCGGCGAACCCAGGACTGCGACCCTTGCCGGAAATTACCCGATGTCCGAGGCGTTTGCGGATATAACAGCCGTAGCGATTCCCCTGGCCTTCGATGAAATATTTCTGGCGGGTTGAGGACTTCAGAATGGCATCGGTGTTTAGAGCGCGGTCGAAACTGTAGAGGTCATCAACGGTCGAGTACAAAGAACCATTCCCCGTCTTGTTGGACCAATCGAGATAGGGTGCTTTCTCGTAGCCAGCGATACCGGCGGGTTTGTAGCCGGAAGCGGCGCCAGGAATGAGGTGTGCCGCTTCGCCATCCTGCCCGGAATCCCTCATTCGGGCTGCTTCAAAAACATGCTTGCGCAGGTATTCTCCATAGCTCTCCCCCGTGACTTTTTCGATTACAAGTGCCAGCAGATTGTAGTTAGAGTTGCTCTAGCGGTAATCGCTGTCTGGATCGAACTGCAGGGGTAAGCCGGCGAACTTGGCAATCAACTGACCTAGTGTGTGAGGACTTCGGGCAAAGGTGTCGTAATCAGAGAGATCGTTGATGTCAGGAATGCCGGAAGTGTGCGTCAGTAAGTTGTCCAAGCTAATCCGGTCGCCGTTAGGGAAATCCGGCAAGAATCGCGACACGGGGTCGGCAAGACTAAGACGTCCCTGCTCCTGCAGTTGGAGGATCGCCGCGGCCGTGAATGATTTCGAGACGGAAGCGATATGGAAGCGAGTCTCGGGAGAATTTGGAACCAGTAACTCGTAATTCGCCATGCCGTAGCTATGGCGAAACAGCACTCGACTTTTGCGGGCTACGAGCACGGCGCCTGAGAGGTTGCTGGTTTCGACGAAAGGTTTGAGATAAGCCTCCATACGTTTAGCGATTTGCCTATCTGTCGAGGCTTGACAACACGCTATGCCCGTGCACAGGAGAGCGCAGATGAGTTGCGAAGTGAGATTGACCGGTTTCATTGGCGTCCTCCTAAAATCATTTCACGGCTGATCCTCCAAAACATTTTGGACTCACGAATGTCGGATGTTTTTCGAAGCTGCTATTCAGATCTCCGAAGGACTCACGTTCTGGTCGCTTGCTACTGTTTATCTACCCGCACAGTCAGGTCGAGATCGGGGGCAACACCAGCTTTCAAGTACCTGCCCAGGAACTCCTCGACCAGAGATCGGGTTAGGACGCTGGCCAGCACCGCCCGCTCAAAAGCATTGTCGTCTGGTTTTTGATCACGCGTGAATCTGCTGGAAAGGAGGTTCGCGTCGGTAAAGCTCATGTGATCGGTGCCACTCACCACCACGTAGTAGCTATTGGTTTCACTGCCCACGTACTCACGGATTCGAGTGGCCGGGTCTGAGGCGTGCTCTTCAGTCGCGATGAACAGGAACGGCTTGCGCACAGGAATGGGCCGAACATCAGCATTCATCCCGGGATAGGTAGAGCCGTCCAGGTTGACGCTTGCCAGGATGCGAAGATCCTCCTGCGTCGCGAGCGCTGCTGTCGTTCCGCCCATAGAGTGACCTACGATCCCAATCTTCGACAAGTCCAGGTGGCTATGCCAGAAATGATCATGCGAATTCATTTCCTGGAGCTGGTCGAGAACGAATCGCACATCTCCAACTAAAACTTCGTCTGCGAACTTTCCAATGGCCACGCCTTGGGTTCGCCGATCAGCCTCAGCAGGCCAGTAGGGAGTGAATTTGAGTTCATGCCCGTCGGGAAACGCCGCAATCAGCGAGTCCGGAGGATGATTGGTTGCGACCACAATGAATCCGCTGCTCGCCAAACCCTCTGCAAGAACGGTGTAGATGGCCGGCACGACGCCCGATCCGTGTTCGAGAAGAACAACTGGAAAAGGCCCACCCTCAGCGATCGGCGCCAGGAGTCTGGCATGCGTGCCCACTAGGCGCTGGAAATCGGGTTGCAGCTTCCACTCTTGGGCCAGTGCATCCGCGGTTTTCTTATCCATGTAGGGCGCGAGTGCGGAAGTGCCCTCCACTGCTGGATACCACATCGTGACCAGCAGATCCCGCCCGCGGTGCGGGTCTCTCAGCACAACCGTTCCAGCGCCTACGGGGCTGCAGCCATTGGGTTGGGGAAGATCAAATCCTGCCTGCTCTGCATTCGAAGCTTGGGAGGTCAAGGCGAGCAGAATCAGCACGAAAATAGGAAAGGCGAAGAATGCGGCTTTGCAGATCATTGCTTCTTTCTCCCAAGCGCGACGATGGCGCCCTTTTTCTATCGACGCATACGGGATAAGTTCGTGAGCGCAAATAATCTCCCAAGGTGGTGGCGGCAGTGCCGACGAAGAGACTACAACCAGTCTCATAAATCGTCCGACGGCTTGCAAGTCTCAGGTCTCACTCATTGTGAAGAAGCAACTTCGAAAATCTTGCGCGAAAGTTCGATGAAATCCAGGGAGCTTTGCTGTCCTTCCAAATTTGACAGAATTACTACTCCAAACTGTCGTTCCGGCAAAAGATACAGCACACTGCTGACACCTTGCTGATCCCCGCCGTGGCCGGCCTCCTGCAACCCGCGATACCTGCCAATCGGGCCACCTACGAACAAGCCGAGGCCATAGATGGTCGGCTTTTTGTCACGAGTTGTCGCCGGTGTGAGCATCCGATCTAGAACCGCGTTGGGAACCAAGCTCGCCGAGTACAGCGCAGCCACAAAGTTGCCCATGTCTCTGGCACTCGAATTGATTCCACTGCCAGGAGGTTTGTTGCTCACGTCCACGAAGAGAGAGTTCTGCAGTTCGCCACTGGCCGTAACTCTGTACCCCCGCGCCCGGTGCGGGATAATCGCGAAAACGTCATCGAGTCGCGTAGCAGGCATCTGTGCAGAGTCGAAGATTGCCTCATGCATGTAGCGGTCATAGCTGGTTCCCGAAGCGCCCTCGATCACGCAACCGAGTACGATGTAGCCATAGCTCGTATACTGCATCTTAGTTCCAGGTTCAAACCCTAGCGGATCGGTGGCAAATTGAGTCAATGCTTCCTTGATGCTCGAATAGTGCTTGGTATTAACAGTGTCTTCTTCGTTCCGGTAATCGCGGATTCCGCTCTGATGGGAGAGAAGTTCTCTGGTCGTGATCGGCCATGGCTTCCTGGGAAAGTCTGGACAATATGCCTGGATGGGGGCATCGAGGTCTAGTTTTCCCGCTTCGACCAGCTTCATTGCAGCCGTCGCAGTAATGGATTTAGATAACGATGCGATGCGGTAAACCGTATCGGCGGTGGCGGCCACGCTGTTCTCGATGTCGGCCAGACCGTAGCCCTGGGTAAGGATGATGTGCCCGCGATCAATCACTGCTACCGACAACCCTGGCACATGGTGATCTGAAACGTAGGAGGTGACTAGCGCGTTGATAGCCGGAACATTTGACGCCGTATGTGTGGATGCGCGAGGACAAACCGGACAAACTGCCAGCAGGACAGCAAGCACACAAGTCGTTGTTTCTCGGGAAGCCATTGATCTGCTCCAAAATGGGGATAGCCCGATCGCCGTAACGAACTTTTCTCTTAAAGCCGAATCCCTGCCAGGCATGACTCTTAAGGACATCTGGGGTACTAATACCGGGTTTTCTGTTCTTCTTCCCCTTCCCTCCAATATTTTGCTTGAGCCTCTGCTTCCATTAGTTCAATTTGGGCCCATTCACGGATTCGCGGCAAACGATGTCCTAGAAATCTTTTCGCAATCTCAGCCTCACGGAGGTGTTGCGCCGCAATATTTCCCATGTAGGATTGCCAGTCGTGAACCCCTGCGGCAAACCGTCGGAATACTACATCATCTGCTTCAAACCTTTCTAAGATGTGCTCTGTGAGCCGGGGGACAACGGGTTCTCCCTCGGAACCCAAGTACGGTGGAGGTAGCTGCGCAGCCAGCATTCTAGCGGCTTCTACGCCATGTTTATCAACCCAGTCAGCTATTGCTTGATAAATGACGTCCATGTCACCAAGAGTCCGACGAGAACGTTTGCCAGACAAGTAAACCCTCCAGCCTGAAATATGAGATCTGTTGGAGCCCAGGCAGCTCTCATGCAAGTGGGCAGAGGAATAGCCAATGCCACTGTAAACAACACGCTCGACACAAATACCGGGTCACGTCGGATTTTCAGCAAGTGCGCACCACGCCGCCGGTGGGACCGATGCCTTGGTTGCCGCTGAAATCAGGATGAAAATCTGATTTCATGTCACAGACGGATGCAGCGCTTATTGATTGCCGACCACGAACATGTCGCCGTCGTTTTCGGTATAGAGCAGGCCATCAGGGCCAATTGCAATGGGCGTATAGGCCGCTTCGATCGCCTGGCGCTCGAAGATCTTGCCTTTCAGGGTTCCGCCCTGGTTGATCACGTAGACGTTGCCGTCTTCGCTGTTCGCATAAACGGTGCCATTGGCGTCCACCGCAGGCGCATTTACGCACCACTCGTAGCCGAAGGGGTGAGTGGCGTCAATCGTGTCGTTCTTGAAATGCCACTCCGGCCTCAGGTTGGAATCGAGTTGCGAAATGTAGTACGGGCCATCGGTGGCGTAGTAGTTGTTCTTGATGATGAGCGAGTAGGTTCCGTCATGCGGATAGATGGCGGGAGTCTCATCCCATCCGAAATTGAACGCGGCCAGATACTGACCGTCGGGGCTGAACTTCAACAAGACTCCGCGCCCCGTCGTGCTTGCGTCAAAGTCCAGGGCGCCAAAGAAAATGCTGCCATCGGGCGCCACTGAAGGCGTGGACGAAGACTGGTCATCCGCGAAGTTGACGTTATTCTTACTGAGCAGGCCGACCAGTTTAACGTGCCATTGAGGCGTCAGATCGCTGACGTTGACCGCCACCAAGTAAGTGACGTAGGGAAGCAAATGCGACCGGCTGACTGTGTAGAGCGTTTTCCCATCTGGAGAAATCGCCGGTCCTACATTGATTGCGCCCCGCTGCGAGCCACAGGGCAGAGTACCGAAGCAGCTGACTTGCGCGCCGGGGACCAGAGTTTCATACTTCGCCACGCGAAACGCGCCATCAGGCGCGATCTTCACCAGCCACGCCCCGGTCGCGTCGGTCGTCCAGGGAAGAGTGGGGTCGAGCCGCATCGCGCTGTAGTAGACATTGCCGTTCGCATCGGCCGTCAACGGGCCCGAGATGTAGGTGTTTGGATCGCTGCCAAACGGCGTGAAGTGTTCCGCCACCGAGCCGTCCCCTTCATTCAGTTTGTAAACCGATCCGGAAGCGCCAGGAACGAAAACGTTGCCATCACTGGCTGCGGCGTGAAAGACCGGCTCCCACCCTAGTAGACCCCAACTAATGTTGACGTCGTTCACATTGCTGTTGGGCTCGGGCTTCCAGTCGCTCTGGAAGTTCCACTTTTCCACCAGCGAGCCGTTCTGCCAACTGAAGGCGCGTTCATTCCAGATTTCCCAGTCCCATGCATCCGGACCGCAAGGATAAGGCATGTGCGAGCCGGGAGGATCGCAAGAAATGTAGACTCCCGTCTTATATTCCAGAAATGTCGTGTCCCCATCGATGAGCGGAACCTGGTAATGCGCAGTGAGCGGGCCTCCCGCCTCAGCCTGCTCCTGTACCACAAACGGATCGAAGGTGATGTCGGCGAGCTGCACCTGCGGATTCTGTCCCACCGCCGGGGAGTCGCCGTTGTGCTGCGCGGTGCGGCCCCATTGGAGCCAGTTGCCGGAGGACTGAGCCTGCGCCTGAGCAGGCAGGATTTGCCCGGCGATCAGGGCGAGAGTTGAAAACAGGCCGACGATAAGCGTGCGTCGCATGAGTAACTCCTTGGCGGCAGAAAATCGGGTTGCCTTCGTGCGCTCTCCAACCTGGGTGCCCTGGAGCGCGGGGTCAGCGGGGAAAGGGAAAGCCCGCCGAGCGTCTATTATTTAGTCGCGTTCCAGCCGGTTGTCAATATCAGGTTAAGCCGCGCGGGACGAGTACCGGTGTGCCAGGGACGAATGCCCATTCCGTTCCAATAGAACAACGCCCAATAGGTTCGAATTTTGGCATCCCGGCTCCGGGAAGAACTCGACGAGCCGGGTGCATGGACCAGGATCAAAATAGTGGTTGCCGGCACCAAGGCCAGCCTTTACGTCAATGGTGCCGACCAGCCGTGCCTGATTGTGAACGATCTGAAATTGGGCGAGACCCACGACCAGTTCGTGGTTTGGATCGTGAACTTGCTCAGATCGGACTATGCCGATAATTCTATAGGCACCTGATTCCCGGTCATTGGTCCCGTGAATATGAGCATCGGTACCACTTGGTGCTGTGCTCCCGAATTACCCTGTTAACGTTACGCCTAGTCAGACCGAGGATCTGGGCGCGCCGTTTGAAATGTCGCTCCGATTACCGGTTGGCTTTCGCCGATAAGAATGATGAAGCAAGTTCCATTATCGGAGGACTGGAGGCACACTTTGAAAACCCCGAGCATCCTATCTAAAACAACCATCGGCGTCATGCTGCAGGTCAGAGTTGGCGTTCTGGTGCTGTTGATGCTTTTGTTTGTGGTAAGGCCTGCTCCCTTGGCACAGGGACAACAGTACAAATTCCAGCGGCTCAATCCGCCGGGGTCAACTTATTCGTTTGCCTTCGGGATCAATAACAAGGACGTGATTGTGGGCTCATTTGTAGATGCCAGCTCGGTGTACGAGGGATTTGTGTACAAACACGGCAAGTATGAAGCAATCGTTTTCCCCGGATCTGTAGGTTTCACGCAGGCCAGCGGGGTCAACGACTCAAACACGCTGGTCGGCGAGTTCATAGGGAGCGACCAGTTCACTCACGGCTTCTTGCTTACTTCCGACGGACAATTCACTCAATACGACGTGGCAGTGGACACTTCGACCTACGTCTTCGGGATCAACAACGCGGGGAACCTTGCGGGATTTGTAGGCAACGACGGAGCCAACCAGGCCTTTGTAAACATCGGCGGTACAGTAACGCAATTCACCGTTAACGGCAATCCCACCGTGGCTTTCGGGATCGATAGCTCGAACAACACGGTAGGGCAGTTCGTGGACACCAACTTCATCACCCATGGCTTCTACCGTGACACCAGCGGCGTCATCACCCAGATCGACTACCCGGGGGCCACAACCACTTCCTGTCTCGGCATCAACGATTTGCGTGTGATTACCGGGTACTATCTTGATAGCGTAGGTGCGGCCCACGGTTTCGCGGAGAAGAACGGCAAATTTCTGACTCTCCCCATTCCTTCGGTGGCGGGAATCAACAACGGAGGAAGTTTCGTAGGCTCCTACCTTGGCAAAAACCAGGAGAACTACGGATACGTAGCGAACTCAGTTTCTCCAGCTGAGACGCAATGAACGCCTCATACGGATGAGATACGAGGCGGTCCACAATGCGCGACGTGAAAAAGCGTATATACCCCCGATCTCAGTACAACAGCGGAGGGAAAAATGGTCCGTCCAGGATGCTCATTTTTTCGTTTAATGTTCTGCTTGGCTGGACATTGGTGGGATGGGCTGAATGCAAAGAAATCAGGGATGGCCTGGGTTGCTGCTGTTAAGAGAGTCTGGCAGAATTCTGGTCCCATGTGTCACTTGAGGCCGCAATCGCTGCTGGCAATCGCCGCTCTGATGGCCGCCATCCTGAACGGCATCAACGGAGTGGCGGCCAGTGGCAGGTTGGAGTGGCACGGTTCGCTGCCCTGGGCGAGTCCTGACGGCAAGCGGATCACATTCGAGTCCAACCGTGACGCGCCGAATTTACAAATCTACGTCATGGATGTGAACGGCAGCGATGTACGTCGGCTCACACACTCGTCGACAAACGATCTTGGTCCCGTGTGGAGTGCCGATGGGAAGTGGATCGTGTTTCGGTCATTTCGGGGCGATTCGGTGCAACTGGAGGCAATCCGGCCGGACGGATCGGAACGATACGTGGCGAGCGATCACAAGGATATCGGCTGGCCGAGAATCTCGTCAAACGGAAAACGCGTTGGCTTCCAGAGCAGCGACGAAGCGGGCGCCAAGACTATCGTGACCATGAACCTGGACGGCTCGGACTTGCGGATCGTGCCAACCGGACTCGACCGGCCCTGGGACCCGGTCTGGTCACCAGACGGAACGCAGTTGGTGTTTGCGCAGCAGCCACCCGACGCGGGTGACCCGACAGCTCAGACGGAGTCTGTCTATATCTCCGACACCTCCGGCCACAATCGCCGGCTGTTGGCGACGTTCCCGGGGTTCATCCAGTTGCCCGCGTGGTCGCCGGATGGGAAGACCATCGCTTATCAAACGTGGACCGGCAAGAGAGGCGATGCGGACATTGTGTTGCTGGATGTGGCCTCCGGGAGATTCACTACCATTACGCATCGTGAACGTCCCTACCTTGACGAAACACCAGCCTGGCTGCCCGATGGCCGTCTGCTCTTCCAGAGCACGCGCGACGGGCGATACGAGATTTATGTTATGAACGCAGACGGCTCTTCGCAGCAGCGATTGACCAAATAGCGTGACCTGCAAAGGAGGTGTATGAAGTTAAATTAATTCTGGCGACACTTGCAACGACGGCGGCCTGTTTGAGCTCTTTGGTTTTCTCTATCAGAAAGGACAGATCGGCTGGCCGATTAGAAACGCCGATACAGTATCGCGTTGAACCCGAGGGATAACATCAGCTGCACCTTCGCGCCCACCTGGACGCCGGGGATCAAATACTGATGCGCGATCGCATTGAACAGCAGGCGCGCCCGATAGTATCGGCCGCGAGAAAAGGATAATCACAGTCGGCGAACTCCGCTGCGATCTCCGGTTCAAGGAAATTGCCGAAGATCGCATCGATCCGGGCAGATTCCTTTCTTCGGCATGGTTCGCCTAGCTTGCATTAAGCTCCTACTCAAACGCCTTTGAGGCCCGATGAAACTTTCGAGATGCGAATACCCCGTTGTGATAGCAGGCAACTAACGCGGTACACATAAGATGTGGCTCGTTCTTGAGGACTAAGCCGCATTGGTGCCTTAATGATGCGTGTTAGACACAGCCTTCTTCTCCTATTGCTCCTCACGACTGCGGTTCGCGCAATCCTGTATGCACACGGTGCCAATCGACCGATCTCGGGGATGAGTGGCCGTGGTATTTATGAAACCGCCGGTAGTGTTTGACCGCCGACTGGTTTCGTAACTTGGCCGATACCAGGAAAAAAGATCGCGTGTTGGCATGAGGAGTATAACGGCAAGTCGCTTACAGACAAGCGGGTAGGTTTTAGTGATATGTCACAATCGCGTCTAACGCACTGTCACGATTCTCGCGATAATCTGCGAACTGCGGCGGTATGTAGAGGAGAGGCGGAATCCATGACCTGTAGTCTGTCGGCCACGAGCTTTCCCAATACCGGTCAGAAATGCTGACCATTAGCTTGCTATAGGGAAGCACAGTGGGAGCATCTTCACCAATGAAGTTCGGACTCGAACCGGTGGTGTCTCCGACAACGATCGCCGGCGTAAACCGCGTAATCAATGTCACGGCATTCTGGGCGGCGGAGAAAGTGCGGTGTCCAGTGATCAGAAAGAGCTTTCCTGATTGATCAATCTTTGTATCACGAATCAAACCTGCAAGCACCGACGGAAGAAGGACGGAATCTCCACCATTGTTCCAACGCATATCGATCGCCAGCTTTTCTACTGCGTGAGTCTCGATAAACCCAGCAATGCGATCGAAAAAGTCACCAATCGGCTCCGTTGAATCACTGTGCACATGATTCCACTGCAGGTAGACGGTTTTGGATTCCGGCAGGTACTCGTACCAATAATCTTTATGGGGATTTCTCAGGTAAAGCGGAAGAGGTTTGGGAATGGTATCGACAAATCGCTTCCAGTTTTCGGGTAGACCATCCCAAAGCTTACGGCTCGAAATATCCGAATCCGCCGGCAAGGTGACAGTTCGAAGATTCCCGCCAAGATCCCGCACTGTGACTGCCACCTGGGTGGGATCCAGAATCAAGCCCAGAGCCGCCAGCAGAGGCAGATTGCGCATACGCATTGGACCCACCACTTTCGGACTATTCTCGTTGTCCCTGCTGATAATCGCATCGAGACCTTGTAACACTTCTTGTTCGCTGTGGTCTCCGAATTGAATCACCTGCGCTCCAAGTAAGTCAGAAAATCGCGATTCTGCCGCGATTATAAAAAGGCCCTCCTGGAAGAGTGCGAATTCCACAGGAACATTTCGCAGAAACTCAGGGCGCTCAGAGAAGGCATATATCATGGTATGCCCGTCTCCTATCGCTGCTGTCAGTTTCATCATGGCGACAATAATTTGCATATCGGACAGCGTTGGAATGGCCGCATCTAACGCAGTAATCCGGCGATCAAATTCCTGGTGCGAGATTGAGTGAAAAGGCGCATATCCGCGGCGATTGATCTCTCGTGCCATTAAGTTCAAATCAAAACGCCAGCCTTCGTCGCGAGACATGGTTGAAACATCCGCTGATGCGACCAAGGTTTGGAATTGTGGATCATCTGAAAGTACCCCTAAGTCTTTATCACTTTGTGCAGCTTGCAGGTCGCGGTACCCGAGCTGCATTGCTCGTTCGAACCAACCCAAAGCTAGCTTGCGGTCTCCGAGTCTGCTGAAGCAGCGAGCAATATTGTAGGGAATGGCAGAACGTACGTCGTCTATTCCGAGGTCCATGGCTTTTTGATAGGCGACAATCGCTGGCCTATAGTTCTGGACGTTGTAATAAGCGTCTGCGAGATGCAGCCAAAAAACACCTGTGACAGGATTGTCTTTAGTCACTTCTGCCCACAAAACCGTGGCCCTGGTCCACTGCTTTGTCTGGCTTGCATTCTCCGCCTGGCGATATGTTTCAAGGAATCGTGACTGTTCGTCGCTTGAAGGAGAAGACTGCCCCAAGCAGCCACTGACAAGCAGGAATACTGCGATGCTGATTCGAAGGATGCAGCCATTCATCAAATTCACTCCTGTACGACAATTACGCGGTTCTTTAGGCGTTTGTTCCGTGACGAAGGTCGATGGGACAGTTGCTGACCGGCACTTGACAAGAGCGTCACAAATGGGGATCAGGCGCGCAATGTGACAACTAACTGCGGCGTTCGGAACAAATGGCTGAGTCCCGTGTCCGGCACGCTGGGTCAATCCTGTCCTGCGATGATCTTGTCCCTATCTTCCGTGTATTAGTCCCCAATCTGGTTTGGAGGGGTTGGCGACGGGTTACGCTCGTCCGGCGTTGCTTCGGAGGGCAGGTGCAAGTCGCCTTTGAGCAGCTGGCTACATCAAGGTAGAAGTCCATTGTGGTAAGTTGCTGTGGGCTCGGAGCGGGACCAGAGTATTGATAGGACTGATAGAGGTAGGACTAAACGTGTTGGACCGTACCGCCGTTCTTCGTTTCCTGGCCTATGTAAGAAAGCACCACACTCGGACCGGCCGCTAAAGAGCCGAGAGCGGGGAAGAACCACCCTGCGTCCGTCCAGCGCCGATCTGGGAGGCGACTGGAAACCTAAGTTCGGAATCCCAGTTCCTATGGATTTGCCAGAACGATTTAGCTTAGCCGTTGACTCTGACAGGCTACAAACGACTGGATAGAACACGCCAGTAGGGTTTGGGAGCAAGAATTTCAGTTAGGACGCCACTGTTCTCGGCCCCCACTGATGGGAATCCGACTTCCTTAATAATCTTTAAGAAACGTGGGTCATCGCGCAAACCTTTGAAGCAAGGGCACGGAGAGTGACCTAGGTACATCAGATCCGAGGAATGCTCAGTCACGGCCTTTTCCAGAAAATCCAATGCGCGACGCTTATCTCCCAGTCCTGCATACACGGTTGCCAAACTGAAGGGCGAAACATATTTGCTCTTTGCCGTTTCCTCGATCGTCGACAGCACGCGCTCAGCGTCTTGGCGGTGGCCGGAGAGTGCGTAGGCTTCAGCCAAAGCGGCTAACATCTTCGGCGACCCATCCGAGAGCCGCTCTGCAAGCTGAAACTGGGCAGTGGCATTGGCGTATTGGCCCTGCACTTCGTACACGCTGCCAAGGACGTAGTAGGCGGGAGCGAATTTCGGATCGACTTGAATGATGGCGTTGCACGCCTGAGTCGCGCGCTCGTATTTGCCCGCAAAGAGATAGACGAGAGCGCTCAACAACCTGACTCCAAGAGCGTAAGGGTCCAAACTTACCGCGCGCTCAACCTCGACAATTGCTTCCCCGTTGCGCCCCGCGTCCATGAGGAACTCCGCATAGCCCTTGTGCGGCATTGACGCGTTCGGATCAAGCTCGATCGCCCGCCGAAATTCTGTCTCAGCAGTTGCCCATTTCCAATAGTATTCTTGTTCTGCTGCGGCAAGAGCCATGTGCGCACTCGCAAGATTCGGATCCAGCTGCACTGCTCGTTCCGCCGCAGTCTTGGCCTTTGGGTATGCCTCTGAAGGCTTCATCATTTCCCAACCTGCGGCTATCATGTATGAATGTGCGAGAGCTGCATATGCTTCCGCATAGTTAGGATCTTCTCGAATCGCAGTTTGAAAATACTCCAGACTCTTCAGTAGGTCCAGGCCAGTGCGCTTGTTCTGTTGGTAATACAAACCCATCAAATAGGAATCGTGCGCGTGCGCATCAATGCTGCGCGCGGCACTCACTTGTGGGGACGAAACTAGCCTCTGCAGTATCGAGTGCGAAACCTGCTGAGCAACGTCTTGCTGCACCTCAAGCAGATCGGCGACTTCCCTTTGGTAGGTCTGCGCCCACAGGACTGCTTGGTCCCGCGTACGAACAAGCTGAGCGTTAATTGCCACGTGATTGCTCG